>OLOM01002732.1_pt1 | contig 10422 bp, 15 predicted proteins | sample 1672531 | NCBI WGS metagenome assembly OLOM01 (sample SAMEA3136696, study PRJEB25190) | human gut metagenome | reverse complement strand
TAATTTGCTCATATAAAAACCTCGTTTCTATGTCCAAGAAACGGGGTTCATATCAATTAAGTTGATCTCATCAATATCTGTAACTTGCTTAATTAACTAAAATTTCCAATGCTCTACTTTAGTTTCGTTTCCATCTTTATCTTTATAGGTTGTATCTTTAACTGGTCCCCAATCAAATGTGGTAGCCCTTCCTATTTTATTTCCATCTTCATCTCGATAAGTTGTTTCTTTATATCCTCCAAAATCCCATGTAGTTGCTCTTATTTTTCTTTTTCTTTGTGGTGCTTGATAAGAGGATGAATCACTTTCACCTCCTAATTTTCCGTGTCCATCCCACTCATTTAATCGAGTAATAAAAATAAGGGATGGTAAAGATAATAAAATACCAACAAATATACAAGATACAATTCCTTCATCATTATTAAGTTTAACAACTAAGAATACTAGTATAAAAAGTACGATATTGTATAGTATGTCAGAAAATAATCGATCTTTTTGCATTTTATATTTAATATTAGCTTTCATCCGAATATCTTGCTCTATCTTATCGTAATAATGAAAATCATCAGCTTCATATTTCAGTACTTTAAGTTTTACTAGTAATTTTTGACATAAAAATAATAATATTCTAAATAATATAAATACTAGCAATAAATATCCTAAAGTAATAAATATAGAACCTTTATTATCCATAAACAAATATAATAGTAAAATATTAAATGCTAATAACAATATACTTAACAAACCAATAATAACTTTGTTCTTCATATAAACCTCATTTCTATAATTATATTATACATACTATTAGACTATACTTCAATAACTTTCCTTCAAACATTAAATTCACAAAAATAACTTGTAAAGACTTAAAAAGTTAGCACGAATTTAAAATCGCATATATTCTACAATCATTTTATTTATACTTTTAATTTATAATTCTTTTGTCTGTGTTGATATATCAAAAACTTTTTGAAAATAATCAAAGGAGTGCTCCCATTTGGTAGTGGAAGAAGCAACAGAAAAGTAGCCATTGGAAATAAGATAAATAAAAAAACTTTTGCTTTATAATCTGAAACAAAAGACTGTAAAATAAATCCTATACCAAAACTAATCCCCATTGCAAGTATTTCCAATATGCCAAAACCTTTAAAAATTTCTTTTTTAATTTTAATATTTTTTGGAATTAAATATATTAATACCACTTCCTATCTGACACATTATTACTATGATTATTAGTATATTGATTTCTCATAGTATTAAAACGCATATTATTTAAATGATTAAAATTAGAGTTAAATGAAGATCCTGAAGAACCTCCATATCTACCTTTACTATTTTGATTTAAGTATTCTTTGACTTGTTGTTGGGCTTTATATGGATTATGATTATTGATACTATCCTGAACTGAACTTTTCTGATCAGGAGTTAATGTATTTGCACGATTCATCATATTAGATATTCTTGATATTCCACCTCCAACTAGATTTGAACCACCACTAACAACTTTTGCTCCAAGAGATAAAGCCCCTGAAACACCTGCAGTAGCAAGACCAATTCCTTGTCCAGTTAATTGAGTCATAGCAAATAAAGACTGCATATCACCCATACCTGATACAAGACCAGACTGCTGATTTAAAAGGGAAGATATTAGTGTTGGTGTTGAAATAATAAACAAGAGTGCTCCAATGACAAGGAATATTCCAGTTAATGTTCCGTTTTCACTAAAAGCACTACCAAATATGGTCATTAATAGACCAATACTGATAAATTGGACAACAGTAATAAGAAATAAGCCCATACTAGATTTACACCACATTTCAAATGCTCTAGGTTGATTTGTAGTAAGAGAGGTAGCACAGAAAGGTCCTATAATCTTATAGAGGGCAATTTCCATGACTCGCTTTGCCATTTGTATGGCGACAAAGAATAAAAGAAATATGGTGACGATCGCCAGTATAATTAGCATAAAGAAATTGACAGAGTATTTATAGCAGTCACCAAAACCAATAAAACCACCTTCAGTTTCATTGATATCAATGGTTTTCCAATTATTAACGAGCTTGGTAATATTTTCTGATTTTGTTTCATTGGTATAAACCATCGCTCGAACAATAGAATTAGAAATAGTAGTCTCCGCAGTAGATGTTTGACTCATGTTAGAAACAGAAATAACAGAATCAGTAAGAGCTGATGAAACATCATGCCCAAATTGAAATAATGTTGGAATTAGAAACATCATGACAATTGCTAAAACAATTCCACGATAAACAGAGAGAGGCGACTCTTTTCCTTCATTACGAACAATATAATTCATAATGAGTTCCACCAACACTTTTAAAACAAGCCAACTACACGCAACAATGACTGCTCCATTAAAGATTTTAGTAACATATTCATTATTAAAAAAATCATATCGCCAGATTTTATTGATAACACCAAAGAAACCATCTAGTAATACCAAAATTCCTTTGCCAATTGCCCACAGGACACTACGAAAAATATCAGTATACCAGTGCTGTTCAACAGGTGTTATTTCTAGTATTTGTAAAATCCATAATTCCTCCTAAAATTCTTCTTTATTAATCAACTGACCAATTAGAATCAGTTGCTTTCCTTTATCACTTTGACTACAAGTAGTTAAAGTGATCATATTATTTGTTTTTAATCTTTCAATTTCTATAGTTCCATCTTTTACAACATTATTAATTCTTATGATTTGATAAGTATATTTAACATGATCATAATAAACATATACTTTATCATCTATTCTTAATTGATTAAGTTTATTGAAATAAGCAATACGACCAGTACCTGAATGACTAGCAAGTATAAAATTACCATTTACAACATTAGGCATATCAGACTCTTTAATAATTTGGATACCTTTACTAACAGTATTATTTTTAGAATGAATATCATATAATCCTTTTTTAAGATTTATATTTGGAATCTCCAATACTGCAATAAACGGATCCGTTGGGTTTTTACTAGCATTGTTAGTAGAATTATTATCTTCTGATACAACTGATTCTTTTTCTTCTACGAAGAACTGTTCAATTTTCAATTCTTCTTGTTTATTTTGATATTGATTATAAAAATATGGAAATACAAATAAACCAATACCCAAAAGAATAAGTAAAGAGCCACCAATTAAGTGACTCTTACTTTTACTTATTTTTCTTAAATTTGTCATATGCGATGTATCCTAATCCTGCAAGAATAAGAACGATACCTGCAATTTCAAGAACTTTAGAATCAGAAATTGATGTATTTGGGACTTCAACGATCTGTTCATTAGTCATATCAGCTTTAACGATCTCACCATCAGCTTTAATTTCAAACCACATTTTTTCAGGATTTAAAATATATCCTTCAGGTGCTTCGGTTTCAATTAAATAAAATCTGCCCACAGGTAAATCTTTGATAACGATTTTACCATTCTCGTCAGTATATCCTTCAAAGATTTTTGTACCATCTTCTAAATGAATCTCAATCTTTGTATTTGGTAATGGTTTACCAGTAACTAAATCAGTTTTAGTGAATTCTAATTCACCAGTAGGATATTCATTATGTAGGTTGAAAGTTTTATATACAACCTCTGTGTATTGATCTTTATACTTAAGCTCAAATTCATAAGTATTTGGATCAAGAACGTTATTATTTGCAGACTTAATCTCTTTTAATGTGTATTTTCCAAGAGGAAGATTATCAATATTAGCATAACCGTTTTCATCAGTTACAAGAATAGCAACTAGATCGCCTTTCTTATAATATATTTTTCCACCAACAATGATATCTTCGTTTGCACGTAATTCGAACTCTGCACCTTCAAGTTTAATTTTGTTGTAGTGATAAGAATCATTTTCAATAACTAGTTCTTCACCAGTTTTATTGATTTCTACTTGTCCTTTTACTTGAGTATTTTCAAATTCAACTTCAAGAATAGCACCGAACTCTTCATCATTAATAAGTTCAGAATCATCACCAATTGTGAAAGTCAAAGCTTCTTCATTCCACAAATAGCCATCTAATTTCTGATCCTGTTCTTCTAAACGATAAGTACCTGATTCAAGTGGTAATGGTGTAAGCAAAATACCATCTTCATTTGTTTCAAATACACATTGAGTTTTATCTGTAGTTTGACAAACATATTTATTGTTTTCTACATCAAATATTTTGAATTTAATACCAGAGACTGGGATAACGTTTTTTGTTTCAGCATCAATTTTTAAAACTTTTAATCTAGCAGTAATTTCAGCATTGGCTAAAAGTTTGTAAATAGGATCTTCTGAATATTCATTTACAGTAATTTCAAAATCCTTAACCATTTCATGATCTTCAGTAGTCGTTGTTTGCTTTACAACATAAGTACCATATGGCAATGTAGCACTTGCATATCCTTTTTCATCAGTAGTAATACTTGTTACTTTTTCGCCTGATGATTTAAGATAAATATCAAAAGTTACATTAGGTTCTCCAACCAAAAAGCCAGTTTCATCACTCGCATATACTTTAAAAATAGTTAGATCTCTTTCAATAACTTTTTCAGTCACATCAACTTCAGGATATAGATCTTCTTTAGTGATTTCAAAATAGTATTTTGTTTCATTTAACTCATAACCAGTTGACGCCTTTTCTTCTTGTAAATAAAATGTACCCAAAGATGGTAAATAATCGCTTGTAACGTATTCGCCACCGACAGATTTTAATTCACCAACCCTAGTACCATCTTCTTTATAAATACCATAAATAGCTCCATCAAGAGTTGCATCACCTTGAGCAATACCTAAACCAGTGTCCATGTCCACTTTTTTAAGTGAAACTTTTCCTCCAGTGATTTCTAAATCTAATTTAACATTTAATGGTTCATATGCACCACGCATCATAATATCTTGACTAGTCGGATGCACATATACAATAGCAGGGTGTGAGTAGTTTTTATCTCTTTTTGTTAGAGTAATACTACCAGTTCCTACCTCACTAGCAGTAACGTTTAATGTGTTACCATTTATTGTTGCAGATACTTTATCAGAACTTGCAACTTCAAATTGATTTAAAACACCATTAGTATCAGTAAATGTTGCAGTATCACCAATATTCATGTCTTGAGTAGTATTAGAGAAACTTGGTGTCTTGTAATGTTCATTAACAAGTCTATTTAACTCATTAATTTCATCTGTATATTTTGTTATTCTATTACCGTTAAGAGAGTCAGTAAAGAAAATATCATAACCGCTTGGTGCAGTTTGCCAAATTAAAAATTGGGTTACAGAATACCATTTTAAATCAGTATGATCACCATAACCGTATCCGTAGTAAGCAAGTAGCTCAATTCTTCGCCATTGATCCTCCGTCATATTTGCTACATATGATTGATCGTAATCCTGACCTGGATAAACAGTACCTGCAGAAACAGGAGTACCTGGTTCGATACAATAGACAAACTGTCCATCGGAATTTCTAATCATAACAACCATTTGTTGATAAGCTCGTTTACTTCCTTTTTGTTTCACAATATAATCACCTTTGATCCATTGATATTTATCATTAAAGGTATCATTATAATTAGCTGCTTGAACATTTAATGTAGGAAAAAGAGAAATACCAACCAACAGTAATAGAAAACTATTAAATAATCTTTTTATAATTTTCTTCATATTTTATTTTCCTCCTTATAAAATTTATCTATAAAAAAAAGACCATAAGGTCTAAATCTCATTATATCCAAAATAATTTCCATCCGAATCAAAGAAAGTAAGCATATAATACGTAACACCACAATCGTCAGTTTGATATGAACAAATAAATCCTAAATATTTATTCGGATCAATATTGTGATAATAATTATACGTTGATTCGCATTCTGCTTCACTAGTAAAATCTGCTCTAAAAGTTGTATAAAACTTTTTAGGAGTACACGCAGGAGCAGGTGGCTCTGGTACTGATTCCACTGGTGGAGTAGATGGAGCGACATAACTATTACCACTATTAGAATTATTATTTGTTGTATTATTCGTTGATGGTGTCTGCTCAATTACTTGATCCATTGATGGTGGGGTTTCATTTTGAATATTATCATTTGTTTCTTCTTCAGAAACTTCTTCAGTTTTTTCGTTATCAGTTTCTTTTTTCTCATTTTCTTCTTTAGAATCTTTATCTTTTTTTTCAGTTATTTCGGTTTTAGAATTATTATCTTTAGAAGAACTAGAGGAAAAGAAACATAAATAAATGATAACAGATAAAATTGTGATCAAAATTAATATAGCAAGTAAGCAAAGTAAGATTTTTCTTTTTTTACTCATAATAAGTCTCCTTTGCCACTATATTAACTCAATCTGATAAAAAATACAAATTTATGTCATTATTTCTATATTAAATATTGTTTTAAATAGTTTAAATCGCTAATAAGATCTAATAAATTACATCTTATTTCAGGTATCTTTTTATATTTTCTTAATTTTTCTTCAAAGTATTTAGCAAGTTCTTCAACATAAACAGTATCTTCTAATCGTTTATGAAAAAACATTTTGACTTCTTTTTCTATTTCTTGATTATCTTTAATCATTCCAAAATAACAAACCATGTCATAAATACGATTGACTAGATTATGACTACGTACAAACCTTTTAAAATCTTTAAAATCTTTCATATATTAATCTCCATTTCATTACATAGTTCGCAAAATTCATCCAATACAATCCTATCTGATTTATCATAAGAAACACCCGAATATAAATCAATATTACTATCAACTAATTCTTGTACTTTATTTTTTATATCTTCCTTATCATGAAAATCATACTTTGGAATAACACAGTCGTTAACCAACATATTTAATCTATACACAAAATCTTCTGTTTTCATATATAGATTGTCATCTTCAAATTCAAGATTAAAATTATCTTCAAAATGTTTATACATTTGATTCAACAGTTCTTTATCATTTAATATATAATTTAATATTTCAATATTTTTTAATGGAATACTTTCCACATTTTTATCTTCTAAAATAGAAGATATATTTTCTTTAAATTGTTCTTTCGTTATTGAAAATATCCTAATATCCACGATACGAACTGTGTAGTAACTAATGCTGAAACACCTGCGATAATTGTAGTTCTAATTTTACGATCATAGGATGCTTTTTGATTATCATCAGTAGATGCCATTTTTAGTGCATAATCTTTTGCAACAAAAAAAGCTGTTCCACCAATAACGAACAACCTTAAGTATCCCATCGCATCATTTATTAAAGTTAAGACATTATTTAAGATTCCTTCCAATTAAAAAATACCCCCTAAACAAAGAGAGTGATTATTAATTGGATCTGTGATAAAATTATATTGGTCGAGATGATTTAGTGATTTGGACGTCCCTAAATTAAATAAATCTCGGCTTTTTATTTTGCATACATTTATTAAATATTCCTCCTATTCATTAGTTAGTATTTGAATTAAAAAATAATTTCATTTGAATCCCATTTTCAATTCTTCTTTTAATAACCTGACAATATTTGTCTGTAATTTCAATACCTGTCCATTTGCGATTTAAAACTTCACATCCTAGTAGTGTAGAACCACTACCTGATGTGAAATCCAATACTGATTCACCTTGCTTGGTATAAGTAGAAATCAAATATTCCATAAGTTCACATGGTTTTTGAGTAGGATGGAATAACTTTGTTTCTCTAGCAAACTGAATGACGTTTCTAGGAAAGTTAGCATACTCCTGAATATACTCTTGTTTGGTATTATCTTTTTTCTCTCGTAAGTAATCTACAGGGGACTTCTTGTTTTTAATATTAACTGCAATTAAATCCTGTGGATAATAAGCCATAGGAACTTTACAACTAGATACTGCACCTGCTTTAGAAAATACCATAACATCTTCATAACATCTTAATGGCTGATATTTTGCATTTTGAAATCCTGTTACTTGAGTCTTGATCCATTTCCAATCATAACGATAAAGTTCTTCATTACTTTTTCTTAAATTACTAGAAAATGGCTCATTACCAAATAAAATGATAGCACCATTATCCTTAATTAGCTTTAGAATCCTTTCCCACATAGCATCAAAGGGGATTAATTGATCCCAACTAAATCCTGTAACTGCATAGGGTGGATCCGTTATAATGGCATCAAATCTAATATTCTGAGAAATAAGATAATCCATGACCTCTAAACAATCACCTTTATAGAGTGTACCAAGTTCAGTTGAAAAGTATGGATCATATTTAATTTTTCATCACCTCCTTAAAATAATATTTAGTTTTTTAATAACGAGATCCCTATAAACTCGATTTCTTAATCTTCATCATCAAATGGTGGAGCTCCTTTTAAAACTTCTTTACCAATAGCAAGAGCAACTTTTAAAGCACAACTATTTCTGATTGGCTTAAGACCATTACGAGATCGACCAATTACATTACTAGCAATATACTCACTTTTCATATCACGAAATATAATACTAAAATAAGCTTTCTCTTCAGGAGTAAGTTTTTTGTTTACAATTGATAGTTTATAAGATATTTCATTATATAAACGTTCATTATCAATAAGCTTATCAATCTGCCCATAAACACCGTCAGAGTGGCTACTAGATTTATCCACATAAATTTGTGAAAAGTCTTTGCTAGTAATTAAGCATATCTCACTTGTGGTCTGCATTTCTAATCTTTTATAATTTTCCATATACTTAACAACACGATTAACAGTACGTTCAATATCATACTTATTAATAAATTGTGTTGATAATAATTCAATTGCTAATTGCTCGTCCATATTTCTTTTTCCTTTCTCTAAAAGAAAAGAGAAATCATTTTTAGGGGTGAAACTCCCTTACTGATTTCTCTTATATGATTTTAAGTCTTTAAAAGAAGAAGATTTAACTTCTTTATATATCCAATCGAACCAAATATGATTTTTACAGTCACCCATAAATACCATCTCCATATAACGATAACTCTCTCAAAAAATATTGCCTTATATTCTAAACATTTCAGTGTTTAGTGTCAATAGCTTTTGGCAAAAATTACCATTTTTCAATGAAAAAAGGAAGCTCTTTGTTGCTTCCATACAATTTTTTCATTTTACCATATTATATCACTTGACTTTTGCAATTCAAGAACAATTTTGTACATTTTCGTCCTTTTTCGTCCATTTTTGCACATTTTCGTCCATCAGTTAAAATGAATAAAAAAGTCTTCGTTTTGTACATCAAGTAGACTAACCAATTTTTGATATTCTGTTTTTGCTTTTTCAACCTCTAATCCCTCATAAATAATATGTTTATTGAGTGTATCTTGGTAATAGAATAATAATTCTACTATATACTTTTTTTCATTGTTATCTGTGGTGTTACTTTCTAATTCTTGAAAAAAAGCAACTGCAGTCGAATGTGGAAAATCTTTGACTTTCTTTTCAACATCTGACTTAATTTCAATAGAATCTAAAAAACTTGCTAATCTGTTTGACGAGTCCATACTGCCACCTCCCAAACAATAGATTACATATTCATTATACACAATAGAAAAGAGAATGGAAATAAAAATACTATGATTATTTTAATTTTCATCTTTTGTTTGTAAATTAAAAATCTAACTTATTATAAATCTCTTTCCAATTATCCTTTAATTTTATATGATATTTAATCTGTAATAGTAGTAAAGCATCTTTAATTATTTTTTCTTTTTCTTTAAAAGAATAGTTTTCTTTTCTTAAAGACGCCTCAAACACATCATCACCAGTAATATGATCATACTTATAATTACAATATAAGTAATTTTCCCAAAGTAGATCTGCTAATAAAAGAGTAAAGTGATATTTTTTAATCTTTCCTCCTTGCGTTTATAATCTTGCTGAATGGTACTCATTATTGATCCTCATACACAACTTTTCGATAATACTGTTCTTTTACGATATCACCATGTCCATTATCTACATCTAAATATTCACTGACTAGATCGATGAGCTCCTCAAATTTCTTTCCAATATTACTAGGGAGTGATTCACCAAAATCATAATACAGAGCTTTTAACGTAAAAAATAATGTTACTTGAAACTCATTTACTTCATACAATTCTTCATTCATAATTAACACCAAATCCTTTCGTTGTGATGTTAACTCTGGCAAAAAAATATTGCAAGTTATATTATGAGCCATACCAAAAAAGACCAACTGTATTAAGTTGATCTAATCGATAAATTGTAATTTGTATTATTTTTAGCTAATATTAATTACTTATATATTATTATTTTTTTCATTATACATTCTTGCTTGTGAATCCTTTTGCATTTCATATCCATATTCAAATATATATGACATACTAAAGATAATTAAAATTTCTAATATACTCATTAATTCAAATGGACTGCTTCCACCAGTAGATATACCTAATATTATACTAAACAAAATATCAGA
>OLOM01002725.1_pt1 | contig 10435 bp, 6 predicted proteins | sample 1672531 | NCBI WGS metagenome assembly OLOM01 (sample SAMEA3136696, study PRJEB25190) | human gut metagenome | reverse complement strand
TGTTGGCACCGCACCTGGCGGGCACCGAGGCCAGCGGCCTGTTTGAGGCGCGGCTCGGCGCGGAGGAAATGCCCGGCAAAGAAGTGCACGTTTTCTGCGCGGCCTACCGCGCAGATGAAATGGACGAGCTGCTGCGGTACGCCGACCATATCGTCTTCAACTCGCCCGCGCAGCTGGCAAAATTTGGCCCCGCGGCCAAGGCGGCGGGCAAAAGTGTGGGACTGCGCATCAATCCCGAGTGCTCGACCCAGGACGGCCACGCGATTTACGACCCCTGCGCCCCCGGCAGCCGTTTGGGCACGACCCGCGCCCAGTGGGACGCGGCAGCGGCAGAAAATTCTGCCCTGCCCGGGCTGTTGGACGGCCTGCACTTTCACACTTTATGTGAGCAGGACGCCGATGCGCTGGCCGTGACGCTGGACGCAGTGGCAGAGAAATTCGGCGATTTGCTGCCAAAAATGAAGTGGCTGAACTTCGGAGGCGGGCATCACATCACCCGCCCCGGCTACGACATGGCCACTTTGGAAAAATGTATCCGCCGCGCCCGGAATGATTGGGGCGTGACGGTTTATCTGGAACCCGGCGAGGCCTGCGCCCTGAACGCAGGGTATCTCTTGACCCGCGTGCTGGACGTGGTGCAAAACGGCGATACGACGGTTGCCATCTTGGATGCCAGCGCCGCCTGCCATACACCGGACGTGATCGAGATGCCCTACTGCCCGCCGCTGCTGGGGGCAGGGGAACCCGACGAAAAGCCCTGCACTGTGCGGTTGGCCGGGCCGACCTGCCTTGCGGGGGATGTCATCAGTGATTACAGCTTTGACGCTGTGCCTGCCGTGGGAGATCTGCTGGTGTTCGGCGATATGGCCATTTACACCACCTGCAAGAACAACACCTTCAACGGTATGCCCCTGCCAGGTATTTACGCCCGCAAGCCCGACGGCACTACGCAGAAAATCGTGACGTTCGGATATACAGATTTCAAATGTCGGCTGGGAAAATAAGCTGCGATACATGCAAAGCGCCCACCGGCAGGCCGTTGCTGCGCCGTATTATCTCGCATTTTCGCATATTTTGGCACAAAAGAAGCTGCTCACTCCGTAGGGAATGAGCAGCTTCTCACTTTTAAGCCTGCCTTCAGGGCTTTTCTTTCATCATGAGTCATCCGGCACCGGCATTGGCTGACAGGCAGGGGTTATGCAGCGGTCACTTTTTTGCTTCACTTGGATGGGGGACAGGGGGCATTTTCGTGAACAGCGCTTTCAGCGCCAGCGGCGTGGCGACGCTGGAAACCACGATCAAAAGGATGACCGCCGTAAAATAAACAGGCTCGACAACGCCGACCTCAAGGCCCTTCTGGGCCACGATCAAGGCGACCTCGCCGCGGGTCATCATGCCGACACCGACTTTAAGAGAGTCTCCCCAGTTGAAACGGCAGGCTCTGGCCGCCAGTCCGCAGCCGATGATTTTTGCCAGCAGGGCAACGAGAACGAAGCAAACACTGAACAGCAGAATTTCCGGCGTCAGTCCGCTGATGTCGGTCTTTAAACCGATGCTGACAAAGAAAATCGGCGCAAAAATCACATAGTTGCTGATGTCGACCCGGCGCTCCACATAAGCGGCGTCGTGCAGCGTACAGAGAACGATACCGGCAATGTAAGCGCCGGTAATATCCGCAATGCCAAAGTATTTCTCGGCAATATAGGCCATTGCAAAGCAGAATGCAAGGCTGGCAATCGTTATGCGCTGCGTATGGGGATTGCGGGAATCCAGCCACTTCATGGCGCAGTGGAACACATAGCCGATACCAACGGCAACCAGAAAGAACAGTGCGGTCTGGACCAGCACGCCGCCGATGCCGGTACCCTCACCGGAGCTGGCACCCAGCACACAGGTCAGCACGATAATGCCGATGACATCATCAATGACGGCAGCGCTGACAATGGTAGTGCCAAGGAAGCTCTTTAAGTGGCCCAACTCCTGCAGCGTTGCCACCGTGATGGACACGCTGGTTGCGGTCATAATCGTGCCGATAAACAATGCGCGGAAAAATTCCGGGCTGCCGATTGCCGAAAAGCCGTAGAATGCGCTGTAGAGCAGCGTACCACCCATCAACGGTACAAGCACACCGATGCAGGCAATCAGCGTGGCAATTGGCCCGGCCCGCATCAGTTCTTTCAGGTTGGTGCCAAGTCCTGTGGAAAACATCAGCAGCACAACGCCGATTTCAGCAAAAACGGAGATCGTGTCGTTGATCTGCACCAGATTGAGCAGGCAGGGCCCAATCAGCAGACCGGCGAGAATTTCACCGACCACCTGCGGGGCCTTGCACTTGCGGGCAGCCAGGCCAAAAAATTTGGCGCTCAGAATAATAATTGCCAAATCACGGAAGATGGAATACATACATGTCATCTCTCTCAATTCACTTTAATCCATCCTTGTTATAGCACTTCTGCCAGATTTTTTCAATAGCTGAAACCGCCTTTTGGAGTTATCGTCGGATATTGTATAAACGTGGTAAACTGTAAGCCAAAGACAAGGCAAAGCACTTGCAATAATGTCCGCAGTATGATAAAATTCCAATTTGGAAAAGTTATAATATGGTTTACTTCATGGCTTACTGCGTCCGACAGGGTTCGGCGGCAAGCGGTATACAACCTATATAATAAGGAAGATAAGCGCATGTTCTATTTTTCAAGCAGGCATCACCACACAGGAAAAACGTCAATGAGCAGGGCAAAAGTGTATGGTCTGCTTATGGCTTTGGCTATGCTTTTTATGGTCGGTCTGTGTGCCTGTTCCGCACAGCCGCACTCTGCGGCAGAGACTGCGCCGCAGACGATTGTGGTCGGCATTGATGTGTTTGACCCTTACAGCTATCTGGACAGGAACGGGCAGTTTGCCGGCATCGACGTGGAACTGGCGACGGAAGCGTTTTCACGACTTGGCTATACGCCGGAATTTCGGACGATTTCATGGCCGGACAAAGACAACCTTCTCAGCGACGGAACGATCGACTGTATCTGGTCATGCTTCAGCATGAACGGGCGGGAAACCAAGTACCAATGGGCCGGTCCGTATATGTACAGCCGTCAGGTCGTGGCTGTTCGTGCAGACAGCGATATCCAGTCGCTGTCCGATCTGGCCGGTAAGCGCATCGGCGTACAGGCAACCACAAAGGCGGAGTCGCTGTTTCTCGGCGAAATTTCCTCTTTGCTGCCCGAGGTCAAGCAAGTCAACAGCTTTGAGACGACAGAGGATATGTTTGCGGCACTGCGCAAAGGCTATGTAGATGCCGTCGCGGGCCATGAAGCACTGGTAGCCAAGTGGACAAATCTGGATGAAAGCAGTTACCGTGTGCTGGCAGAGAGTCCTTACAGTTCCGAACTTGGCGTTGCCTTCGCAAAGGACACCCATGAGGATTTGGTTGTGCAGCTGACCCAAACTCTGGAAGATATGAAGCAGGACGGAACGATTGGCCGCGTTGCAGAAAAATTCGGACTTGATGCAGAGAAAACTGTGTGGGGGGAACAGGGAAAATGAATGAGAAAAAGCAGTCCGGCAAAAAAAGACTGTTTTTGCTTGTGTTAGTTGCGTTCGGCATTGTACTTTGGATCACATTCACGAATCTGAACCGAATTGCACTGCGTCATACATTGGATGAAACGATTGGTTTTGTAAAGATCCGCTTAGAGCAGTACGAGACTGATGCGGCCAACGACCGCGTGAAAAGCCTTGTCCGCCTGCTGGATAAAACGGTAAGCCTTGGCAACGAAATGACGCTGAAGGAGGGTTTCGGCACGCAGGACCTGGACTCTTTTGCAGAGGAACAGCGTCTGACCGGTGCGCTTGTATTAGATGAAAACCTGAATGTTGTCATGCAGACCACAAAGGGCGGCGACGCCATGCCGCTGTGGGAGAAGCTGATCGACAGCCCCTATGTACACAATATCGTTGACTATCCAAAAAAGACATACTCGACCCGTCTGGAAGAAAATGGGATATTCTATGATTTTGCCGCGGTGGCACGCGCGGATGCACCAGGTATCCTGATTACCTATATACAGAAGGACAATGAGGATATTGGGGATTTGACGGTGGATTCCCTGTTGAGAGATTTTCCGTTGGAGCTTAGCGGCATCGCTACGATCACGGAGAACGGCAGGGTCATCAGCAGCAACAGCAGCAAACAGGTAAACAAGGCAATAGAGGACTGCCAGGAATTATATAACGGAACCTTCGATGCTGCGGAGGATGGCATTGTGCGCCTGAACAGCCATCAGGGCGTCTGGTACGGCAGCCGAGAAAATACCGAGAACTATGCGCTCTTTGTGTTTTTCCCGGCATCTCAGGTGTTCATGACGCGCAACATTGTCTGTGCATCCTATCTGGCCATAGCCGTAATGGTCTTTTTAATGGCACTGCTGTGGCAGACCAAAATGGAAAAAGACGCGCTGCGGCAGCACCAGAAACGTACCGGAATCATCACAGCGCTTGGCACGGCGTATATGTACATTTCACTGGTGGACTTGAAGAAAAACACCGTTGAAATCCTCAAGGACGCGTCCGATACAGTCAAGAAGCAGAAGCACTTTGCACTGAAACGATCCGTACAGCAGGAGCAAATCGAGAAAATTATCGCGGAGCCATACCGTGAGGAGTATCTCACCTTTGCGGACATGACGACAGTGGCCGAACGTCTGAAGGGTCACACCTCTTTGGCTCTTGCGTCTCAGACTGTCGACAGACAATGGATCCTTACGCTGATCACACCGCAGCGAAAAGACGCGGACGGCAACGTAACAGCCGTATTGGTTGCCACCCGCGACGCTACCGAGGAAAAGCGGCGGGAGCAAAAGCAGGAGGATGCCCTGCGCGATGCACTGGCGGCGGCGGAACACGCCAATAAGGCCAAGACGGTATTCCTGAACAGTATGTCGCACGATATTCGCACCCCGATGAATGCCATTATCGGGTTTACGGCCCTTGCCACGGCGCATATTGATAACATTGACCTTGTCAAAGAGTATCTGAAGAAAATCAGCGTATCGGGCCAGCATCTGCTCAGTCTGATCAACGATATTCTGGATATGAGCCGTATCGAAAGCGGCACGGTCAAACTGGACAACACAGAAGTCCACCTGCCCGATGTGCTGCACGACCTGCGCACGATCATTCAAGGCAATATCAGCGCCAAACAACTTGACCTTTACATCGACACGCAGGATGTGCACCACGAGGATATTATCACCGATAAGCTGCGCCTGAATCAGGTCCTGCTCAACATCGTGGGCAACGCTGTCAAGTTTACACCGGCGGGCGGTACCATCAATATCCGCGTTGAAGAAAAGCCGTCTGCCCGCAGTGGGTATGCGACCTTTGTTTTCAGCGTGAAAGATAACGGCATCGGTATGTCGAAGGACTTCCAGGCGCACGTTTTTGACTCTTTTACACGAGAACAGACTGCGACAAGAAGCGGCATCCAGGGTACGGGCCTTGGCATGGCCATCTCGAAAAACATCGTAGATATGATGGGCGGAACCATCGCCGTCAAGAGCGAGCAGGGAAAGGGCAGCGAGTTTACGGTCACCCTGGACTGCAAGGTTTGTACGGAATCGGTGAAATATCCGCCGATTCCGGGCCTGAAAGGCGCCCGTGCACTGGTTGTGGATGATGATGCACAGACCTGCATGAGCGTAAGCAAAATGCTGCGGGAAATTGAGATGGAAGCCGACTGGACGACCTCCGGCAAGGAAGCTATCCTGCGCGCGAGGGAGGCGCACAATCAGGGTGCGGAGTTCAAGGTTTACATTATTGACTGGCTGATGCCAGATATGAACGGCATTGAGACGGTGCGCAGGATCCGCAAAGTAATCGAACCCGGCACGCCGATCATCATATTGACGGCCTACGATTGGGCCGACATTGAGGACGAGGCCCGGCAGGCCGGTGTCACGGCGTTTGTTTCCAAACCGCTGTTTATGTCGGAACTGCGCGATGCGCTGACACACAAAGTGGTGTCGGGCAGGCAGCCCCTTCTGCCCAAGCACGGCGACTATACGGGCAAAAAGGTGCTGTTGGTCGAGGATAACGAACTGAACCGCGAGATTGCAACGGCCATTCTGGAAGAAGCCGGACTGAAAGTGGACGCCGTTGAGGACGGCACGGATGCCGTGGCCAGAATGAACGAGGCTGCGGAGGATGAGTATGATCTGATCCTGATGGATATTCAGATGCCCAAAATGGACGGATACACCGCCACCCGGGAGATCCGTACATTGAGCAGCAGTAAAAAGGCAAACATTCCCATTGTGGCCATGACAGCCAACGCTTTTGAGGAAGACCGACAAAAAGCATTCAAAGCAGGGATGAATGCACATATTGCAAAACCGATTGATGTGAACATCCTGATGGGAACACTGGATAAAGTTTTCAAACAGAATTCGTGATCGCGTTTAAATAGCGTACAAAGGATCTGTACGGCAAAGTAAAAAGCATATACAGCTGCGTTTATGACGAACGGCCTCTCGGCGGTTCGCAACGCGATGCTGTATATGCTTTTTTCATGCGCAATCTGTCAGCCGCCCAGCTCCACCATGCGGCGGATGCAGCGCCCGGCTCCCTGCATGACGTCCTGCGGCAGGGTGATTTCCTCGCCGCCGCTGCCCTGCAGGCAGTGGTAAATGTCCATCAGGGTGGTCAGTTTCATGTTCATGCAGGTAAGCTGCACGGCCAGCGGATAGAACCGCTTTTCCGGGCAAGCATAGGAGAGGTGCTCCACGATGCTGTTTTCCGTGCCGATGATGAACTCTTTGGCATCGGACTTTTCTGCATAAGCCATAATGCCGGTGGTAGAGCCAACATAATCAGCCTGCTCCACGACCTCGGGGCGGCATTCGGGATGAACCAGAAGCAGCGCCTCCGGGTGGGCAGCGCGGGCCTTGGCTACATCTGCTGCCGAACATACGATATGGCGCGGGCAGCCGCCGTGGTAAAAGGCAAACTGCTTTTCCGGCAGCTGCTTTGCTACATAGCCGCCCAAATTGGGATCGGGGATGAACAGAATCTTATCGTTTTCCAGCGCACTGCAAATTTTCAGCGCGCTGGAGGACGTCACACAGACATCGCAGGCCGTTTTCAGCTCCGAAGTTGTATTGATGTACGCCACCACGGCGTAGCCGGGGTACTGCTTTTTCAATTCCTGCAAGGTCGGCAGATCAAGCTGCTCAGCCATAGGGCAGCCCGCCATGGGGTTGGCCAGCCAGACGGTTTTCTCCGGGCTTAAAATTTTGCAGGTCTCGGCCATGAAGCGCACACCGCACATGATGACCCCGTCAGCGTTGGTTTTGGCCGCCTGCACGCTCAACCCGTAGGAATCGCCGGTGTAATCGGCGACTTCCAGCACAGGCTGGCTCTGGTAGGCATGGGCCAGGATGCAGATATTCTTTTCCCTTTTCAGGCGCAGGATCTCCTGCTGCAGTTCATGGACAGTCATAATATGCCTCGTTTTCTTTCTTCAATGCTCCCACGGTTGCAGCGGAGCCAGAAAACCGTGCTCTTTCAGTTCTTTTTCGATCAGGCTCAGCCTGTCCGGGGTGGCTGCCTCCACCAGATGATAGTGGTAGCCGTCGGTGGCGGTAGACAGCACCGTGGAGGAACTGTCCTCAAACGATTGCAGAAATTCCCGCACGTCCTGCCGGGAACGGATGTCCATCTCGGCGGTGATACGGCCATAGACCCGGTGGCTGATGCTGATATTCTTGACTTGGCCGCCACAGTCCACAATCAGGTTCAGCTCCTGCCCGGTTCGGTCAGGTGTGTGGCGCACCTTGAACTCCCGTGTGCAGCCGGCGGGCTGATCAGGCTGCTCCAGCACATAGCCGCGTGCAGTGGAAATGATCCCGGGGTGTGATGCCCGTATGACCGCCAGATCCTGCACGATGACCTGACGGCTGACGCCGTAATGGGTAGCCAGCGTGCGGGCGGCAATAGGCGCTCGGGCATGGGCAAGCTGCTGCAAAATGGCGGCACGGCGCTCTGCTGTAGTCATATCAGGCCTCCTCCGCGGTCAGGGGGCGCAGATGCTTCATGGAAAGATCCAGAATGGGGGCCGAATGGGTCAGGGCACCGCTGGACACATAGTCAATGCCAATGTCCCGCAGACGGGCAATGTTTTCCCGCGTGACATTGCCGGAGCACTCGGTCTTGGCGCGGCCTGCAATCAAAGGCACAGCCTTGCGCATATCCTCGTCGCTCATGTTATCCAGCATGATGATATCCGCACCGGCTTCCACGGCCTCTTTGACCTGTTCCAGCGTTTCAACCTCCACCTCGATCTTGCGGACGAAAGACGCATACTGCCGGGCCATCTTGACGGCCTTCGCCACGCCGCCGGCAGCGCCGATGTGGTTATCCTTCAGCAGAACGCCGTCGGACAGGCCGGTGCGGTGGTTGCTGCCGCCGCCAACGCGGACAGCGTACTTTTCAAAAATGCGGTTGTTGGGGCTGGTCTTACGGGTGTCCAGCAGGGTGATGCCGGTTCCCTCCAGCAGGGCAGACAGCTGATGGGTATAGGTGGCAATGCCGCTCATTCGCTGCAGGTAGTTCAGCGCAACACGCTCACCGGAAAGCAGGGCGCGTATATCGCCCGTAACAACGGCCAGCTTCTGGCCGGGCTGTACGGTATCGCCGTCCCGGCAGAAGAATTCCACCTTGGCGCCGGGGTCCAGCAGCGTAAAGACGCGGGCATAGACCGCCAGACCGGCAACAACGCCGTCCTCCCTGGCAATCAGATCCACGGTGCCGGGGCAGGCATGGGGCATGACGGCGTTTGTGGAAACGTCCTCTTCCGGAATATCCTCCCGCAGCGCTTGCAGCAGCAGCGGGTCTATATGCAGCAGCTGGGTGATCTCATTCATGGTTTTTACTCCTCTCAATAGCGGTCAGAACCTCCTGCCGATACGCGGCAAACAGCGGTTCCTGTTCACGGTATGGGGCCAAATCGGGCTTATCGCCTGTAAAGACAGGCGGTTCTCCGTATAGTATATCATCTGCCGCGCGCTGTGCAAAGACCAAAGATTCCAGCAGGGAATTGCTGGCCAGCCGATTGCGTCCATGCACACCGTTGCAGCAGGTCTCGCCGCAGGCATACAGCCGGGGCAGTGCTGTGCGGCTGCTCAGGTCCGCCGTGATGCCGCCCATAAAATAATGCTGGGCCGGTACAACGGGGATCGGTTCATGGATGGGGTCGTACCCCTCCTCCTCGCAGCGCTCCAGAATGTTGGGGAAATGCTCACGGATAGCCGCCTCACCGATGGGGCGCATATCCTCCCACACATGGTCGGTACCGTCCTTTTCCATCTGTGCGCGGATCGCTGCGCTCACCACGTCGCGGGGCTGCAATTCGTTGGTAAAGCGGTTCCCGTTTTTATCCAGCAGCAGCGCGCCCTCCCCGCGAACCGATTCCGAAATCAGAAAGCGACGGCCTTTTCGGTGGCTGTACAAAGTCGTGGGGTGGATCTGGATATAGTCCAGGTGCTCACAGGCAACGCCGTGGCGCAGGGCCATGGCGATGGCGTCCCCCGTGATGTGGGGGAAGTTAGTGGAGTTTTTATACAACCCGCCGATGCCGCCGCAGGCCAGCACCACCGCCCCTGCCCCGATGGCTCGCGGTTCGCCGTCCGGGCCGGCAGCAATGACACCGCCGCAGGCCGAGGCATCGGCGAAGAAATCCAGCAGAGTCGTATGCTCGCGCAGTTCGATGTTCTCGCAGCGCAGGACCTCGTTCAGCAGGGTCTGGGTGATCTCGTGGCCGGTAATATCCTCATGGAACAGAATGCGCGGGCGGGAGTGCGCTCCCTCCCGGGTAAAGCGCAGAGCCCCGTGGTCATCCCGCGCAAAGCGGACGCCGCGGCGTACCAGATCCCGGATGATCGAGTTGGAGGAACGAATCATCAGGTCTACTGTGGCGGGGTTGTTCTCGTAATGGCCTGCCCGCATCGTATCATCAAAAAAGGGGCGGTAGTCTGCCTCGCCATGCTGCATGCAAATGCCGCCCTGCGCAAGGAAGGAGTCGCTCTCGTCCGCTTTCTGCTTTGTAAGCAGAAGAATGCGGTAGCTCGCAGGCAGATTCAGGGCGCAGTAAAGGCCCGCAGCGCCGGTGCCGACGATGACTACGTCAAAATAGTCATCCATATTAGCCATTTTCATGTGGTTTCCTCGGTTTCTTCTGTAATTCCAACTTTGACAGTATAGCACCGTTCATTACATGTGTCAAGACACATGTAATGATATGTAGTGACACCCCGCCATGCGCAATAAACTTCAGCATAAAAAACAACAGGAACACTGCTGTACATTGCAATGTTCCTGTTGTTTTTATTAGGGCAATACCGCATAATTCTAAGTGCCGATACGGCGAGCGAGGTGCGGCAGA
>OLOM01002720.1_pt1 | contig 10449 bp, 14 predicted proteins | sample 1672531 | NCBI WGS metagenome assembly OLOM01 (sample SAMEA3136696, study PRJEB25190) | human gut metagenome | reverse complement strand
GTGTAGCCGCCGATGATCACGCCGAACGTGGTCGTCCGCTCCATGATCTTCCGCCTTTTGTGCAGCGTTCCCTCTTCGTCTCTGTATTTCTTTTTGGAACCGTTTCGGGTGAAAGTCTCACGCTCGAACAAGACCGCGCCGATGTGGGACTCCTGACTCTTCTCCAGAGCCTTCTCTGTGGTAAACGGCTTGGACTTGATGCCCGCCGCTTTCAGTTTGTCGATGAGATATTGCTTGCTTTCCGTGTAGAGCAAGAGATCAATCCTCCTTCTGGATGAACTCCTCGCCCGTCGCCTTCATCTCCTGCATATCGTCCTCCGAGAGACCGAGGAAGGGACGGGCCGGGATGGTGATGCGGACTTGCTTCTTCGTGACCCACTTGCCGCCCACCTGAAAACGGAGGGCTTTCTTCTTCCGCGCTCGGATGGTGCGGCCCGGTTCTCCGAACTGATGTGTCGCCGCATACTTGACGTTCGTGCCGACCGCGAAGCCGGAGGCGTCCGACTTGGCGTGGATGGAGTTGCGGAGCTGCGCGGACTGGATGAGCGTCTTGCCGCCCTCTTGCGCGGCGCGGATGGAGGTCTTCCACCTGCGCCCGTCCGGGTCTTTGCTCTGCTTGAACCGTTCCAGCGTCGACTCGCGCACGCCCTCGGCCAGCGCCGCGTTGATGCCCTGCTTGTCGATCTCCGAGAAGCTCCTGATCCTGCGGAGCATCGCCCGCGTGTCGCCGTCGAGTCGGATGCTGTACATGGCCATGCTTCACATCCCCCTCATCTTCTCGCGGGTAAATAGGCGGCTGTTGGACTTGACCTTGAAGCCGCCCGCCGCTGCGCTCGCCGGGTCTTCCGTCTCCGTGCCGATGGACACCGTGCCCTCCGCGACCAGCGTGAGAAACTTGATCGCCGCGTTGTAGCGGTTCAGGTAGGTCTTCTGATCCGTCCCCTCGTCAATGCCGATGCGGGAGAACAGATTGTAGACCGCGATGTCCTTGGAGAACTTGTTAATGACCCTCGGGGCCGGGGCCAGAGGGACGGCGTACCTCTTGGCGAGGTAGCCGTCGATCTCTGCGTCCGCGTCGGCGATCGCCGCGTCGATGATCGGGGAGACCAGCTCTTCACGCTCGGCGGGGTCTTCAATGAAGGTGTCGCCGATGATCGCGTTGAGCGCGTCGTCCTTGACCATATCCCGCACTTCAGCGCGTGTGCTGTAGCTCATGCCGCGCCCTCCTTTCTGCCCCGGGCGGTTTAGGTGGTGGTGCCGTCAGAGCCGTAGGCCATCTGCCAGAAGCCGAAGCCCGCGTTGCCGCGAGAGTCCGCGCCGTAGATGAACTTCTTGCTCATGAAGACGTTGTCGTCGGTCTCGTTGGTCTTGGAAACGAACTTCGCCTTCTTGCGCTGCTGGTAGATCAGCGGCTTGACGGGGCGCTTGGTGCAGAGCAGGAACCAAGCAGAGTCGCTTGCGAGGCGAGGCTCCACATGGATCTCCGCCGTGCCCTGCATGGTGTTCTTCGTGCCGTTGATGAAGTCGGCGACGAGAATGTCGCGGGCGTCCGCTTCCAGCGCGGGCGGCACGACCAGCAGGTCGGGAACCAGCGCCAGAGGGCGGCCCTTGCTGTTCTTCAGGCTCATCATGGACGCACGTGCCGCCTTGTAGGCGTTCATGCTCAGCTTCGCGATGCCCTTGTTGCTTGCCTTGTCCTTGCCGACAGGGTGGTCGGTAGCGAAGAACGCCTTGCCGTCGTAGCACTTCTCGGTGAAGCCGTTGGCCAGCAGACCGTAGACCAGCTCGTCGGGATGCAGCGCGGCGGACTCGCCGAGCATCTGAATGGAAGGATTGTAGAGGCCGATCTTGTCGTCCTCGACCGCGTTGCGGTCTACGCCGACGGTCAGCTCGAAGTCCTTGTTCCTGATGACATAGGCGGAACCGGAGAGGTTCTGGATCTCGCGCTCGCCGATCCACTCCCTCATGCCGGGGATGTCGCCGAGCCATGCATAGGTCTCGGACTCGCTGGTGCTGGGCACGACGGTCGCGACCTTTTCATAGGTGGGGTGCTGCCCTTCAAACGCCTTATTGAAGATCGTGTTGAAAGCAACATAGATGCCTCTAAGAGCCTGCGGGGTGATAATCATTTGAATGTACCTCCTTACTCAATTAGCCGCCTGTGCCCGTGGCGGCAGCGGCGACGGGAATATAGCCGCCACACTCGACGGCGACGCCCTCATTGTCCACGCGGACGACGATGCCAGCCACGGACGTGCCCGCGGCGAGCGCCGTGACGGTGTGGTCGTCCTCCATGTAGCAGGGCTTGAGAACGTGGGCGGCGGTGATCTTGTTCGCAGAGGTGGCGGTGTTATCAAAGACGAACACGCCACGAGCAACGCGGACGACCAACTCGCCGTCTGCACCCGCGTTTGCCACAGTCTCCTCGGCGCGGCCCACAGCGGTCAGGTTCTCGGCCTTCTTGCCGGGAATCGCGTAGCCGTCCGCATCCAGAGCAACGAGTGCGCCCTGATAAATGGTGGTGCTGCCCTTCACGGGTACCGCGATGACCTTCGCGCCGTTGGCGATCTCAGGGGTATCTCTTACATCAGTCAGTTTTGCCATGATCTTAGTCCTCCTTCATACCGTACTTCTTGACGTCGTCGGGCGTGACGCCGAGCTGCTTGCAGACCAGCAGGGTGTCGGCGTCCAGTGCGTCGCTCTTGAGAGCCTTGACGTCGCCCAGTTCGATCTTGTCCATCGGCACGATCTGTGGAGCCTTCTCCACGAAGGAGCCGAAGCCCTTCGGGTCACTCAGGGCGTAGCCCTTGGCCCATTCCTTCTGCGCCGGGGTGATCTTGCCCGCCTTCAGGGCGAGGGTGACGGCGTCGTTGGCCTCGCGCTCTGCGTTCTGCTGCTTGAGTGCCTTCAGCTCCTCGGCGAGGTTGACGCCGTCGACCGTGCCGCTCTTGAGTTCCATGATCTTCGCGGTTACGTCCTCGGCGGCAGCACCTGCCTTCAGGCCCAGCAGCTCGCAGACCGCCTTGTTTGCCACGACGTTCTCGGGCGGCTGCTTCTCTGCTTCCTTGAGGCTGCGGTTCTCGGCGAGGCAAGCCTTGAGCGCCTCCATGACCTGCTCCTCCGTGGCGTCCTCGCCCAGACCGAGCAGCTCCGCCAGCTTCTTGATGTCCATAGAATGTTGTCCTCCTTCAAAATTGTCTGAATTGACGATGGGGTTCATCCCCTCGATCGCCGGAGTGTTGGTAAGCGCCAGCGAGTGGAGCCCGACCGCCTTGTTGTCCGCCTTGCGGACGTTCACGACCGGGGAAAGGTAGCGGTACTCCTTGTTCTCAAGGTACCGCGCCCCTCGGGGCGTCCACTCGACGACGGCCTTGATCTGTCCATCCTCCAGCTTCAGCTCCTTCACCCATCCGGCTGCGGGTGCCTCGCACCCTTTGAGCGTCTGGTGCTCGTAGTCGACGACGAGATCCACGCCGCGCTTGGCAATCTGCGCCTTCATCGCCTTGTAGCTCTCCTCGTCCACATCAAACTCACCCTTCGAGCTGACAACGTGGCCGATGGGGAGGACGAAGATTGTCTCCGGCGCTCCCACGAGCTCCACATTGCCGCCTTTCAGGGTCAAAAAACCGTCCATTTGCATCTGTCCTCCTTTGGTGTCGCCGCGAGCCGCACGGAAACGGCGTTAGAGCGCGTGCGCACGCCCCTTAATTGTCGCACCCGTCAAATTACCCTACCGAGAGCAAAACGCGCACAGCGGGGCTCTGTGGCCTTATGGCGGTGTGTTCCCCTTTTCGCGCTCTTGGTACGCCTTTTTGAGCGGCTCGGGGTAGCCCGTGAGGTCTGGCTGATAGCGTACCTTGGCGGGGTTGGTATCGAACTGCGGGTCGGGCAGGATGTTGACGAAGCGCCCGTCCTCCAGCCGCGCCGCCCTCGGCGCTTCGGTCTCCACCGTCAGCCCCCGCTGCTCCATCTGACGCTTGGAGAGTGTCTTGACCGTGCAGCGGCACTTGAAGCCGTTGGGTGGGAACCATGTGTCCCAAATGGGATCGTCCGCCATGAACACGCGCCCATCCATCGCGAGGTGACTCGGGCGGGTCTTCGAGTCGTTGACGGCGTCGTACTGCCAATAGGGCCGCAGTGCCTTGACGCCCGGTTCGGTCATCTGCTTGTAGTGGCCCACATTGTAGGCCGTCTGGATGTTGGTGCGGAAGATGTTCTCGGCTTGGTAGGGCGTGATGCCCTCGTAGCCCTCCACTTCGAGGAAGTCGTTCATATTCTCGCGGAACTCCGCGAGGCTGTTGCCCTCCTCCAGCGCGGCCAGCAGCTCGTCGTAGAACTTCTTGAGCACCTGCGCCTTCGTGTAGCCGCTGACCGTAAAGGCGAGGGCGCGGTACTCGGCGGCGATCTGATAGAACCGCGAGGCGGTGACGGGGACGCGCTCTTTGAAGTACGCGACCGCCTCCTCAAAGGTCATATCCTTACGGCTGAACAGCGCGGTGAGTTCATCCATCCTCGACCACCCGCCCCTCAAGGTCGGCGTAGAGCATGACCTTCTGCAGCAGCTCCTCGACCTCGGAGACGTCCATCGCGGCGTAGAGCTCGGCGACGGCTGCGTCGTCCTCCATCAGCTCACGGAGCTGTTCGAGGCTGTCGGCTTTCTCAATCATTTTGAGAACCGGCTCGAACGCACGCTTGAAGCTGCCCGCGCCCTTGCGGAGCGCTGCGGCGGCGAGCCTGTCGATGTGCTGCTGCGTGCCGATCGGTGCGTCGGCTCCCGCCTTGAGGGAGAGCAGCGCGTCGCTCTTGAACGGCAGCACGCCGCCCATGCCGCCCCCGTAGGTGGGCTTTGCGATCTCCTCGCCCTCCTCCGGCTCAGGGATGGAGAACTTCTTGTAGACGAAGCTCGTGGGCACCCGAAGCCCGACCTTTTCAATGAGCGTGCCGAGGATGGTCGCCGTCTGCGTCAAGTCCTCGGACTCCTCACAGTCGAAGCGGATGTAGGGGATGCGCTTGTCCTCGCCGAAGTTGAAGATGCACAGCGGGCGGATGAGGTCGCGCCGGAGGGTGGACGCCAGCGCCTTGCAGTCGGCGACGGTGAGATCGTGCCGGACGTCGTTGTGCGTCTTGCTCTGCGCGTAGCTGCCGCCGCCCGAGTCGGAGGTCAGCGTCTGGCCGAGGATCGCCTTGGAGATCTGCTCGTCGCAGTAGCGGGCCAGCCGCTCATAGAGGTCGGAGCTGGAGGTCTTCTCCGTGGTGATGAAGTCGATGCTCGTGCCGTCCGGGATGATGCCCGCCGCGTCGGAGCCGATCTGGATGAGGGCTTGCATGAGCGCCGCCTTGTCGCTGTCGCTCGCTCCCGGTGCGTACTTGCCCAGCCGGAGCGGCAGACCGTAGATCTCGGCGAAGCTGGCCCAGTCCTTCAGGTCGTAGTTCTTGAAGAGATACATCCACGCCACGACGCGGAGGATGCCAGCCCGGGAGGTATGGCCGCTGCGGGCTTTGTACTTGTGGACGATGAACTTGTTCGCCGGGAGCAGGATGCCCTCCGGCGCGTCCTTCGTCCGCACCTTGAACGAGTCGTCCAGCGTGTCCCAAAAGAAACGCTTCTGATACCGCGTCTTGATGTCCTGCACCACGACGTGCCCTTCGTCATAGCCCCACAGGATCTCGGAGACGGCGAAGCCCTTGCCGATCGCGTCGAGCAGGTCGTTCTCCACGTCCTCGAAGCTCTCGATGCCGTTGAGCTGCTCTTCGATGAAGTCGGCGATCTCCTTGTCCAGCGGTTCGTCGCCGAATGGGATCACCTCGAAGTCAAGGCCCGTGACGGCATTCTTGCGCGTCTGGAGCTGACTGAACAGATGCGGGTCTTTCTCCTCCATCTCCTCAAAGAGCTCCATCTGCTGAAGCACGTCGCCCGCGTCGGCCTCGCGGAAGATCTCCGCCAGCTTGACAGGCGTCAGGCCGTTGCTGGGGTACTCGCTGTACTTGTCGGAGACCTGCGCTACGGCGACCTCCCGCGTGTCCGGGCGTCTGAGCCGGGTGACAAACTGCTTGAGTCGGTTCATTCCCGCACCTCCTCGATGCGCCGCTGGGCGGTGGAGAAGTATTCGTCATCCAGCTCGATGCCGATGAAGCGCCGTCCCGTCTTCTTCGCCGCGACCAGCGTGGAGCCGCTCCCGGCAAAGGGGTCGAGGATGAGGTCGCCCGGTTTTGTGACCGAGGAGATGAGGTTTGCCAACAGGCCCACGGGCTTCTCGGTGGGATGCACCATCTTGGAGCTGTTGATCTTCGGGAAGGTGACAAGGTCTTTCGGACGGCTGCCGGGGAAGCTGTACTTGCCGTCGATGCGGACGCCATTCTCCTCCACGGTGACGAAATCAAAGGTCAGGGGAGAAGCGGAGACGCCATTGTTGGTGTCGCCCATGCCGTGGTAGACCTTATCCCAAATGACCTCGCTCTTGACGTTGAAGCCCGCGATCTTCATCGCGTCGATGAAGGTCTGCTCCACGTCCCAGCGGGTAAAGCAGATCAGGCCGCCGTGCCCGGACTCGCCGGACTTGAGCACGCGGAAGGCGTCGTAGAGGAACCAAATGAAGGGGCTCTTGTCGTTCTTGATGGACGCGCCCGTCTGAGAGACGTAGTTGATGCCGTAGGGCGGGTCTGTGATGATCGCGTCGACGCTCTCCGGCTCCATCTGACGGAGCACGGTGAGGCTGTCGCCGTGGATGATTGTGTTCTCTTGGATGATCATGTGCCTCACCTCCTTAGTAGGCTCCGCGCCGGAAGTCGAGGGCGCGGGCGATGACGCTTCTGTAGTCGACCCTGCGCCCGGTCTTGACGTCCAGCGCCAGCTTGACCGCCATCTGAAGGCCGTCCGGCGCGTCGTCGTTCTTGCCCATCGGGTACTCGGTCATCTGCTTTAACAGGGTCTTGTGTTTCTTGCTGAATTTGATGTAGCCATTCTTCACGAACGGCTGCAGGGACTGAATGCGGGCGTCCTTGTTCTGCGTGCTGTTGATCTCCTCGATGGGGAGGTACTCGCCGACCGCCGCCGCACGCTGCCGCATGATCTCGGCGAAGTAATACTGGAACTGCACCGTCTCCACGCCGAACTTGTAGTAGGGCCGCTTGTACTCCCGCTGGAGGCGTCGGCTCGCATCGAGGGCGTCCTCGATAATCTGATCCGGCTTGCGCTTGGCGATGTCCGCGATCACGACGTAGAGGTAGCCCGTCTGCGTGTCCTTCGCCAGCGCGATGATGGAGCTGGTGTCCGACTTCTTGTTCTTGCCCAGTGACGGGTCGTTCGCGCCGATAAAGAGGAACTTCGGGTCGGAGAAGTCCGGCTGCACCTTGCCCTCGTCGTCCCAAAAGTCGAACCACTCTTCTTGGAAGGTGCAGTTCTCCGGGTCGATGGGGTCATTCTGGATCTCGCTGTTGAAGGACGCCTCACCCTCGGAGATGCGGATGACCATGAGGTCGTAGTAGGAGAGCTTCTCCTCCCATAAGACCGCCGTGCCCTCCAGCATCGCCTCGCGGTTCGCTTGGAAGAACTCCAGTGCATCCTCCTGTCGGTTGTCGTTGGAGAGATCGGTGAAGATGGATTCCCATGCGTCCCACAGCTCGCCGTTGGTGGCGAAGCTGATGACGCCCTGATAGCGCACCGACTTATAGCTCGGGTTCTTCGCTACGTTGGCCAGCAGCGCATCGAAGTGGAGCAGCGTGCCGATGTAAACGATGTCGGTGTAGGTGTCGCCCGCCTTGGAGACCGCCTTATAGAACCAGTCGCGGAGCTTCTTGCGTTGCTCCGGCGTGTTGACGTTCTCGTCGTTCTCCAGATCGTCGCAGACGATAAGGTCGGGACGCCACTGCTTGTGACGTCGGCCACGGATCTTCTTGCCCGAGCCGATTGCCTCAATCTTGACGCCGTTGGCCAGCAGGATGACAGAGGACTTCCAGACCTTGCCTTCCAGCTCGCCGAAGTCTTCCTTCAGGGCAGCGTTCTCCTCCAGCTCCGTCTTGATGTCGACGAGGAAGCCCTCGGCCTGTTCCGAGCTGTCAGAGAGGATGATGATGTAGTGCTTGTAGCCGTAGACGGCGGCGTGCAGGTCGTCCTTGAAAGTGAAGGTCGTGCTCTTGGCGTGGCCACGAGGCGCTTCGATCGCACGGCGGCACCCATCCGCGCGGCTGATCCGCTTGGCGTCCACCTCCGGGTTCATCCCCTTCAGCACGCCCTCCCGCCATATCCTGTCCAGCTCGCCGTGGAACTTGGGCGACGGGCGGACGAAGTAGTGCGCGAGATAGGCCCGCCCGAAGTATTCAAGATCGAAGGCTCCGAGCTTCCGGCGCAGTCCCTTCGGCCCGGTCAGTTCCTTTCCGGCCCTGAAGTCCTCAAGGAGCTGCGCCCGCTGCTCGGGAAAGTTGCCGTCCTTTGTGACGTACTGCTCGAACAGCTCCCGCTGATACGCACGGTTTGCGACCGTTTCCCGGTCTTCCGGCTCTGTGAGCTTTTCGAGGTAGTCGTTCAGGTCAATCTTCGCCATCTGCCAGCACCTTCTCTCTTGCACGCTCCAGCACGTCGTGAAGCTCGCCAGCAAGCTCAGGGTGCTGCTTGATTGCCGCCATGAGCTCCGTCTCCATCTGCTCGAAGGCAAGCTCAGCTTTTTTCTTCATGTCCTGCCGGACGCGCTTTTCGTAGGTGGCGTTCCGGGCGAGGCTTGCGATGAGTCGCCCCGCCTTATCCAGCGGCATTTCCTGAAAGTCATCCTCAGCGGTGCTGACTCGCTGCATGAGCCCGTCCATGAGCACCATCGACGCCGCCTTCGTGTAGTCGAGGTCGGGGTGGGCCTCCACCGCTTGAGCGATCGCCTGAGTGCGCTGGATGGTCTGCGCTACGCGCTGCGCCGCCTGTGTGGTGCGGATCGCATAGCGCCCGATCGCTGACTTACTGATCTCGTAGCCTTCAGCCTTGAGCCATGCCGCCAGCTCTTCATAGGTGTTGGAGGTGTCCGCAAGCCGGACGTCGAGTTGCCCCTTAATATCGTCCGGGAGCTTGTCGATCGTCGAGCTGACCCGCGTCCTCCGTCGCTCCGCCTTAGACATCGATGCCCGGGTCGTTGATCGTGCCCTCGACGAGATCGACGCCCTTGCGGGTGAGCTTGATGATGGAGTCCTTGCGGTAGGCGTTGTAGGCGTTCACCGATCGGTCGGTGAAGGTCACATAACCCGCCTCCTGCAGATACTCGATCGGCTTTGAAATGTCCGGCGAGTAGATCAGGCCGTCAGCGACGAGGGCGTTTGTGATCTGACGGACGAGCAAGGCGTTCTGACTGCCTTTTGCGAGGGCTCGGACGATGTAGCCCCGGATTGCTTTGTTCTTGCTGACCTCCTGCTCGGTCAGCTCGTCAAGGATTGCCATGAGGTCACTCCTCCTTTCCTTTGGCTTTGCCTCCGTAGAGGATTTGGTCGAGCTTGTCCTCGACCCTGTTCATGACCCGAATGTAGTCCTCCCGCGTCACATAGATCAGGGGGAGGTCTGCCTTCAGGTCGTTGAGGTTCTTGTCCAGCGTCTTGATGTCCTCGGCGTTCCGCTTGTCCGCCTCTTCAAGACTGGCGAGCGTCTTCTTCATAAAGAAGGTGAGCGCCCCGACGACGACGGTGCACAGCAGCGACGCCGCCGCGCCGATGAGGGCGGTGATCTGAGAGACGTCCATGTGCCGCCCTCCTTACCGTTCCGCTTCGCCTTCGATGAGCGCACTCTCCGGGAGGGTGATGTACGGCTCGTTCTGCTTGATCTCCAGCACAGCGGCCTCGATGCACTTCGTCAAATACTCGTCGAAGCTGCCGAGGTTCTTCGTGATGACCCGCTGCGCCTCCGGCGCGATCGACGCCTTGACCTCGTCAAAGACCTGTTTGCCCAGCGCGACCAGCTCCTCGCGGCTTGCCTTGCCGCCCTTGACCGCCTCGCGCAGCGCCTTTGCCGTGGTCTGCAATTCTTGCACCATGGGAAAGAACAGTTTTCAAAATCTTATTTGTTACAAGGACACCACCATGGCAGTTAATTTCCACAACATCTTCCGCAGTATAACTCTTTGGTGCTTTCATGACAGAAACCATGACTTCATCGATCATTTCTTCCTGTTCCTGAATGAAACCATAATGGATCGTATGGGATGCCACGTTGTTCAAAATATGCTTTCCACCCTTTGTCACAAATATTTCATCCACTATCTGAATTGCTTCACTACCGCTTACCCTTATTATGCTGATTCCTGCATTTGAAACCGCAGTCGCGATCGCCGCTATTGTATCTGTCATGTTTGTTTTTCCTTTTATTTATTTTATATACATTATCTTACATGATGTATTTATCTACATGATAATTTATCTACATGATAATTTATCTACATGATGTCATACGGATTGTTCCGTGCTTCGCACTCTCACAATCAT
>OLOM01002707.1_pt1 | contig 10492 bp, 10 predicted proteins | sample 1672531 | NCBI WGS metagenome assembly OLOM01 (sample SAMEA3136696, study PRJEB25190) | human gut metagenome | reverse complement strand
TACACCGGTGCTGCCGACGACATCACTGCTCCTGCCGGTCAGCAGGCCACCCTGCTAGTGGACGGCAAAGTCACCCGGTTTGACGGCAGCGACGCAGTCTACTCCGACGCCGACAAGGCCGAGGAGCCTGAATCTGGCGACCAGGTTGTTGAGTCTGCAGCTGAGGATTGCGCCGAGTAAATTCCCTTTGTCATATGTTTGACGTATGCGGCCCGACTGGAGTTATTCCAGTCGGGCCGCATGCATATGGGCTTGAACTTGGCACAAGGAAGTCCAGCCGTAATGTTTTGTGACGTACATGATGCATTTCCTGTCATGGGCATTACAAGAAGTCACGGCGAAATAATGCTAGGTTTTGCTTGCGCAGACGATTATGGATGGCAAGTTATGGATATGCAGCGCAGGTAGAAAATTATACTGGACTACTTGCATGGTTGCGGGGTATCCTTAACCGCTGTCATTCCCTGCTTCGGACACAGCCTTCACGAGATCCGAAGCCACTTTAGCCCAGAGGAGGTGACACCATGAAGGCTTATGAACTGCTGTTCTTTGTGAACCCGTCTCTTGATGACGAGGCTCGCGCCGGTGTGATGAAGAGGATCGATTCCACTATCGTTGAGAACGGTGGTGCTGTCGAATCCGTCGAGGATTGGGGTAAGCGCAAGCTCGCTTACACCATCGATAAGCTCACCGAGGGCGACTACACCCTGATCAACTTCCAGCTCGATCCTGCCTGCATCGCAGAGCTTGACCGCGTTCTCGGCATTCTGGACGGCGTTGTCCGTTCCATGATCGTCCGTCGCGCGGAGGCTTAATGTGATTCGGGTTTGTCGCCCTAGGGTGACATTCCCGGCGATGTAAGGAGTGTGGACGGTATGGCAAACATCAACAGGGTCATTATCTCTGGCAGGCTTACCCGCGATCCGGAGCTTCGGCAGACCGCCGGCGGCACGCCGGTCCTGGGTATGGGCGTGGCAGTCAACGATCGTCGACGCAACGTTCAAACTGGCCAGTGGGAAGACTACACCAACTTCATCGATTGCACCATGTTCGGCGCTCGCGCCGAATCGCTGTCGCGCATTCTTACTAAAGGTATGCTCGTCTGCATTGAAGGTCGCCTTCGTTGGAGTCAGTGGGAGCGCGACGGCCAAAAGCGCAGCAAAATCGAGGTTATCGTTGATGAGCTCGAGTTGCCCAGCCGCGGTCAGGGTGCTCAGGACGGCGGAGCCCCTCAGGCTTACGCACCTGCGCCCCAGCAGTCGTATTCTTCCTCGTATGCCCCTGCTCCGCAGCAGCAATATGCAGCTCCTGCAGCTATGCCGCCCGCAGACCAGATTTATGACGAGGAGATTCCGTTTTAGGAATCCCCAGCCCATTTCACTTCGGATTTAGCGTAAAGGAGGTCAAGCCACCATGGCCAACGATTTTCAGCGTCAGCCTCGCAAGAAGTATTGCCAGCTTTGCAAGGACGAGGTCGAGTTCATCGACTACAAGGATGTGGCTCTTCTTCGCAAGTATATGACCGATCGCGGCAAGATTAAGCCCCGTCGTGTCACCGGTGCTTGCAGGCAGCATCAGCACGAGATGGCTGTTGCCATCAAGCGTGCCCGCGTCATGGCCCTCGTGCCCTACACCGTCACGGTTGTCAGCGGCAGCAGGGATCGTCGAGGCTAAAGAGGCATGCCATGGACGAGACGCACGCTTCACCTGAGTCTCTCGTTGAGTCGCCAGGAAAGCAGCACCGTCCCGCCCAGCCCGTGTTTGAGTTCGTTCTTTGCGTCATTGGCTCTCTCGGCACGATAGTTCTTCCTGGTGTGAGCACTGCACTCATGGTCTTCGGAGCATGGTTGCTTGCTCGAAAGGAAGAAGGTCGCGCCCTTTGGGCTATCGCAGGATGTCTTGGACCGGGTATCGCCCTTTCCTTCGCGACGTGGGATTATGCATCGCTCGTCTTGCCCTGTGCTCTCGCCGCCTTGGCAATTGCGTTGCTTTTGCCTGGGCGTGTGAGCGTCACTTCGGTCGTTTGCCTCATCGCGGTTCTAACCGCGTTACTCATCGGGGCAGATGCATCGCTTTTGATGTTGCAGGGTGAGAATTTTGCGGCTTATGTCCAAGCGCTGCTCGAAGAGCTTCGCCAGGTCATGACCGCATCTCTGCCGACGGGAACATCCTCGGTGTCAGTTTCTGCCACTGTTGATTCTACCGTCGAGCTTCTGGGGAGGACCTGGCCCCTTATCTATGTGATGAGGGCCATATCCATCGTGCTCTTGGGGTCTTTGGGTCTCATCGTTGCACGACGGGACTCCTACCAGAGAGTCACCGGGGCGTTCAAACGCTTCGATGTGCCGCTTTGGCTCGTCGCTGTGTTTATCGTCGCATTGGCTTGTCTGGCAGGATGGGTCATGGCCGCCGGGGTGCCTGAAGGTGTGGGGGTTGTTGCCCTCAACATTATCTTGTGCCTACGCTTGGTCTTTTTCCTCCAGGGGTTTGCCGTGATGTTGAGCCTTATGGACTCGCATGGTTGGGGAGCGGTTCCCCGCGTACTGGTTATCTCGACGGCTTTGCTGATCGAGATGAGCCTGTCCGTCGTGTGCGTCCTGGGACTTGTCGACGTTTGGGCCAACTTTCGCAAGTTGGCCCGTACAGGGCGGTCTGGGCGCCACAGCTGCGGCGAAGGTGAGTAAACTGGCTGAAGGCCCTGCTTCGAGCAGGCCTCAACGTGAGGAGTACTAACAATGAAGGTTATTCTCTTGGGCGAGCTCAAGGGGAAGGGTGGCGAGGGCGACGTCATCGACGTTGCCGACGGTTTCGCCAACAACTGGCTCTTCCCTCAGAAGATCGCTATCAAGGCTACTGAGGGCAACCTCAAGCAGCTCGAGCAGAAGCGCAACAACATCGCCAAGCGCGAGGTTGTTCGTATCGCTGAGGCCAACGAGAAGGCTGCTGAGCTCGAGGGCAAGTCTGTCCGCATCGAGGTCCGTCTGGGCGACGAGGGCCAGCTCTTCGGTTCTGTCACCGCTGCCCAGGTTTCCGAGGCTCTCCAGGCCCAGTGTGGCCTCGAGGTTGACCGTCACCGTATCGACCTGCGCCCCGTCAAGGAGGCTGGTTCGCACACGGCTGTCATCTCGCTGTATCGCGACATCGTCGCCAACATCGAGGTTCAGGTCAACAACGCCGCTGGCTTCGCTGCCATCGACGCTGCTGCTGCTGAGGCCAAGGCCGCTGAGGCTGAGGTCGAGGCTGCCGAGGAGTCTGACGCCGAGTAAATCGGCTCTGCTCTGCGCATAGCTTTGACAAAGGGACGCCGATGTGTCGGTGTCCCTTTTTTCATGCGCGACCAAGGACGGGGATGCCGGCCATCGGGTTCACGACTACAATCAAGAGTTAGCACACGGTGAGTGCCGCTGGCGTAAGATATGAAACGACGAGCATTGAGGAGGAGCTGCTTCGATGGACATTAACGAGAACGATCCGCGCCTTACAGGTGGAAACCCGCTCCCGCAAAGTCCTGAAGCTGAAGCCGCCGTCCTTGCTGCTGCGATTCTGTCGGCCGAAGTTACGCCGGAGCTGGCATTTAAGCTTCAGGTCGACGATTTTTACCGTCCCTCCAACCGCACGGTCTTCGCAGCCATTCTCGAGCTGCACCGTCGCGACATCCCTATCGATCAGGTCTCTCTTACCGAGTACCTTGCCGCATCAGGTGACCTTGCCCGAGTGGGAGGCCCCGCGTTCATCGTTGACCTTGCAAACAACTCTTTTGCCTTGGTCAACTGGCGCCACCATGCCGACATCGTCAAGCGCGACGCCATTCTGCGTAGGCTTATTGCTGCCTCGACCTCCATCACGGCACTTGCTTTTGATGCGCCTCCCGATGACATTGAAGACATCGAGCGCCAGTCTGAGGAGCTCCTGCTCACCGTTACCGATAAACAGGTATCTTCGAATGCCCGTCCCTTGGGCGACTTCGTGCAAGAGGCGTACGCCGAGATTGAGGAAATCGCCCTCAACCGTGGTCACACTGCCGGTGTTGCGACGGGCTTCGACATGCTTGACAAGATCTTGATGGGCATGCGACCCGGCTCACTCAATGTCGTGGGCGCTCGACCCGGTGTTGGTAAGACCTCGTTTGCTCTTTCGCTTGCTCTCAACGCGGCCAAAGCGGGCGTCAGCGTACTCTTCTTCTCGCTCGAGATGAGTGGCTCTGAGATTGCGACCCGTCTGATTTGTTCGGAGGCTGCCGTCTCAAACGAGGACGTGCGTTCCGGTAATGTTCCTGACGAGATGTGGCCGGCCATCTTTGAGGCGTCCGAGCGCCTCAACAACATCGATATAACCATCGACGATACGGCCGGTACCAACGTCATCGAGATTCGCACTAAGGCACGCCGTTTGCTGCACGGAAAGGACCATGGTCTCATCATCGTCGACTACCTGCAGCTCATCGAGCCTGTCGGTCGCAACAAGAACGACTCCATGTCTACCGCCGTGGGTGAGATTTCCCGTGCCCTCAAGGTTCTGGCCAAGGACCTCAAGGTTCCCGTCATTGCTCTGTCGCAGCTTAACCGCGAGGTCGACAAGCGCCCCGACAAGCGACCGGTCCTGGCGGACCTGCGTGAGTCCGGCGCAATCGAGCAGGACGCCGACACGGTCATGTTCCTCGACCGTTCCCTTTCCGAGGAAGAGGCGGCCGACGAGCGCCATGAAAGGCCACCTCTGGGCACTGCCAACGTCATCGTTGCAAAGAACCGTGCAGGTCGCTCGGGCGTGACGGTGCCGCTTGCGTTCATCGCCGACCGTACCGCGTTTCGCAACCTGGCCCTCCACGAGGGGTAACCTAACGTGGGCAAGCGGTATTGAGCTTGCGCATAGATTGCGCCGACGCACGACCTGCCCATTGTTGGGGCGCCTGCGCGGTTATAATCTTTTCGTCTGTATGTCGGCCGAGGTGCGCATGTGCCCGGCCTTGATGCGAAAAGAGCAACCATGCCCGCAACTGTTCTTGTCGGTTCTCAATGGGGCGATGAAGGCAAGGGTAAGATTACCGACCTTCTCTCCAGCGACTATGATTACGTGGTGCGCTTCCAGGGCGGCAACAACGCCGGCCACACGGTCATCACGCCCAAGCACCATCTGGCGCTGCACCTCATTCCTTCGGGTGTCATGTACGACAACGTGACCCCTGTCATCGGCAATGGCTGCGTCGTGGATCCCAAGGTCCTCCTGGGTGAGATTGACACGCTGGCGCAGGAAGACATCAGCTGCGAGCGCCTTACGATCTCGAGCAACGCCCACATCATCATGCCGTATCACCGCGACCTCGACGGTGCTTCCGAGCGTCGCCTGGGCATGAACTTGATCGGCACCACGCGTCGTGGCATTGGCCCGGCTTATCAGGACAAGGCCTCGCGCATGGGTCTGCGCATGCAGGATATGCTCGATCCGGGCATCTTCCGTGAGAAGGTCGCTGCGGCCCTGCCTGAGAAGAACGATATCCTCTCCAAGGTGTACGGTCTGCCCACCTATACCGTTGACCAGATCTGCGACGAGTACCTCCCTTACGCCGAGAGGCTTGCCCCGCATATCGCCGAGACCTCCATCATGCTCAACAATGAGCTCGAGGCCGGCAAGAAGGTCCTCTTCGAGGGCGCCCAGGCCACGATGCTCGACATCGACTTTGGCACCTATCCCTTCGTCACCTCGTCGAACTGCTCGGCCGGCGGTGCCGTCACGGGCTCTGGCGTGGGTATGAAGTATGTCGACCGCGTGCTTGGCATTGCGAAGGCTTACATCACCCGCGTTGGCTCGGGCCCCTTCCCCACCGAGATTCCCGAGGACGACGAGTGCGGCGACAAGCTGTGCCAGATCGGCGGTGAGTATGGCGTCACGACGGGTCGTAAGCGCCGTTGTGGCTGGTACGACGCCGTTACCATCGCATATGCCGCTCGCGTGAATGGTCTGACCGACCTTGCCATCACCAAGCTCGACGTTCTCTCGGCTTTTGACACCATCAAGGTCTGCGTCGCCTATGACTGCGATGGCCAGATTCTCCGCACCGCCCCGCAGAACCAGACCCTCTTCCATCACGCCAAGCCCATCTACGAAGAGGTCAAGGGCTGGAACTGCGACATCTCCGGTTGCCGTACGTTCGATGAGCTGCCTCAGGCTGCCAAGGACTACATTGCCTTTATCGAGGAGCTTGCAGGTGTCCGCGTCTCCATCGTGGCCGTGGGTCCCTCGCGTGAGCAGACCATCATGAGGTATTGGTAACGACCCGAGGGTTCGGGACTGTCAAAGAGATTGAGGGGACACGGCACCATGGATATCCTGCTTCTGGGTTCGGGCGGTCGCGAACATGCCATCGCGGTTGCGCTCAAGGCTTCGCCGCTGTGCGATGAGCTGTACGTTGCTCCCGGCAACGGTGGAACGGCTGCCATTGCGACGAACATCAAGCTCGACATCAACGACCCTGCCGCGGTGGCCGATTATGCCGCCGAGCACGGCGTGGGGCTTGTGGTCATCGGTCCCGAGGCCCCGCTTGTGGCCGGCGTTGCCGACGCGGTACGCGCCAAGGGCATTCCTGCTTTTGGCCCGGGCGCCCAGGGTGCGCAGATGGAGGGATCCAAGCGCTTCGCCAAGGAGTTCATGGAGCGTCACGGTATTCCCACCGCTGCGTATCGCAGCTTTACCGAGCAGGCCGGTGCCGAGTCCTATGTTTCGCAGCGCTTTGCCGCCGGTGCAAAGATTCTCGTGGTGAAGGCTGACGGCCTTGCCGCTGGTAAGGGTGTCGTCGTCGCCACCAGCGAGCAGGAGGCTCTTGAGGCTGTGCGCGATTGCTTCTCGGGTCACTTCGGTGAAGCCGGCTCCACCGTCGTTATCGAAGAGGGCCTGACGGGTCCCGAGTGCTCGCTGCTCGCTTTTGTTGACGGTTCCACCGTGCGTCTCATGGCTACCGCCCAAGATCACAAGCGTGCCCTTGAGGGTGACCTGGGTCCCAACACGGGCGGCATGGGCGTCTACTCGCCGGTGCCCTTCGTGACTCCTGAGGAGCACGAGGCCATGGTCGAGATCGAGCGCAAGGTCGTGGCCCAGCTCGCCGCGGACGGCATTCCGTACTCCGGTTGCCTGTACGGCGGCTTCATGCTCACGAAGGATGGCCCGAAGGTCCTCGAGTTCAATGCGCGCTTCGGTGACCCGGAGACGCAGGTCGTGCTGCCGCGCATGAAGGCAGACCTCCTTGACGTGTTCCTGCGCTGCGACAACGGCACGCTTGATGGGGCCGACGTGAGCTGGGACGACGACTGGGCCGTCTCCGTTGTGCTCACGAGCGCGGGCTACCCCGGTTCCTACGAGAAGGGCAAGCCCATCACCGGCATCGAGCAGGCCGAGGAGCTCGAGGGTGTCACGGTCTACCACGCCGGAACCAAGACCATTGCCGGCGAGCTCGTGACCAACGGCGGGCGCGTCCTCAATGTCACGGCCGTGGCCGACACGTTCGAGCACGCCCGCGAGCAGGCGTATCGCGCCTGCGACCGCATCGAGTTCGAGGGCAAGACGCTTCGCCGCGACATTGGCGCGCGAGCGCTGCGTGGCCGCGATGCCTGGGAGGTTTAGATTCGCATGACGCAGAAGGATACGGGCGAGCTCATGGACACCGTCGAGGCGTTCACCTATGACGGCGACCGCGTGAACCACGATCACAAGAGCGGCGAGCCCGAGCGTCGCGGATTCGTCCGCGGCAACGACGATCCACGTGACGCCGCCCTCGCCGAGCGCCCGCTCACCGAGGAGACAGCCTGGACGGGCAGGATCTTCTCGGTGAGTCGCCTGCACGTGCAGATGCCGGACGGCCGCGAGGCCGTGCGCGACGTCGTGCGCCACCCCGGTGCCGTTGCGATCGTTGCCCTCACGGACGACGGCCACATCTGCCTCGTGCGCCAGTACCGTACGGCGCTCGATCGCGTGACGGTGGAGATTCCGGCCGGCAAGCTCGAGCCGGGGGAGGACCCGCTGGCCGCCGCACATCGCGAGCTCGAGGAAGAGACGGGCTTCACGGCCGACAAGATGGCCTACCTCACGTCCATTGCGAGCTCGGACGGCTTCACGGACGAGGTCATCCACCTCTACATGGCCACGGGGCTCACGTTCACGAGCTCGAACCCCGATGACGACGAGTTCATCAACGTCGACCTCGTCGAGCTCACCGAACTCGTCGACGCGGTCCTCGACGGCCGCGTCGAGGATGCCAAGACCGTCGTGGGCGCCCTTGCCTGCGACGCCGTGGCCCGCCGCCTTGCTCCGGACGTATCAACCGAGGACTAGCCCTATGTCAGATACCAGTACCAACGGCCGTCCCCGTGGCGGGTCGGCCCCGCATGCTGCGGGCACGCTGTACCGCAAGTTCATCTCCTACTACCGCTCGCAGTGGCACCTGTTTGCCATCGACACCATTGCCGCCGTTGTCATGACGGCGGTTGACCTGGCGTTTCCCATCGTCCTGCGCAACCTGACCGGTGGCCTGTTCACCGAGGGGACTGGCGCCATCATGGGCGCGCTGGGGACCCTCGCGCTTGGTCTTGTCGTCATGTATGCCGTTCGCTATGTCTGCCGCTACTTCGTGGGCTACTGGGGCCACGTCATGGGTGCGCGCATGGAGAGCCACATGCGCCAAGACCTGTTTGACCAGTACGAGCGCTTCAGCTTCTCCTACTTTGACCGGCACAACACCGGCGACCTCATGAGCCGCGTGGTCTCCGACCTCTTTGACATCTGCGAGGCGGCCCACCACGGCCCTGAGTACGCCATAATCTGCGGCATCAAGATAGTGGGCTCGTTTGCGATTCTCGCAACCATCAACTGGAAGCTCTCCGCCGTCCTTGCCGTCATCACGGCGGTCCTGTGGGCGTACAACTCGCGTGCCAACAAGCGCATGCGCGCCGTGTTCATGGAGAACCGCAAGCGCATCTCGGGCATAAACTCGCAGCTCGAGGACTCGCTTGGCGGCATGCGCATCGTGAAGGGCTTTGCGGCCGAGGACGTGGAGCGCGAGAAGTTCGCTCGCTCGAACGAGGCCTACCTCGAGAGCAAGCAGCGCATGTACCACGTCATGGGTGGTTACCAGGCCATGATCGCGGCGCTCATGGGCGCGTTGTTCACCGTCGTCATCGTCTATGGCGGCTACCTCATCGCGATGGGCGAGATGGCGCCGGTGGACCTCTCCACCTACGCGCTCTACATCACCACGTTCACCGCCGCCATCGAGCAGCTGCTCAACTTCACCGAGACGTTCCAGAAGGCCGAGGCCGGGTTCAGGCGCTTTGACGAGATCCTCGCCACGAAGCCCGACATCCTCGACGCCCCCGGCGCGCCCGACATCGATATCACCGAGGGCCATGTGGTCTACTCGGGCGTCCGATTCTCCTATGACGGCGAGACGGACGTCGTGCGCGGGCTGGATTTGGACATCAAGCCGGGGGAGACGATTGCGCTCGTTGGTCCCTCCGGAGGTGGCAAGTCCACCACGTGCAGCCTGCTGCCGCGCTTCTATGACGTGCGCGAGGGCTCTATCACCATCGACGGCCAGGACGTGCGCGGCGTCACGCAGAAGAGCCTGCGCGAGGCGATTGGCCTCGTTCAGCAGGACGTCTACCTGTTCGACGGCACGATAGGCGAGAACATCGCATATGGCCGACCGTCCGCGACGCTCGAGGAGATCCGAGCGGCGGCTCGGGCCGCCAACATCGACGCATTCATCGACGGCCTGCCCGAGGGTTACGAGACGCAGGTGGGCGAGCGCGGGGCCAGGCTCTCCGGTGGCCAGAAGCAGCGCATCGCAATCGCACGCGTGTTCCTCAAGAACCCGAAGATCCTCGTGCTCGACGAGGCCACGAGCGCACTCGACAACGAGAGCGAGGCTGCCGTCCAGGAGTCGCTCTCTCGCCTGGCGGCCGGCCGCACGACGCTTGTGATCGCCCACCGTCTCTCGACCATCCGCGACGCGGACGAGATCGTGACCGTGGACGGCGGTCGCGTGGTGGAGCGTGGCACGCACGACGAGCTCATGGCGCTTGGCGGCACCTATGCCACCTACTACCGCATGCAGTTTGGCCACCACGCCTAGGTGTGGTGGGGCGTCCCCGCGCCATCCTCGCGTGTGTAGCTTGGGCGGAATGCCGGCCGACCTTAAGGAAAGCCCAAGCTGCCTGCCTATACTGAATCCCGACTGTTTTGACCCACGAGCGGCCACATGGCTGCGAATGACACTATGAGGAAGAGCATGGCCAAGAAGGACAAGAGCGCAAAGGCCCCCACGCCCGACGAGGTGGAGGCCATTTTCTCCGACGTGGATGAGACGGGACACACGAACGCCTCCAAGGCCCGCAAGGAGCGCACGCGCCGTCGCGCCCGCAAGGCGGCCGTCGAGGTTGACCCGCTGTCCGGCGACGACCCTTCCGGCTCAAACGTTGGCAAGACGATGACGCGCGCGGCGGTCGTC
>OLOM01002704.1_pt1 | contig 10503 bp, 10 predicted proteins | sample 1672531 | NCBI WGS metagenome assembly OLOM01 (sample SAMEA3136696, study PRJEB25190) | human gut metagenome | reverse complement strand
GAAAATCAATGATCGGCTTTATTTCTGTGGATGCATACAAGGGGGCATTCACTTGGGCTGCTTTGTCCTTGAATACTTGCATGACACTGGGTTGTTCTACGTCTCCGATAACAACCGGAACTCCCGGTTTGATAATACCTGCCTTTTCCGAAGCAATGGCTTCTAAGGTATTTCCCAGGAACTGTGTATGATCCATACTGATATTGGTGATCACACTCAGGATAGGCGTAATAATATTGGTACTATCGAGCCGTCCGCCTAAGCCGACTTCGATTACGGCGAAGTCAACATGTTGATCTCGAAAATAATCGAAAGCCAGGCTGGATGTCAATTCGAAGAAAGAAGGTTGTAAGGGTTCGAATACCGGACGATACCGTTCGACAAACCGGATTACATAATCTTCGGATATCATTTTCCCGTTCACTCGGATTCGTTCTCTGAAATCAACCAGGTGAGGAGAGGTAAACAAGCCGACTGTATAACCGGCCTCTTGCAGAATGGCTGCCAGTAAATGACTGGTTGAACCTTTGCCATTGGTCCCTGCAACATGAATAGTCTTATAATCTTTGTGGGGATTTCCCAGATAATCATCTAATGCTTTACTGGTTCCTAATCCAGGTTTATAGGCGGAGGCTCCGCTGTGCTGAAAAACCGGAATGCTGGTGAACAAGTAATGCAATGTCTCTTCGTAAGTCATTTGTTTATTATTTATAAAGGGCAAAAGTAGCGAATTTAATTCATATCTTTGCAGCCCGATTATAAAAAGGAGATAAGATAAATGGAAAAACAACGAATTACGTACATTCCTCAAGGAGGAGTTTGTTCTAAGATGATGATTGTGGATATTGCTGATGGCAAGATTGAGAATGCACAAGTGATTGGCGGATGCGATGGCAACCGGCAGGGCATGTGTGCCTTGTTAAAAGGTATGTCGGTAGAAGAAGCAATCCGTCGGATTGAAGGTATTGACTGCCATGGCCGAGGCACTTCTTGTCCCGACCAGATGGCTCAAGCCCTGAAGCAGGCACGCTAAAACAGCGTGAACCTGCTTATTGGATAAACTGAGTGGCGTAAGCTTTTTCCAGCTTCGGATAATCTGTCTGATATTTCTCCGTGACGTCTTCCTTTAATCCGTAAACCAGACTGTCTGTGTTGGCAGACAAACTCCATTCATCGTAATCAGCTGAAGTAATCGTTTGTGTTGTACCTGAAACAGACAGGGCATAATAGAATTTTTCTCCGGATGTCAGCTGGATGCTTAATTGCTGATAGGTCTTTCCGTTTTCATCGTATTTGACTTCCCGTCGGAATGTTCCTTTCTGAGCCTGCACAGTTGAGGATGGATAAATGATAACTTCACCTTCTGTACTGTCGGGCACCATGTAAGAGAAGAAATATTCTCCGTCGAGGCTGACAGGCATACTCTTCAGTATTCTTTCGCTCAGCTCTCTTTCCTCTTTCTGGGTGATCTCGTCTCCAATCACTTCTCCTCTTAGGCCAATGACATGGAAAGAACGGGAAGGATAAGCTACTTTTATCTTCAGAAAATAAACATGCGACTTGGCATCCCGTATGGAAATGATGGATTCTCCTTGGAGCAAGGGTTTAAAGGTGAGCGTGGAGTTTCCTTCGATGACTTCCACGACTTCTTTATTGCTGTTCTCGATCGTAAACGGTGTTTCTGCTCCGTAGATGTAATAGGATTCTCCTTCGCTGAAAGGCGAAAGTTGCAAGGTATAATCGGAACTGATGGGTTGTTGGTTTTCATCAGTTGGCGTTAATCGGATGGATTCGTCGTCATCACCACAAGCCGACAGGCAGCAGGCACTGATTGCCAGCATACACATCATAAGCCATTTCATTGTTCTCATAAACAAATTTATTTTATATGAATAATGGTGTCAAAGATAGAATGTTTTCTTTGACACCATCCCGATTTAGCTTATTTTAAGCTATGTGTTCTTGCCGGTTGTTTTTCCGGTTTTACTTTTCATGAATCGTATAGCCGTCGTCGGTCAGTACGGCTTGCAATTCATCCAGCGTCTTTTCTCCTTGCGTAAATTCAATGGTGGCTACCGGTGGATTCAATGAGACCGAAGCTTGTACGCCTTCCAGTTGATTTAAACTCTTTTCTGCACGCATGCGGCAATGGTTGCACATCATGCCTTCAATTACATACTCTTTTTTCATCGTTGTTGAATTTGTATTTATAGAATTATTTGTTTGTATCTTTTTTCTTTTCAGCCGCAGACTGTTGCTGACGACGCTTACGCTGCTCATGGCCATGGCGGCTCCGGCAATCATCGGGTTGAGCAAGAAACCATTGATCGGATATAAAATACCGGCGGCTACCGGAATGGCAATCAGGTTATAGATGAAAGCCCAGAACAGATTCTGACGAATGGTTTGTACCGTCAGGCGGGAAAGCTGGATAGCTTCCGGAATCTTCTGCAAATCGGAAGAGATGATGGTCATTTGTGCTACATCAATGGCAATGTCACTTCCTTGTCCCATGGCAATGCTCAAATCGGATTGGGCTAATGCGGCGCTGTCGTTGATGCCGTCGCCTATCATAGCCACTTGTTTCCCTTCTTGCTGCAGCTGCTTGACGAAGCCGGCTTTTCCCTGTGGTGTCATGCCTGCCTGATAATGCCGGATACCGACTTGTTCGGCAATTGCTTTTGCCGTTGTCGCCTGGTCTCCGGTCAGCATCCATACCTGGATACCCATTTCTTGTAAAGTGTGAATGGCGTTGATGGAAGTAGGTTTGATCCGGTCTGTAATGGCTGCAACGGCCAATGCCTGTTTTGAATCGGCCAACCAGATAACTGTTTTCGAGGCTTGAGCCAGTTCGTCTGCCCGTTTTTGCAGGAACGGGTCGATGGAAATATTAGCTTCGAGCAACAGATTGCTGTTTCCGGCCCGGTAAAGGACGCCGTCGATGACGCCCATGACTCCTTTTCCCGTCAGACTTTCGAAGGAGGTTACCGGAAGAACTTCTGTGTTCAAATACCGGCAGACGGCATCAGCCAACGGATGTTCCGAATGTTTTTCCAGTGAATGGAAGACGGCAGGTAAAGGCTCTTGACCGGGCAGCCAGACCAGATCGGTTACTACGGGTTTGCCTTCTGTGATGGTTCCGGTCTTGTCGAGCAGGATCGTATCCACCTTGCGGGCCGATTCGAGACTTTCGGCATTTTGGATCAGAATGCCGGATTCGGCTCCTTTCCCGATGCCAACCATGATGGCTGTCGGCGTTGCCAGTCCCAATGCACACGGACAAGCGATAATCAGCACGGTAACTGCTGCCAGCAGTCCGTGTGTAAAGCCTTCGGTTGGGACCCATACATACCAGGCGATGAATGTAAGTAACGAAAGCGTGAGGATGGCAGGTACGAAGATCGCGGCTATCTTATCGACCAGCCGTTGAACAGGAGCTTTACTGCCTTGTGCCTCTTGTACCAGCCGGATGATATGGGCCAGCAGGGTTTCGTGCCCTACTTTTTCTGCCTGGAAGGTAAAACTTCCTTTCTGATTGATGGTACCCGTATAGACTTTATCTCCTTTCCGTTTGGCTACCGGAACCGGTTCCCCGCTCAACATACTTTCGTCTATGTAAGATTCTCCTTCCAGCAGCATACCATCTACGGCGATTTTCTCGCCGGGTTTGACTAAGATATGGTCGCCTTTGCCGATCTTTTCCACCGAGACGCACTCAGTTTTTCCATCGGATAGAAGACGATTCACCATTTTCGGTTGCAGATTCATCAGTTTCCGGATGGCAGTCGATGTCTGGTTCTTGGCCCGGGCTTCAAGTAGTCTGCCTAATAAGATAAAGGCAATGATCACACTGGCCGCTTCAAAATAGACATGCGGTTCGACGCCTCGTTGCTCCCAAAATTCCGGAAAGAAAAGATTGAAGAGGCTGAACAGGTAAGCAATCCCGGTACTGTTGGCTACCAGCGTATCCATATTGGCCGACCGGTGCTTCAGCTGTTGCCAGGCATGGATGAAGAAGTCGCGCCCCAACCAGAAAACAACCGGCGTAGAAAGAATCCAGGCGATATATCCGGCATAAGGCATATCCATGAAAAACATACTGATCACGGCTACCGGAAAGGCCAAAAGAACGGCTCCGATGGTTTTCCGCTTGAGTTTCTGATAATCCTGGCTGCGGATTTCTTCGGCTTCTTCGGCTGTTTCTTCTTCCTTGCCGACCAGCAGATCATATCCGGCATCTTGCACGGCTTTCTGCAGGGCTTCCGGCGAACAGACGAGCGGATCATATTCCACTGTCGCCGTTGCTGCCGCATAATTCACCTGTGCCAGACTGACACCCGCCTGCTGATTCAGGGTTTTGTCCACCCGATTGGCACATGCCGCACAACTCATTCCCATCACCGGAAAGGTGGCTGTTGTTGTTTTCGTCTTCGTCATGATTTATTTCGTTTAGTTTGTTTGCAAATGAAGCTGTTTTTTCTGTTCCGGACTCATTCCCACGTGTATAAGTCGCGGTAGTTGGCAGGGCGGTGCTCGCGCCGGTAGTCGCCCACGCTCAGGCCGGTCAGCAACCGGAACATGCGGTAGAAGGCGGCAGTACTTTCGAAGCCGCACCGTCTGGCGATTTCTTCCGGCCGGAGCCCCGTGCAACGGAGGTATTCTTTTGCCTGCATCAGGCGGTATTGCTCGACGAAATCTACCAGCCGGAGCCCCGTCAGGAGGTGGATGGCGCCGTTGAGGTCGTCTGCCGACACGCCCAGCAACTCGGCCAGCTGTGATTTCCCGCGCAGGCGGCTGACGTGCAACGCTTCCACCACTGCGTCCAGGATGCACGACCCCGATGGCTGCACGCTTTGCCCCACGGGTTGTATCTTGGTCCAGCCCTCTTCGTTGGAAACCCGCCTTCCCGTCAGAATAGAGATGTACACTTCGTCCAACGTATATTTCCTGAGCCTTTTTTCCATATCCCAATTCATTTTTTAGCTGTTTTTCTGCATAAAGATAACGATAAAAATGCTTTTTAGTGCTATACTTTCAAGTTTTGTATCAAAAAATATTCTTTTGGTGTGTAACTTCAAAGTATTGCATCGAAAAAGAGATTTTTCAGTACTGTACTTAAATGTTCTGCATCGAAAAAGATTCTTTTTAGTGCCATACTTCAAAGTACTGCACTAAAAGGAGAGCCGGACGGGAAGAATCAGCCGTCCGGACAGCCGTCCTTCTTCCCCGGTATCTTCAAATTATTACAAAAATATTCTGTTGGTGAACTTTTATACCATAATTTCTCATTTGTAATATTAATTTGTTACTTTTGCAACCTAACATCAAAAAGCGTGATATAAAATGAATGTGGCTATCATAAAATATAATGCAGGAAATATCTATTCGGTAGATTATGCGCTCAAACGTTTGGGTATTACACCGGTGATTACGGCTGATCCGGAATTGATCCGGAAGGCTGATAAAGTGATATTCCCCGGAGTAGGAGAGGCCTTTACCACAATGGAATATCTGAAAGCCCATCAGATGACAGACTTGATACGCGGATTGAAACAGCCGGTATTGGGAATTTGCCTGGGGATGCAACTGATGTGCCGCTATTCGGAAGAAGGGAATACGGGCTGTCTGGGTATTTTTGACGTGGATGTGAAGCGTTTTATCCCGCAACGTCATGAGGATAAAGTACCGCACATGGGATGGAATACAATTACCGACTTGAAAGGGGGGCTGTTCAGTCCGTCGCTCGAAAATCAGTTTGTCTATTTCGTGCACAGTTTTTACGTGCCCCTTAATGAGGCTACGGCGGCTACGACCGAGTATATCCTGCCTTTCAGTGCTTCTTTGCATAAGGATAATTTTTATGCCACGCAGTTCCATCCGGAAAAGAGTGGCTCGGTGGGTGAACAGATATTAAAGAACTTCCTTAATCTGTAAACGTATGATTGAACTGATACCAGCCATAGACATGATAGAAGGGAAATGTGTCCGTCTGACGCAAGGAGATTATCAGACCCGGAAGGTCTATAATGAAGATCCCTTGGAAGTAGCCAAGCAGTTTGAAGATCATGGCATCCGTCGCCTGCACATGGTGGATCTGGACGGAGCCAAGGCCGGACATATTGTGAATTACAAAATGTTGGAAAAGGTAGCCGGGCATACCGGATTGGCAATCGACTTTGGTGGCGGTTTGAAACAGGATGAAGATTTGCGTATCGCCTTCGACTGTGGTGCACAGATGGTAACGGGCGGAAGTATCGCCGTCAAGAATCCGGATAGCTTCTTATCCTGGCTGAAACAATACGGCAGCGAACGGATAATTCTGGGAGCCGATGCCAAAGACCGGAAGATTGCAGTGAATGGTTGGGAAGAAGGTACCGCCCTCGACTTGATTCCTTTCATCAGCGATTATCAGGAGAAAGGAATCCGGAAGATCATCTGCACGGATATCGGAAGAGACGGAATGTTGCAGGGACCGGCAGTCGGCTTATATAAGGAAATACAGGAACAGGTTCCGGACATTTATCTGATTGCCAGCGGAGGTGTCAGTTCGATAGCCGATATCGAACGCCTGGCAGAAGCGGGTATTCCGGCTGTGATTTTCGGGAAAGCCATTTATGAAGGGCGGATCAGCCTGAAGGAGTTAGAACAATTTAGTAACTGATTAATCAAAACATATATGTTAGCCAAGAGAATTATCCCCTGTTTGGATATCAAAGAGGGAAAAACGGTAAAAGGAATCAACTTTGTGAATTTCAGAGACGCCGGTGATCCGGTTGAACTGGGAGCCGCTTATAGCCGGGCCGGTGCGGATGAATTGGTTTATCTGGATATTACCGCATCTCATGAAGGAAGGAAAACTTTTACGGAATTGGTTAAGAAAGTAGCTGCCAACATCAGTATTCCTTTTACAGTAGGCGGCGGAATCAATGAGCTGCAGGATGTAGATCGCCTGTTGGGAGCCGGAGCGGATAAAGTATCTGTTAATTCGGCTGCTATCCGGCGTCCTGAACTGATTGGAGAAATCGCCTCGCATTTCGGCAGTCAGGTTTGCGTGGTAGCGATCGATGCCAACTGGGAAAACGGAGAATGGATCTGTTACTTGAACGGAGGCCGTATCCCGACCGATAAGCGATTGTTTGACTGGGCTCGTGAAGCGGAAGAACGAGGTGCAGGCGAGATCTTATTCACCAGCATGACACACGACGGTGTCAAGGAAGGTTATCCGAATGAGGCCCTGGCTTATTTGGCCGATACTTTGCATATCCCGGTCATTGCTTCCGGTGGTGCCGGAAAGATGGAACATTTCCGGGATGCATTCAGTTTGGGAAAGGCCGATGCTGCTTTAGCGGCCAGTGTATTTCATTTCGGAGAGATCAAGATTGAAGAATTGAAGCTATATTTGCAACGCGAAGGAATAAATGTAAGAATATAATAAGATATATAAAGATATGACGAATTTGGATTTTGAAAAAATGGGAGGTTTGCTTCCTGCTGTTATTCAGGATGAGTGTACAAATAAAGTACTGATGTTGGGCTTTATGAATGAAGAAGCCTATCAGAAGACTTTGGAAACAAAGAAGGTGGTCTTTTTCAGCCGTACCAAGAATCGTTTGTGGATGAAAGGTGAGACAAGCGGTATTTTCCTGAACGTTGTTTCGATCGTACCCGACTGTGATAACGATACCTTGCTGATTCGTGTCAATCCGGAAGGACCGGTTTGCCATACAGGTGCCGGAACTTGCTTTGGCGAGAAGAACGAAGAAGACATCATGTTCCTGAAATATTTGCAGAAGTTTATCGAACGTCGGCGTATGGAAATGCCGGAAGGTTCATATACTACTTCTCTTTTCCAGAAAGGCGTAAACCGGATGGCCCAGAAAGTAGGCGAAGAAGCTGTTGAAACAGTTATTGAAGCTACCAATGGAACAGAAGACCGGTTGATTTATGAAGCATCCGATTTGATTTATCATTTGATTGTTCTGCTGACAAGCAAAGGACTGAGTATTGAAGACTTGGCTCGGGAACTAAAGAAACGTCATAAATAAGATGGAAGACGGTGTACTGCTTCAACTGGAAAACGTGGATATATGCAGGGACGAGAATGTGATCTTGCATCAGGCTTCTTTGTCGTTGCATCAGGGCGAATTTGTGTATGTGATCGGTAAAGTAGGATCCGGAAAAAGTAGTTTGCTGAAGTCGTTGTACTGTGAGATACCGATGTGTGGTGGAGAAGCTCGCCTGTTGAACTATAATTTGCGGAAGATAAAACGGAAAGACGTGCCTTATCTGCGCCGCAAATTGGGAATCGTATTCCAGGATTTTCAGTTGTTGACCGATCGTTCGGTGAATAAGAATCTGGAGTTTGTTTTGCGGGCGACGGGATGGCGCAGCAACAAGGATATCCGAAACCGGATTGAAGAAGTGCTCCAGCAAGTTGGTATGCAGAACAAAGGGTACAAAATGCCGCATGAGCTTTCGGGTGGAGAGCAACAACGTGTCGTAATCGCACGGGCTCTATTGAATACACCGGATATGATATTGGCCGATGAACCGACAGGAAACCTGGATCCGGAGACAAGTGGGCAAATTGTACAACTCTTGCATGAAATTTGTAAAAAAGGAACGGCTGTAATTATGACCACCCATAATTATACGTTGGTTCATAATTTCCCGGCACGCATTGTTAAATGCGAGAATGCCAGTTTAAATGATGTGGATAAGTAAATTATTTATAACTTTGCAACCATATCCTTGTTTGTTGAATGAGAATAAATAAATTATAAGGTAAAAGAAATGAAAGTATTAAAATTCGGCGGTACTTCTGTGGGATCAGCACAGAGAATGAAAGATGTTGCCAAATTGATTGTTGGCGAAAAGAACCTTATCGTATTGTCTGCCATGTCTGGAACGACCAACTCGTTGGTTGAAATTTCAGATTATTTGTATAAGAAGAATCCAGATGGAGCCAATGAGATCATCAATAAGTTGTCTCAGAAATATTTTGGTCATATTAACGAGTTGTATGCTACAGAGGAGTATAAGGAAAAGGCTCGGGAATTAGTGACTTTCCATTTTGATCACATTCGTTCTTTCACCAAAGATTTGTTCACATTGTTTGAAGAAAAAGTGGTGTTGGCACAAGGTGAGCTGATTTCAACAGGCATGATGAATCTGTATCTGCAGGAACAGGGTGTAAATTCGGTATTGTTGCCTGCTCTTGATTTCATGCGTACAGACAAGAATGCTGAACCGGATCCTGTATATATTAAAGAAAAGCTGAATCGTCTGCTGGAAGAAAATGCAGGTGCCGACTTGTATATTACACAAGGATACATCTGTCGGAATGCTTATGGTGAGATCGATAACCTACAGCGTGGTGGTAGCGACTATACTGCTTCATTGATCGGTGCTGCAATCAAAGCAGAAGAAATCCAGATCTGGACTGATATTGATGGAATGCATAACAACGACCCGCGTTTCGTAAAAGGAACGTCTCCGGTTCGTCATTTGCATTTCGAAGAAGCTGCTGAACTGGCTTATTTTGGTGCCAAGATCCTGCATCCGACATGTATTTTGCCGGCCAAGATAAACAATATCCCGGTTCGTCTGTTAAATACAATGCAGCCGGATGCTCCGGGTACATTAATCTCAAATGCAACTGAAAAGGGTAAGATCAGCGAAAGACAACATTACGGCTATTAAGATCAAGAGTGGACGTATGCTGTTGGCAACTGGTTTCTTGCGGAAAGTATTTGAGACATTCGAGAATTACCAGACTCCGATTGATATGGTAACAACTTCGGAAGTAGGTGTTTCAGTTACGATCGATAACTGCAAGCATTTGGATGAAATTGTGAACGATCTGAAGAAATACGGTACTGTTTCTGTCGATGAAGATATGGTAATCGTATGTGTAGTTGGTGATTTGGAATGGGAAAATGTTGGATTTGAAGATAGCATTATTCACGCGATGAAGGATGTTGCTGTGCGTATGATCTCTTACGGTGGTAGCAATTATAATGTTTCTTTGTTGGTGAAAGCTTCCGATAAACAACGTGCTTTGCAGGCTTTAAGCGATCATTTATTCAATAATAAATAAACTCGGCAGAAGGTTGCGTCAGAAAGGTGTTTTTAGGAGAACGGTTTTGTGAATTGTTTTCTTGAAACAGGAATCTGACTCAACCTTTTTCTTTTGTTCTTCTTTCATTGGTTCGTCAGGAAGAACAGGCAAGATAAACGCTATTTAATTGTATATAAAATCTTATGTTGAAAGGAAAATTTCCGATAGATAAATTCAAGGAGCTGAAGACTCCTTTTTATTATTATGATGTAGATTTGCTGAAAGAAACTCTTCAGGTTGTCACTACAGAATCAGGTAAGTATGGATATCATGTGCATTATGCAATCAAGGCCAATGCTAATCCTCGTTTACTGTCGATCATTGCTTCGGCTGGATTAGGAGCTGTTTGTGTTTGTGGAGGGGAAGTTCGTGCGGCCATTGCA
>OLOM01002701.1_pt1 | contig 10515 bp, 8 predicted proteins | sample 1672531 | NCBI WGS metagenome assembly OLOM01 (sample SAMEA3136696, study PRJEB25190) | human gut metagenome | reverse complement strand
CGACTCATAAATCTACCCTTAATCGTGTATTGGATGATAGTTGCGGATTTTAGGTATAATCCTAAGGAAATATGTTTTGCTACTGCAGCAAAAGAGTTTCAGATGATAGTTGATAATGGTATCAATGTTATCGTCTGTTGGAGAAATAGTTTCGAGCTTATACAACAGCTATTGGAAAAGGGACCTTCATATATGCTGATAAGGAAACTGTCGAAGTATATCGTAAATATCACTAAGACAGACTTTAAAACTTTGTTAGATATGGGTGTCGTTAGTGAGAAAAAAGAGGGACTCTTTGTTGTCGATTATAAACAGCAGTATGATGAACATATAGGCTTGCGCATCGATAATAATTGGGCAAATGAAGTATTAATACAATAAAATATAATGGTATGGAATATACTGATAAAGAATATTGTTTGGAGGTGTGGGGCGATATGGCTTGTTTCACAAGACCCGAACTGAAAGTTGAACGTGTAAGCTATGATGTGATTACTCCATCAGCTGCACGAGCTATATTCGAGGCTATATTTTGGAAGCCTGCCATTCATTGGCAGATAACCAAGATAGAGGTGTTGAAACCTATCAAATGGACTTCTGTAAGAAGAAATGAGGTGGGGGCGGTAGCTGGTAAATCTGTCATCTTTATAGAGGAAAAACGTCAGCAGAAAAATACTTTGCTTTTAAAAGATGTAGGTTATCGAATTTGGGCAAAGATGGAGTTCCGTTCAGTATCGAAGCGAAAGGCTGAAGGAGAATTGTTTTCTCATGAGCCGGGTAAAGATGAGAATCCGATGAAGTATTATCAGATGTTTGAGCGTAGAGCAAGCAAGGGACAATGTTTCAATCAGCCTTATCTTGGTACTCGTGAGTTCTCTGCCTCTTTCCGTCTCATTAATTCTGATGATGAGGCATTGACTCCACCAATATCTGAAGAGCAAGGTGGTACTAAAGATTTAGGAATCATGCTCTATGATATGGACTTCACTGATAAGAAGAACATCCAGCCAATGTTCTATCGTCCACAGATGAAAGATGGCGTAATTATTGTTCCACCAATTAATAGTGAGGAGATTTTAAAATGATACTAAAAGCATTATATGATTATTATAATAGATGCGGTAATCTTCCAATGCCTGGTATGGAAGAAAAAGAGATAGGTTTCATTATAGTCCTTTCTAAAGAGGGAAGGTTTGTTCGCTTCGAAGATTGCCGTACGGGTAAGAGTCAGGCAAGAACATATCTTGTAAAGAAGCATGTAGGACGCTCAAGTGCAATAGTTGCTAATTATTTGTATGATAATAGTACTTATGTATTAGGGTATGCAGATATGGACAAAGAGGTTGATAAATGTAAAGAACAAGTTGACCTGTTGGAGAAGCAGGCTGCCCAATCGGTAGCTGCTCAAAGTGCATACGAGAAAGCCAAAGAAGAACTGAAAGAATTAGAGAATAAACGTTCTATTAAAGAGCAAAGTTGTTTAGATGCTTTTAAAAACAAATTAATTTCAATTTTCCACTCCTATCCTGATAGTTATGAGTTGTCTTTAGTCTGTAAGTTCTACCAGCAAGATAAAGATGAAATTCTGTCCTCTATTAAACAAGATAGTTTGTGGGAAGATATAAAAAAGAACTTGTCAAAGAAGTATTCTACATTTTCATTTAGAATTGAGGGTGACTTAAAGATTATTGCAGAAAAAAGAGAACTCTTGCAATTGGATGAAGCTGAGGAGATGAATGGTGAAAAAGATATTTGTTTAATAACCGGAAATAGGGATGTTACTGTCGATACGACAACCGCAACAATGATTCCTGGAAGTCAGGCAACTGCAAAATTAGTTGCATTCCAGGTTAACTCTGGCTATGATTCCTATGGCAAGAAGAAATGTGGTAATGCTCCAATATCTAAAAAAGCAGAATTTGCCTATACCACTTCTCTTAACGCTATGCTGCAAAAAGGTTCTCACAATAAGTTTAGTGTAGGTAATCGAACTTTTGTCTTTTGGGCTTCCTCTAACAGCGAGGCTGCAGAACAGACTGAAGGTAGCCTCTTTGACCTGTTGGGATATACTGAAGAAGAGGTTGATGATCCAAATGCTAAGATAGAGCAAGTGCGCAAAGTGTTTACGGCTATATATTCTGGAAGTTTGAAAACATCATTAGAAGACCGTTTCTATATTCTTGGTTTGGCTCCAAATTCGGCAAGAATAGCCGTTGTATATTGGTCTGAATGTTCTCTGAAAGAATTTGCTGGAAAGATACTGTGTCATTTTAAAGATATGGAAATCAAAGATACTCGCAAAGATGGAAAACCTTATATGGCAATTGATAGTATGTTGTCTGCTGTAACACGCCATAGTAATGATGGGAAATGGAGAAATAATATCACTCCAAATCTCACAGAATCAATTGTTAAAAGTATCTTCCAAGGAACGCCATATCCATTCACTTTATTTTCTGCATGCATTCGCAGAATAAGAGTTGAGTCTGGCAGCAAAGATGCAATTCGTATAGCTCGTATGGCAATCATCAAGGCATATCTCAATAGAACAAATAGTAATAATAAAAAAATAGAAATTATGTTGGACAAAAGTAACACTAATCAAGGCTACTTATGTGGTCGTCTTTTTGCAGTTCTTGATAAGATTCAAGAAGATGCAAATGGAATTAGCAGCATACGTGAAAGATATATGAATGCTGCCAGTGCAACACCAGCTTCTGTGTTTGCAACAATTCTCAATCTTTCTTCACATCACATGGAGAAGTTGACGAATGAAGGTAAGAAAATCTTCTTTGAGAAGATGAAGCAGGAGATTATTGATAAGATTCCTGCATCGGGCTTCCCTGCACATCTTGATCTTCAAGATCAGGGTAGATTCTTTATAGGATACTACCATCAGAGACAAGAGTTCTTTACGAAGAAAGAGGAAGAGAATAAAGATTAAAATATTAACGTTAAAAAAAATATATTATGGCTGAATTAAAAAATAAAATTGATTTCGTGTACATTTTTGATGTTCAGGATGGTAATCCTAATGGAGACCCAGATGCAGGTAATCTTCCTCGTGTGGATGCAGAGACAGGTATGGGCTTAGTTACTGATGTGTGCTTGAAGCGTAAGGTGCGCAACTATGTGCAGGTAGCAAAAAGTCTGGCTGATGGGTATGATATTTTTATCAAGGAGAAGGCCGTTCTCAACAATGAGATAGATAAGGCACATGATGACTCAGAAGTCAAGAGCGCAAAAGACAAAACAGCTGCTGCTCGTTTGTTTATGTGCAAAAACTATTATGATATTCGTACTTTTGGTGCAGTAATGTCTACAGGAAAGAATGCAGGACAGGTAAGAGGTCCTATTCAGCTTACTTTTGCTCGCTCTGTAGATTCAATTGCAACTGCTGAACATTCTATTACTCGAATGGCGGTCGCTACAGAAAATGAAGCAGAAAAGCAGAAAGGCGACAACAGAACTATGGGGCGCAAAGCAACAGTCCCTTATGGTCTCTATGTTTGTCATGGTTTTATCTCTGCTAATCTTGCAAAGCAAACTGGTTTTTCAGAGGAAGATCTTCAACTATTCTTTGATGCATTGAAGAACATGTTTGATGTTGACCGTTCTGCAGCAAGGGGTTTGATGAGTGCTCAGAAATTAATCGTATTCAAACATGATTCTATTTTGGGTAATGCACCAGCAAATAAATTGTTTGATTTGGTGAAGATTGAGAGAAATCCTGATACGAATCCGGATGCGGTACCAAGATCGTTTAACGATTATAAGGTTACAATAGATATGGACTCTGTACCTAGCGGTGTAACAGTTGAAGAATTGATTTAGTATCATCATGTATACTGAAGACGAAATGCTCATGTTGTCGGGGATACAGCACTTTATGTTCTGCCCTCGACAATGGGCTTTGATTCATATCGAGCAACAATGGGCAGAAAATAAACTGACGACAGAAGGGCTGATTCTACACAAGAATGTAGATAATCCCTTCTATCGTCAGAAGAATGGTGATGTTATCACGCTTCGTTCCCTCCATATAGCCTCTAAAGAATTAGGACTATATGGTGTAACTGATGCTGTAGAACTTATTCCTGCTGATTCATCAGAAGATGCTATAACCCATAATCGCTACAAAGGATATTGGAAACCATACCCTGTGGAGTATAAAAGAGGTCATCATAAACCTGATGAAAGAGATGAAGTACAATTGGCTGCCCAGGCAATGTGTCTCGAAGAAATGTATGGCATTCATATTCCATACGGTGCATTGTATTATGATGAAGTAAAACATAGAGAAACAATTTCTATTTCTGAGTCATTAAGAAGTACGACTATTCAATGTGCCCGTCAGATGCATGAGGTATTTAAAAGCGGTATCTTGCCAAAAGCTAACAAACAGCACCATTGCAAGAATTGTTCTCTGGTAAATCTCTGTATGCCAGAAATGAGTGATTGTACTCTAGTATCAACCTATTTAAACAAGAATCTATATGAGGATATTACTTAATACATTATACGTGACCACACCTGAAGCCTATCTAAGTAAAGATGGGTTAAATGTTGTGGTATCTGTGAAGCAAAACGAGATATTTCGTATTCCTATCCATAATATAGAGCAAATTATTACTTTTGGTTATATGGGGGCTAGTCCAGGATTGATGAAACTGTGTGCAGATAACAATGTTTCTCTAACCTTTCTTTCACCACAAGGAAGATATATCAGCCGTTCGCAAGGTCCGACTAGGGGAAACGTTTTGCTGAGAAAAGCACAATATAAGAATTCTGATGAACCTAACTATGCTCTTCATCTCAGTAAACTTTTCATAGGAGGAAAAATCCAAAACTGTCGTAATATCCTGCGTCGCTTTATTAGAGACAATGGAGATGATGAGGCTATAGAACGTGTTTGCGAGGAACTGCTTCGGTGTAAAAGAAGAGTTTTGAATGCTGAATCTATAGATAGTGTGAGAGGAATAGAAGGAGAAGCTGCCACTGCTTATTTTGGTGTATTCTCACGCCTTCTTCTAAATCAGAAAGAAGATTTTGTATTTGAAGGTCGCAATCGTCGTCCACCAAAAGATGCGATTAATGCGATGTTATCTTTCGTATATACTCTTATATGTAATGATATGACATCGGCTTTGGAGACTGTTGGCTTAGACCCATACGTAGGGTTTATGCATACTTTAAGACCAGGGCGTGCATCTTTATCTTTGGATATGATGGAGGAGTTGCGAGCATATTTGGGTGATAGATTGGTTCTATCTTTAATCAACAGAAAACAGATTACCATCAAAGATTTCATCAAGCAGGGTGACGAAGGTATCGTCATGACAGACTCGGGGCGTAAGATTATATTGTCTGCTTGGCAAAACAGAAAGAAGGAGCAGATTATTCATCCTTATTTAAATGAAAAGGTAAGTATAGGTCTTCTTCCTTATGTTCAAGCAATGTTGTTGGCGAGATTCATTCGTAAGGATATTGATGATTATCCAGTGTTTTTAATCAAGTAGTGTATGTTTGTATTGATTACTTATGATGTAAACATTACCTTGGCTCATGGTGCGAAACGTTTACGTAATGTAGCAAGGGCGTGTTTGAATTACGGAAAGAGAGTTCAAAACTCTGTTTTTGAGTGTATTTTGACGGAATCTCAGTTTTTCGTATTGAGGGACCAGTTGAAAGGGATTATTGATACCGAACAAGATAGTATTAGGTTCTATATTCTTGGGAAAAATTGGAAACGTAAAGTTGAAACATTGGGTAAGGATATGGGAGTCGACTTTACTGGTGAGCTTATTATTTAATAAGGGTGCGAACCTATTGTATTGCAAATAAATCCGGTAGATTCGCACTTCTTGTAAATCAAGAAGTTGTGTGTTTTATCAGCTTTTATATTATTTTATGGGTAATTATTTTGTTGTTTTTCGCAAAATATCTATCTTTGCATCGTGATATTCAGCCTTTTGCTGAATATGCGGTCACACCCTGTATGGGTGTGTGGATTGAAACCCTCAAACGAATGGTCTGTAATAGCCTTAAGATGTCACACCCTGTATGGGTGTGTGGATTGAAACAAAAAGGACAATGAATTTGCTTCGCTGGCATCGTCACACCCTGTATGGGTGTGTGGATTGAAACTTTCTTGGTGAGAAATCTTTGAAATCCATCTTACGTCACACCCTGTATGGGTGTGTGGATTGAAACCGATAGCTATTGCGCTAGCTACGCAACAGACACGTCACACCCTGTATGGGTGTGTGGATTGAAACTAGTTAATTAGGCAGTCAATTATTTGGCTGCCTTGTCACACCCTGTATGGGTGTGTGGATTGAAACTCAGGGTGCACCTCTAAAGAGGATGACGGAGCAGGTCACACCCTGTATGGGTGTGTGGATTGAAACCAAGGACGATAGTTCAAAGACAAATAATTATCCGTCACACCCTGTATGGGTGTGTGGATTGAAACTCTTGATGCTCGTGTTGATTTAGTTACTGCTCAAGTCACACCCTGTATGGGTGTGTGGATTGAAACAAGTTTCAACTCTTAAAGGTGTTACCCTTTGTCGTCACACCCTGTATGGGTGTGTGGATTGAAACTGAGTAGAATCGAATTTATGAAAGTCACCATGATGTCACACCCTGTATGGGTGTGTGGATTGAAACACTCTTTACCGAGGGTGCTTACTCCTGCCGTTAAGTCACACCCTGTATGGGTGTGTGGATTGAAACTTCCCATTTAGCATAACGATAAAAATCGTTAGCGTCACACCCTGTATGGGTGTGTGGATTGAAACAAAATCGTGAGAATCATTAAAAGGCGAGAAACCATGTCACACCCTGTATGGGTGTGTGGATTGAAACCGTCTTCTTGCCTATCATAAGATAGCCAATGACGTCACACCCTGTATGGGTGTGTGGATTGAAACTGACTTATGGGCAGCAGCATTACGAACCATACTAGTCACACCCTGTATGGGTGTGTGGATTGAAACCAAGATTTAACTCGATTGTCCTCCCAATTAGCAAGTCACACCCTGTATGGGTGTGTGGATTGAAACTGCATCTGTGCTATTTCCTGCTGCTGGCGCTGCAAGTCACACCCTGTATGGGTGTGTGGATTGAAACACGAAAGAGATATTGGCAAGTATGCCTAAATAGGTCACACCCTGTATGGGTGTGTGGATTGAAACTGCTCTGCAGCGTTATAAGGAGATTCAGAATTGCGTCACACCCTGTATGGGTGTGTGGATTGAAACATATCGTGGATATCTCCTTTAAGGATATTATCATTGTCACACCCTGTATGGGTGTGTGGATTGAAACCTGCATACCAATACTATCAAGCTCGGGGATAGGATGTCACACCCTGTATGGGTGTGTGGATTGAAACTTTCTAATAAAGTTGATAATCAACAGTTAGGAAAGTCACACCCTGTATGGGTGTGTGGATTGAAACTATACGTGCTAAACAATTAGAAGGTGATTTGTTAGTCACACCCTGTATGGGTGTGTGGATTGAAACTATACGTGCTAAACAATTAGAAGGTGATTTGTTAGTCACACCCTGTATGGGTGTGTGGATTGAAACAGGATATATTTCGAATTATGTTGTTGGCACTTCTGTCACACCCTGTATGGGTGTGTGGATTGAAACTTAGGTGGCTATTCAGCTGTATTTGATATTAATGTCACACCCTGTATGGGTGTGTGGATTGAAACCTGTTGAAAAACGTGTTGGTTTAGCAAATGTTATGGTCACACCCTGTATGGGTGTGTGGATTGAAACAGAGAGTGTCGTTTCTCTTGGTTCTCAGTCTGTAGTCACACCCTGTATGGGTGTGTGGATTGAAACATTTATAACCTTTTGTACTGTCCTCCAAAACTCGTCACACCCTGTATGGGTGTGTGGATTGAAACTGATGAGAAGAAGTTCAAGGATTCCCAGGAGAAGTCACACCCTGTATGGGTGTGTGGATTGAAACATCAGGCTGAGTCTATTTTGGCTCGTGTCCGTGGTCACACCCTGTATGGGTGTGTGGATTGAAACTAATGCTCTCCGTGTTTCTGAATCCGCTCGTCTGTCACACCCTGTATGGGTGTGTGGATTGAAACAAGCCCGAAGCAAGACGGGCTATCGGGCTGACGTAGTCACACCCTGTATGGGTGTGTGGATTGAAACTCAGATTGAAGCCCATTTCGGTGTTCGTCCTAATGTCACACCCTGTATGGGTGTGTGGATTGAAACTCAGCTAGCTTATATTGTATCATCATCCAATTATAGTCACACCCTGTATGGGTGTGTGGATTGAAACCCTCAAACGAATGGTCGGTAATAGCCTTAAGATAGTCACACCCTGTATGGGTGTGTGGATTGAAACAAAAACATACCGACAATGGGCAAGGGAAGAAAGAAGTCACACCCTGTATGGGTGTGTGGATTGAAACTCAAACTTGAAGCCTACGGCTTCATCCACTCTCTGTCACACCCTGTATGGGTGTGTGGATTGAAACTTCAAGTGCTAAACGATTAGATAAACTATTACGGTCACACCCTGTATGGGTGTGTGGATTGAAACTCGCCTCACTGGTGTTCTTTTCCGGCGTATCTGATGTCACACCCTGTATGGGTGTGTGGATTGAAACAGAATCAACACACCAAGCATTTAAACGGTCATTATGTCACACCCTGTATGGGTGTGTGGATTGAAACAATCAGAATACTTTGATGGAGGATGAGCACAATTTGTCACACCCTGTATGGGTGTGTGGATTGAAACACGACCGAATCAAGATAGATAATCGGGCTGACGTAGTCACACCCTGTATGGGTGTGTGGATTGAAACAACTTTAAGTGGAATTGCTGGTGCAGTGTCTCCGGTCACACCCTGTATGGGTGTGTGGATTGAAACCGAATCTTCATTAATGGCGAATATGGACCAACTACGTCACACCCTGTATGGGTGTGTGGATTGAAACATAAGCAAACTAAATTAAAGGCTCACCACTAACCGTCACACCCTGTATGGGTGTGTGGATTGAAACAACAAAAGCCTTATGCTTAACAAGCCGTTGATTTGTCACACCCTGTATGGGTGTGTGGATTGAAACTGCATTTGTGGCCTACCTAGGACATTAGTTAATAGTCACACCCTGTATGGGTGTGTGGATTGAAACAAGCGATAATACATCAATCGCTACCGTCAACTCATGTCACACCCTGTATGGGTGTGTGGATTGAAACTTGCTCCTTAAATGGAGATGGCGGTAGTTTATTGGTCACACCCTGTATGGGTGTGTGGATTGAAACTGTTCCTCAAAGGTATGAGGTACACAGAGACCAGGTCACACCCTGTATGGGTGTGTGGATTGAAACTTTTTGCACGCCTGAATAAAAGTATCTTTGCGGCGTCACACCCTGTATGGGTGTGTGGATTGAAACAGGAAAACAATGAATGACCAGCGCCAAACCTACAGTCACACCCTGTATGGGTGTGTGGATTGAAACACGACCAGGTAAGCGCATACAGCTATATCGACGACGTCACACCCTGTATGGGTGTGTGGATTGAAACATAGAAGAATGGGAGATAGAAATGAAAGCTACTGTCACACCCTGTATGGGTGTGTGGATTGAAACTCAGAAATCTCTCCCAAGAAATTGGAGTGAAATGCGTCACACCCTGTATGGGTGTGTGGATTGAAACTGTTAATAGAAATGTTACTTATCAAGACAATCAGAGTCACACCCTGTATGGGTGTGTGGATTGAAACTTCAACGCTTCTGTCATTATCTTTATCCGCAAAGAGTCACACCCTGTATGGGTGTGTGGATTGAAACTTTGGGAATTAGGTAAGGCTTTAAAAGCTGCGGCAGTCACACCCTGTATGGGTGTGTGGATTGAAACACGTGAAATGTAATGTAAGAAATTGCAAAATGGCGTCACACCCTGTATGGGTGTGTGGATTGAAACTGATTTGGTTGATTCTGATGATAAACGTATTGATAGTCACACCCTGTATGGGTGTGTGGATTGAAACTTATAAATTTCGTTAATATGGCAATCTGAATAGTGTCACACCCTGTATGGGTGTGTGGATTGAAACACTGTCATGGTAGTGACGGCAATATTCTATCTGTGTCACACCCTTCGTGGGTGTGTGGATTGAAACTTGATGTTTGTTGCTCGACAGTTGATTCTTGCCGTCACACCCTTCGTGGGTGTGTGGATTGAAACTTGATGTTTGTTGCTCGACAGTTGATTCTTGCCGTCACACCCTTCGTGGGTGTGTGGATTGAAACATAACTTTAATAATTTAATTGTTTGCCAATTCCGTAGCTGATGATTTTTCATCCATTATCAACAAAGAAATTGGCAAAATCGGGCTATTTTTCTTTATTTAATTCCGAAATTAAGTGGAATATCAGAGAAAATCTTTAAATTTGCATTTAAACCTTAATTCCGCAACACTATAGTTTAACATTATTTATAAGTGCCTGAGCAACA
>OLOM01002697.1_pt1 | contig 10534 bp, 7 predicted proteins | sample 1672531 | NCBI WGS metagenome assembly OLOM01 (sample SAMEA3136696, study PRJEB25190) | human gut metagenome | reverse complement strand
ATTACCCATGTTTTCGTAAACCATCCGGAAAAAGGCTACGGTGTCTTTGCGGAAAACATGCTTGCACGGAACTGAAAAAATATGCGTTAATTTGGTTGAAATTGTTACAAACTCCCGAATTTTTACGGAAAATGTCGATCGAATTTTCAAAAATTTACGGGAAATATATTGAAAAGGCGAAAAAATAAAATTATAATGTCTGTGTGATTGGAAAAAGTTCAGAAGAAAACGGATGCAGTGAAATTCCGGAAAGACTATGAGTTTTTGCAAAGGAGAGCTTTATGGAAAAGATCAACATTGCCATCGCGGATGATAACGAACGCATGCAGGAAATGCTTGGGAACGTCATAAAACAGGATGACACGCTTGAACTGATCGGGCAGACCGGAAACGGAAATGATATCTACAGTATCATCCGCGACAAAGAACCGGACGTCGTACTGCTTGACATTTTCATGCCGAAAATGGATGGTCTGACTGTAATGGAGAAAGTCAATGAGGATAAAAATCTGAAAAAAAGACCTGCCTTTATCGTTGTCTCCGCCGTAGGAGAGGAGAGGATCACCGAAGATGCGTTCCGGCTCGGCGCTTACTATTACGTCTTAAAACCGTTCGACAACGAAACTCTTCTGAACCGGATCAAAGCAACAAAAGGAATGACAGCAGTAAGAAGATACCATCCAAGAAATTTTACAAACCCTGGAAAAGAGCCGATCTGTCCGCCGGAAAACAGTCTGGAAATCGATGTGACAAATATGATCCACGAGATCGGCGTTCCTGCCCATATCAAAGGATACCAGTACCTGCGCGATGCGATTCTGCTTTCCGTAGAGGACACGGAAATGCTCAATTCCATTACCAAGATTCTCTATCCGACCATCGCGAAACGCCACCAGACAACGTCAAGTCGTGTCGAGCGTGCCATCCGCCATGCGATTGAAGTGGCCTGGAGCCGCGGCAAAATGGACACAATCGACGAGCTGTTCGGCTATACTGTGAACAACCGCAAGGGTAAACCGACAAATTCTGAATTTATTGCATTAATTGCAGATAAAATACGTCTTGAACTGAAAAATCAGTAAAAAGTAACAAAAAAATCCGAACAAACGGAGAAATTACAGAAGTTTAGACTTTTTTTTCTGGACAAAGTACGGTATAATACAGACAGGACGTTGATTATCCTTTCGCGTTTCATAGGATCGTGACAAAAAGGAAGGAATTACAGAAAAACAAAGATGCGATAATCAGCATGAAATTACAGGAGGATTCTTTTCATGAAAAATATTTTGTTCGTGGCTTCAGAGTGTGTACCGTTCATCAAAACAGGCGGTCTGGCGGATGTAGTAGGTTCTCTGCCGAAATACTTCCCGAAAGAGTATTTTGATGTGCGCGTGGTGATTCCAAAATACGCAGGAATCAAAGAACAGTTTAGAAATCAGATGCAGTATGTGACAAACTTCTACATGGATCTGAACTGGAGACAGCAGTATGTCGGCATTTTCGAGATGGAATATGAAGGCATCAAATTCTACTTTATCGACAACGAGGAGCATTTCGGAGGAAGCACTCCATATGCGGGCATGCCGTGGGATCTGGAAAAATTTGCTTACTTCAGCAAAGCAGCGCTTTCCATTTTACCGACCATCGGCTTCCGCCCGGACCTCATCCACTGCCACGACTGGCAGACCGGTCTCGTTCCGGTTTACCTGCACGAGCGTTTCCAGGCAGATGAATTCTATCGGGGAATCAAAACCGTCATGACGATCCACAACCTGAAATTCCAGGGCATCTGGGACCGCAAGACGATTCAGAGCATTACCGGCCTTTCCGACTACTACTTCACACCGGATAAGCTGGAGTTCAAACACGATGCCAGCTACTTGAAGGGCGGTCTGGTTTACGCAGATGCGATCACCACCGTCAGCAATACATACGCGCAGGAGATTCAGACCCCGTTCTATGGCGAAGGACTTGACGGTCTGATGTGTGCAAGAGCAAACGATCTGCGCGGTATTGTAAACGGACTCGACTACAATGAGTGGAACCCGGAGACAGACGCTCAGATTGCAAAGAATTTCAATGTAAAGAACTTCCGTAAAGAGAAAGTGAAAAATAAACTGGCACTGCAGGAGGAGTTAGGACTCGAGGTCAATCCGAAGACGATGATGATCGGTATCGTATCCCGTCTGACCGATCAGAAGGGCTTCGACCTTATCAGCTATATGATGGATGAGATGTGCCAGGATGCCGTACAGTTTGTGATCCTTGGAACCGGCGAGGAGCGCTACGAGAACATGTTCCGCCACTTCGCATGGAAATACGACAAGAAGGTTTCGGCAAACATCTACTATTCCGATGCAATGTCACACAAGATCTATGCATCCTGCGATGCCTTCTTGATGCCGTCCCTGTTTGAGCCATGCGGACTCTCCCAGCTCATGAGCCTCCGCTACGGAACCCTTCCGATCGTCCGCGAGACCGGCGGCCTCAAAGACACCGTAGAGCCGTACAATGAGTACGAGGGAACAGGAACTGGATTCAGCTTCACAAACTACAATGCGCATGAGATGATGGGTACCGTGCGGTACGCAGAGCGCATCTATTACGACAAAAAACGCGAGTGGAACAAGATGATCGACCGCGCAATGGCACAGGATTTCTCCTGGGCGAATTCCGCAAAACAGTACGAGGAAATGTACAACTGGCTGATCGGATAAGCTGGTCTGCATTCTGAAAAATAAGAAAAAAATCCCGAAATGGCAGAAGAGGAAAGAAAAGCCGTTTCGGGATTTTTTTGCAGTATTTTTGGGTTGCGGCAGGAGAGTGGAATATGCTACACTTGTGCATAAGGATATATTCGAAGCAGCTCCGGTGCAGAGGATTTGGAGACTGAAAAAAGACACAAGAAAAACAGTTGACAACAAAGCAGATTTGTAATAGTATGTATACAGAAGCGAACGAACGTTCGCGTAGTAAGGAGAATATTCAGTATGGGAAATAATAACGAAGATAAACTGCGTGCACTCGATGCCGCACTTGGACAGATTGAAAAACAGTACGGAAAAGGAGCTGTCATGAAGCTCGGAGATTCCGCAGCAAACATGAACGTGGAAACCATCCCGACCGGCTCTTTAAGCCTGGATATCGCACTCGGTCTTGGCGGTGTGCCGAAGGGAAGAATCATCGAGGTATATGGACCGGAGTCTTCCGGTAAAACAACCGTAGCGCTCCACATGGTAGCCGAAGTACAGAAACGCGGCGGAATCGCCGGCTTCATCGATGCAGAGCATGCGCTCGATCCGGCCTATGCCAAAAACATCGGTGTTGATATTGAAAACCTCTATATCTCACAGCCGGACAACGGCGAACAGGCACTTGAGATCACCGAGACGATGGTTCGTTCCGGTGCGGTAGACATCATCATCGTGGACTCTGTTGCAGCCCTCGTTCCAAAAGCCGAGATCGACGGCGACATGGGAGATTCCCACGTCGGACTGCAGGCGCGTCTGATGTCTCAGGCACTCCGGAAACTGACTGCAGCGATCAGCAAATCCAATTGTATTGTTATCTTTATCAACCAGCTGCGTGAAAAAGTCGGTGTCATGTTCGGAAATCCGGAGACCACAACCGGCGGCCGTGCACTGAAATTCTATTCTTCCATCCGTCTCGATGTCAGAAGAATCGAAGCCTTAAAGCAGGGCGGAGAGATGGTCGGAAACCGTACCAGAATCAAAGTCGTGAAAAACAAAGTAGCTCCGCCGTTCCGCGAGGCAGAATTTGATATCATGTTCGGAAAAGGAATCTCCAAAGAAGGAGACGTTCTGGATCTGGCAGCTTCCGTCGGCATCGTACAGAAGAGCGGCGCATGGTTCGCATACGGCGGCGACAAGATCGGCCAGGGACGCGAAAATGCGAAAGCATACCTGCGCGAGCATCCGGAAATCATGGATGAGATCGAGCACAAAGTGCGCGTGGCTTACGGCCTGATCAAGGAAGAAGCGCCGGAAGGCACAGAAGAAACAGCAGCAGTTCCGGAAACCGAAGGAGACGACGAATAAATGTTTGTGACAGAGATTCGTCCTCTGAATAAAAAGAAATCACGGATCCTCTTCGATGACGGAGAGGATCTGGTTCTTTATAACGGGGAAATCCGCGCTTCCCGCATCAAAGAGCAGGAGGAGCTTCCCGATGAGGTTTACGAAAAGCTGGCAGGGGAAGTGCTGACTAAAAGGGCCAAACACCGCGCGATGTATCTGCTGCTCGGACAGATGCGGACGAAAAAAGAGCTGGAAGGTAAGTTACGAAAAGACGGCTATCCCGAGAGAGCCATTGAAGAGGCTGTCTCGTACGTGGAGAGCTTTCACTATATCGACGACCGCGCATACGTGGAGCAGTATCTTGCGGGCAGCGGTGCGAAAAAAGGGAAAAAGGCAGTCCTCTATGCGCTGGCACAGAAAGGCGTGGACCGGGAACTGGTGGAATCCGTCCTGGAAGAGCAGGAGGATGCCCGCGATGAGTATGAACTTGCAAAAAGTGCCGCCTTCGCAAAGCTCGGCACGCCGCACCGGCTGGATGAAAAAGAGTACCGCCGTGCCGCCGGTTTTCTGACGCGGAAGGGATTCGGCAGTTCCGAAATCCGTCGGGCACTGGAAGAATACCAAGATTCCGCTGACGAAGAATTCTAAATATTCCCGGCGATTCCGCCACATGCCGCGAAATTATGTGCAATAAATTACATGAATATTTTTAAAACATTGACAAATTTGTGAAAACAGTATAAAATTGTAGTGTTGTAAATGTGCAATGAAAACTAAATAAGGAGGTGCTCCGGTAATGGGTACAGGTATTACAATTCTGCTGGTATTCATTGCTGTAGTAGTCACGCTGCTTATTGCGGTTCCTGTTACCAGGAAAATTGCTGTGGACAATAAAATCAAGCAGGATGCTGAGAAAATTGGCACAGCGGAAGAAAAGGCGAGAAACATCATAGATGAAGCACTGAAAACTGCCGAAACTAAGAAACGGGAAGCCCTGCTGGAGGCGAAGGAGGAGTCTCTTCGTACGAAGAATGAAGTAGAAAAAGAGACCCGAGAGCGCAGAGCGGAACTGCAGAAATATGAGAAGCGCGTTTTATCGAAAGAAGAATCTGTAGATAAAAAAGCGGACGTATTGGAGCGTCGTGAAAACGAAATTGCAGCAAAAGAGGCAAGCGTCAGAAAGAAAGAAAAGGAAGTAGACGGTCTACACGAAAAAGGAGTACAGGAACTGGAAAGAATTTCCGGTTTTACCTCCGAGGAAGCAAAAGAGTATCTGTTAAAATCTGTGGAAGACGAAGTAAAAATCGACACAGCAAAGCTCTACAAAGAGCTGGAGAGCAGAGCAAAAGAGGAAGCAGGCCGTAAGGCAAAAGAGTATGTGGTAACAGCTATTCAGAAATGTGCTGTCGATCACGTATCCGAGAGTACCATCTCCGTGGTACAGCTTCCGAGCGATGAAATGAAAGGCCGCATCATCGGCCGTGAAGGACGAAACATCCGTACACTCGAAACTATGACAGGCGTTGACCTGATCATCGACGATACACCGGAAGCAGTCGTTCTTTCCTCATTCGATCCGATCCGCCGTGAGGTGGCAAGAATTGCTCTGGAAAAACTGATCGTAGACGGAAGAATCCATCCGGCCCGCATCGAAGAGATGGTAGAAAAGGCCCGCAAAGAAGTAGAACAGAATATTCGCGAGGAAGGCGAGGCAGCCGCACTGGAAGTCGGTGTACACGGACTTCATCCGGAGCTGATCCGTCTCCTTGGAAGAATGAAATTCCGTTCCAGCTACGGACAGAATGCATTAAAGCATTCGATCGAGGTAGCACAGCTTTCCGGTCTCCTCGCAGGAGAGGTAGGATGCGATGTCCGCATGGCAAAACGTGCCGGACTGCTTCATGATATCGGTAAATCCATCGACCATGAGGTAGAAGGATCTCACATTCAGATCGGTGCAGATCTCTGCAAAAAGTACAAAGAATCTCAGATTGTGATCAACACAGTAGAATCACATCACGGGGATGTAGAGCCCCAGTCTCTGATTGCATGTATCGTTCAGGCAGCGGATGCAATTTCCGCAGCAAGACCGGGTGCAAGAAGAGAAACACTCGAAACATATACCAACAGATTAAAACAGTTGGAAGACATCACGAATTCGTTCAAGGGTGTCGAAAAATCTTTTGCTATTCAGGCTGGTAGAGAAGTCCGCATCATGGTTGTTCCTGAGCAGGTATCCGATTCTGAAATGGTACTGCTCGCAAGGGATATCTCGAAACAGATCGAAGCTGAACTGGAATATCCGGGACAGATCAAGGTCAATGTTATCCGCGAGAGCCGTGTAACGGATTACGCGAAATAAAAGACTTTCTACGAAACAATTTAATAACGAAATCAAAAAGAGGCTGTGGACATGAGCAATCATGTTCCACAGCCTTTTCAGTGTGTATAAGAACAGTAAGTTTCAAAAGAATTTATACGTGCCGTATCCGGTTCGAGCGCATTTTCTGAGGTGTAGAGCCATACAGCTTTTTGAAGGTCCGCATAAAAATTTTGTAATTCGACAGCCCGTTTTTCTCCATCAGTACCGTGATCGTTTCGTCGGAATTCTGTAAATCTTCGTACAGGTGCATCGTGCGCACATCGTTCAGATATTCGAGAAAGGTCTGTCCGGTATATTTTTTAAAGAGCCGGCAGAAATACTCCTTCGAGAGCGCCAGGGAATCCGCGGCTGTTTCGAGGCTTAACGGTTCCGGGTAATGCACTTTCACCCAGTTCATAACGTGTGTCACGCGCTGCAGATCGCGCTGTGAACCCGTGAGGGATGCCGAAGGGATCTGGTGGGAATACGACCGGCAGAGATGGTACAGAAATTCGTACAGTCGTGAGGTAAAGAGAAGCTGGTATGAATCGGAAGGATTCTGCCGGATCTCGTTCATCTCCGAGAGCAGTGCGCGGAGCGGAGCCGGCTGTTCCAAGCAGGGAATGATCGTGTCGAAACGCATCGTATCAAAGTCCGGCAGATATTGGCGCATCTGGCTTGCGGAAATCTGCAGCAGAAGATATGTACAGGTGTTGGAGCGCGTCATATGGAGGTCGCCGGAGTTGATGATAATCAGATCACCCTCGTTTAACTGATACTCCGTTGCCTGGACAATCGCGGAAAACTGTCCCCTGATCAGATAGAGAATTTCCACATATTCATGCCAGTGCGCGGGAAAAACAAAAGTGAGTGCATCCAACTGTTCAAAACGGACATGCAGCAGATCGGTTTCGTGTATTGTTTCGTAAAAGCAGGATTCCATAAGTACCTCCAGGATGTGATAGAAATATACGTCAATTATAATCAAAAAAGATAAGAATATTGTACCAGAAATTGTGCGAAATATCAATATCAACCAGAGAAAGGACAAGAAAGGAACTAGAAGTTACATGAAAAAGGGAAGATAATGGAGACATTAGCACGAAACAAAGTTTGGGAGGAACAAAGACATGAAAGCAAAGGTAAGAACCTTTAACGGAACTACATCTCCGGAAGTAACCCAGCGTGAAACAGATCACCGCAAACTTGCCCGCGAGGCAGCAGCAGAGGGATTCGTTCTTCTGGAAAACAAAGATCATTTCCTGCCGCTGGCAAAGGGCAGCAAGGTAGGTCTTTACGGAGCAGGTGCGATCCGCACCATCAAAGGAGGCACCGGTTCCGGCGATGTCAATGAGCGTGACAGCGTTAATATTTTCCAGGGCATGAAAAATGCAGGCTACGACGTAACAAGCAGTGAATGGCTGGAGGATTACGATAAACTCTACGTACAGGCAAGACTGGACTGGAAAAATGAGATTTTCACAAAATTGAACGGAGACGACACAAAATTCTTTGATGCTTACTCTGCAACCCCGTTCTTTATGCCATCCGGAAACCCAATCGATGAAGAGAAAGCAGCAGCCGACGGTGCAGACACCGCATTCTTCGTTCTGGCACGTATCGCAGGAGAGAACAAAGACCGTTTTGATACGGAGGGTGACTACTTCATCTCCAAAGAAGAGAAAGCTATTCTGGCACAGGTTTCCAGATGCTATAAAAACGTTGTTCTTGTTATCAACACCGGCGGCCTGATGGATCTGGCATTCGTAGAAGAATTTGACAATATCCGCTCTATTTTACAGTACGTACAGGCAGGCCAGGAAGGCGGAAATGCATTTGCTGATGTTGTAAGCGGCGATGTAACCCCATCCGGAAAAATGACAGATACCTGGGCAAAAGATTACTATGATTATCCGGGTGCAGAGGTTTACAGCTACAAGAGCGGCGACCTCATGAAAGAAAAATACGAAGAGGGTATCTTCGTTGGATACCGTTACTTCGATACCTTTGAAGTACCAGTCCGTTACTCCTTCGGTTACGGTATGTCCTACACCGATTTCGAGATCAGAACCGATGACATCAAAGTAAGCGGCCGCGGTATGATGAATCCGAAAGTAAGCGTGACTGTTACCGTCACCAACACCGGCGATACTTATGCAGGAAAAGAAGTTGTACAGATCTACGCTTCCTGCCCGCAGGGCAGACTGGTGAAAGAGTTCCGCCGTCTGGCAGGCTTTGGAAAGACAAAACTGCTGGCTCAGAAGGAATCCCAGATGATGACCATCACCTTCCCGCTGTATCAACTGACTTCCTATGAGGAAGAAAGTGCATCCTGGATTCTGGAGCCGGGCATGTATGGTATCTGGATTGGAAATGATCTGAATACATCTGTTCTCTCCGGCGCTCTGGAGCTGGACGAGAAAGCAGTCATGACAGCGTGTGAAAATATCTGCCCGCTGAAAGAGGAATTAAACGAGATTTCCCCTGATGCAGAAAAAGTACAGGCAAGAGAAGCTGCATGGCAGAAGGAAGTAAAAGAAAAGAGAATGAGCGTCATCGAGCTCAAAGCATCTGAGATCCCAACTGAGAAAGTAGATTACCAGCCGGTACCGGAAGAGCTTCCTGGAAAAGCAGGAAAGATTGTGGAATCCCTTTCTGTGGATCAGCTGGCACTCCTTGCAACCGGTGATCCGGGAAGAGCACAGGGCAATGCGCTGGGCTCAGCAGGAATTTCTGTTCCGGGTGCAGCAGCGGAGACATCCCCGTGCGCTTCGGAGGAGCCGTGGAATGTAACCACGATTGCTCTGGTCGACGGACCTGCAGGTCTTCGTCTGAAGAGAGAATATCAGGTAGACAACGGAGAGATCGTAGCGAGTGATTTCCTGGCTGCCCTGGAAGGCGGTTTCTTCAGTAAGCCGCAGGAAAAACGCGGAACAACCTATTATCAGTTCTGTACCGCAATTCCGGTCGGAACACTTCTGGCACAGAGCTGGGATGTAGAACTGATCAAGAGAGTCGGGGAAATGATCGGCCATGAGATGGAACTGTTCAATGTAACACTGTGGCTGGCGCCTGGCATGAACATCCACAGAAATCCGCTTTGCGGAAGAAACTTTGAATATTATTCCGAGGATCCGCTGCTTGCCGGTATGATGGCGGCTGCTATGACGCTCGGTGTACAGAAGGTACCGGGCTGCGGAACTACGATCAAACACTTTGCATGCAACAACCAGGAGGACAATCGTATGGGCTCCGATTCCATCCTGTCCGAGCGTGCACTGCGTGAGATTTACCTGAAAGGCTTCGAGATTGCAGTCAAAGATGCACAGCCGATGTCCATTATGACATCTTACAACCTGATCAATGGTGTACACGCTGCAAACTGCTACGATACCTGCACGAAAGCAGCGAGAGATGAGTGGGGATTTGCAGGAGCTATCATGACCGACTGGACAACCACCAACGTACAGATCCAGGGCGAGTGTACCGCAGCGGGCTGCATGAGAGCCGGAAATGACATGGTAATGCCGGGTCTGCCGGAGGATCACGAGAACATCAAAAAAGAACTTGCAGATGGAACTCTGACGATGGCAGAACTGAAACGCTGCATCTATAACACGGTAAATATCGTACTGCAGTCCAATATGTACGAGGGCGCAGTCAGCTACCTTGATCAGTTCGATGATCTGGATACCTATCTTGTCGTGAAATAAAAGAAGTGAAAAATATCTTATGGGGATATACAAAAAGCAGGGTTTGAAATGAACGGACATTTCGGTGCGTGAGACATTGGGGGACCCTGAAAAGAGGAAAGAAGTGCCATTCGCAGATGGGGGTTTGCGGAGCAGGCACTTCTTTTACGTATATCGTCTATGAACCGTGAATACATTGACAGTAAGGCAGAAAATAAGGAGGCGCAAAAAGCAAATGAGAGAACGGGATGAGAATGCATATATTCGTTTTTTTGCCCTCTGGTTTGCGGCCGGTATGACCCTCGGTGTACTGCTGCTGCTTACGGCATCCCACACGGGAATGAAGGAGGGAAATAGCGTCCGCCTCTTTCAGGCGGAGGCGTTTTTGGGAAGAAAAATTTCCGCAAAGGCCTGCTTTTCCTATCTTCTAAAGGTACGGTTAG
>OLOM01002686.1_pt1 | contig 10581 bp, 2 predicted proteins | sample 1672531 | NCBI WGS metagenome assembly OLOM01 (sample SAMEA3136696, study PRJEB25190) | human gut metagenome | reverse complement strand
AAGTTTCCGTTTTCGTCACCTGCCATTATTCCTGCACAATATGCCCACTTAACAGAATCAATCGCATACTCAGCAATATCTTTTACATCAGAATATGTAATTTCATCACTGTCTGAATTATATCCCTTAGTTTTTGCATAGCGATATAATATAACTGCCATTTGTTCACGAGTTATATCACTGTTAGGATCAAATTCCGTTTCTGTTTTACCGCTTATAATATCATTGTTATAAGCCCATAAAACAGCTTTAGCATACCAAGAATCATCAGATACATCACTGAAATTCAATTCACCGTCTGCTGTCGGTTCATTTTCTATACGATACAATGCCGAAACGAACATTGCACGGGTTAATGTAATGTCAGGAGCAAATTCACTGTCGCTTACACCTGTCATAAAACCTTTGTCATACGCATATTTGACAGCTTGATAAAACCACATATTTTCCGTTACATCAGTAAACCACACTGTTTTAGTAGTATCATTTTCAGGTGCAGTCGTAGGTATAACAGTAGGTGCTGTTGTCGGTTTTGATGTTGATGTACCGCCACCCGAACCTGAACCACCGCTTTGAGGCTGTTTTGTGGCAGTCGGAGTGACTGTCGGAGTCGGTTTAGGTGTTGAATCTGTATCTTTTGCATCTAGCCACCTATTATAAAGTGAACCGTCACCTGTTTTATCCGATTCACTCCAATCGGCAACTTCTTGACGGTAATCGTCAACGTAATGCCATACGATTTCTTCATCACCAATCAATTTATACTCATTCAAACCCAATGAAGGGTGACTGCCGTTTACAGTATACATCCAACCGGAATATTTACCGTTTGTAAATTCACCGAGCCAATATTCTTCCGGTGATTGAATTGTACTGATATATCCGTTTTCCCAACCACGATATTTTAAGCCGTTATCGTCAAGTGCTTGTTTGAATACATCTCCCACTGTACTTCCTAATTTTACTTCATACTCTTTTTCAGGAATCCATGTTTGATATGTATTCTTCGTATCTTTTGTCAAGACAAAGTCACTTCCGAGATTTTCTTCGCCGATAAGTCTGAAACTTACATTTATCTTTTCAACATTATCAGGATTTTCTTCTACATTCATCAATACAGCCACATATGTATAAGGACTTGATTTTGCATACAAATATGCCTGACCTATTCCATGTCCGACTGCAATGCCGTTTTCTATTGAAACAATGTTTTCGTCACTGCTCTTTACTTCTGAATTTGACGAAACATTTGCAGTACCGTTTACAATTATATCGCTGTTATCTACTTGCAAATTAACTGTTTCGGCAGAATATTTGTCTAATTCTGCTTTTGTGATTGCATTGATACCGTCAATATCACCTTTACAGCTGTCGTTTGCATTATTTTTATCGTCACTCAACCAATAATTTTCGCAAACAACGCTGTTTATATCATAATTTGAATTAACATCACCCAAAACACCGCATTTGCTCTTTCCGCCATTGTAATTATATCTTGTATAACACTTACCGCTTTCGTCCTGATAATAACCGCAGATGCCTGCTGACGTTTTAGCTGTTACAGTTCCGTAGTTATTTGAGAAATCAACAGCTGATTCCCCTAAAACTGTCGAACTGTAATTACGTCCGACAATACCGCCGGCATAGTTTTCACCGTTTACATCACCTGTATTTTCGCAGAAATATACCAAGCCGTTTATAAGTTCACCGACTATACCACCGCCGTATGAACCTTGTGCTGTGATATTACCGCTGTTTTGACAATTTTTGATACCGCTTTTTTTATAACACCCTGACGCACGACCTGCGATACCGCCCGTCATACTTCCCGACACTTCTGCCGTATTAGCACAATTTTCTATTTTACCGCAGCTATAATTTTCAGCTACAATTCCTCCGACGTCATATTTACCGCTTATTGCACCGTTATTGACACATTCGGAAATTTCTCCGTTTACGGATAAGTCTGCATAATCATCAATAAACAATAGCGCCTGACCATTGCCGTTTCTGTTTTCTATCGTAATACCGCCGACATTACCGCTGTTCGATAAGTCACCGTTATTTTCAGATTTTCTTACAGTACCGTAATTTTCTCCGACTATTCCCGACTTACTGTTACCGGCAGATGTCATATTGCTGTTATTCACACAACCTGTTACAATTCCGTAATTTTCGCCGACTATTCCTGCAAGATATGTTACGTTTGAGGCGGTAAATCCGAAATCAGCACTGTTAGTACAATTTTCTATTGTACCAAGATTTATTCCGGCTAAAGCGGCAATTTTTCTTACGTTATTATGAGCGGTCAATCTATTAGTAGAATCTATATTAAGATTTTTAACAACACCATTCTTTCCTATGTATGAGAACAATCCGAAATAATTGTTTTCGGCATACAGAATCGCGTTCTTGACAGAAAAACCGTTTCCGTCAAACACACCTTCAAACGCACGATTCTTCTCGGACTCCCACCATTCTCCGTTATCGTTTGACTTTAATCCCTCCCAATAACCGATTGAACTAAATCCTTTGTTATCGCTTAAATCAATATCGCTTGAAAGTTTAAAGTATACACCTTTATATGAATTTCCGTCTGCAACGCTTTCCGAAAGAATGTTCATATCTTCCAACGATTTTATAATATACGGTTCTTCTTCCGTACCTTTACCGCTCCATTTAGGTTCTGAAACTTTTACGGAAACAGCACTTGATATTACGCCAATTTCACATTTAACAGTTATATCCTTTGCATTGCCAAGCTTAGCGGAATCTATAATAATACTTGCATTTAGTGTCCCTATGCCATTTGTAATTGTAATATCGCCGCTTTGTTCAACTGTAACGGTACTGTTGTCACTGCTCCATTTTGCAGTTATATTTTTGTTTAAATTCTTACCGTATATCTTTGCTGTAAATGTATGAGAAGTATCTGTTTCAAGACTTTCGCCCGATGATACAAGATTTATCGAAATAATTTTGCTTTCCTTGTATTCGTTATTAAGTACCGGATATTTACTTCCAACATAAAATATCGGTGCTACTTCTACTGTTTTGCCGTCAACTTCTTGTTCTTTAACACACCACAAATCATACACAAATGCGTCGCTTTGCATATATTCGTCTGTTCTGCCTGTGGCAATATTCGTGTTTGTTGATGCATTTTCGCCATACGGCATTTTATCGCCGATAATTCTGTAATATAAATTTTCTACCGATACACCGTTTGTAAATGCTCCGAATAATGTACCTGCTTTTTTTGCTTTTACTGTCCCCGTTGCGTAACAATTTGTCACTTTACTGCCGCTTAAAAGCTGTCCTACCAGTCCGCCGACATATTCATCTGCCAAAACAGCAGTATTTGAATAGCAATTTTCTATTTTAGTGTCCCTTGCTATACCGACAATACCGCCTCCAATATCTTCACCGCTTACAAGTCCGTCTACTCCAAGCAATGTAATTTCTGCATTTGCGGTATATCCGAATAATCCGCTTACTTTTTGATTTTCGGTATTTAGTTTTACTTCATATCCGTTACCGTTAAAATGACCCGAAAATTCTTTATCTTCCGCATTGCCTATTGAAATCCAATACTTTTCTGTTAAATCAATATTATTATTTAATTTAAAGTATGCGTCTTTATATGATTCACCTTTATTTACATTTTTCGCAAGTAATGCAAGTTCGGACGCTGTTTTTATAACATACGGATTTTCTTTACTTCCGTTTCCGCTGTCAAATGTTTCAGCCACACTGTCTGACCATTTTCCTTGTGATGAATATGACGGTATTTTCTCTTCAATTTTAGGTGTTGAAGCAGGTGTTACTGACGGTGTAGGTTTTGTTGATGTGTCTATATCATCGGAACCGTTTACCTCCCATGCCAAAACAGGGAATTTATCCGATTTCACAAACGCACCGCCTAAAATTTCAGTCATATCTGCAAGCTGATTTTCTGTTTTCACTTCAAGTCCCGTACCCGAATTTTCCGCATACGGCATAGGTGCGGTATCTTTAAGGAAATAGCAGTTTTTAACCGAATATCCGCTCACTGTATATCCCAGTATTCCGCCGTTGGTATTGTTTTGCGATGAAATTTTACCGCTGTTATATGAATTTGAAATATCACAGTTGTATGATTTACCAGAAATACCACCCGAATATGCTGACGCACTTACTTCACCGCTGTTATAACAACTGTCAAGAAGTATACTGCCCTCATAATTGTAACCGACAATACCGCCGGCATATCCGCCGGTTGCAGTTACAGTGGCTTTATTAGTACATTCTTTTACAGTTCCCGAACTGTAAGCGGCAATACCGCCAACTTCGTCCTTACCTGTAATAGTTCCCTTATTCTCACACTGAGCTATAACACAGCTTGTAACCGTTTTATTAACCGCACCGTTATAACCTACTATACCGCCGACTCTGTTTTCGCCTTTTATTTCGGCATAGTTGATACAATGAGATATTAAACCGTAGTTCACGGCACATATACCTGCCGCAATTCCATATGTATTATTCGTGTTTTCTATATTTCCGTATACATAAAGATTTTTTATTACCGCATTTTCTTCCGTAACTCCGAAAAGTGCCGAAAGATAGCTACCCGAAGATATATTTATTTCCCTTATACTGTAATCTTGACCGTTAAAATTACCGTTAAAAGCATTGCCTTGATATTTATTTGATATGTATTTATCGGATACACCTATCGGCGTCCACTCCTTGCCTGATAGATCTATATCATTTTTCAAGACAAAATACTTGTCTGACATATCATTGCCCTTTTCTACTTCATACGAAAGCAAAGCGAGTTCTTCTGCATTTGCAATAACATACGGGTTATCTTTATCACCGTTACCGCCGTCAAATTCTTCTGCGCGATAGTCTATCCAATAATTTGACGTATCCGTTACAATCTGCTTTTCAATTCCGTTTACCGAAATTTTAAGCGTCTTTTCGGCATTTACTTTGTCAAATGTGATGTCTATGGCTGTTTTTTCGTCTGATATGTATTGAGATAACTGAACATTTTTAAGCTCAACCGCTTTATCATCAACAAATGATTTTATTTCAAAATCATTTAACGTAAGATTTGTTCCTACAAATTTTTTATTTAACAATACAGTTATCTTACCGTTTTCGATATTAATGCTTTCAATATCAAATGTTTCGTCTTCCCCTGTCGGCGCATTGCTCCAATCAATAACAGGAAGATTATCACTGTCTGTAAATGCGTCTGACAAATCACTTGCCGAAACAGTGTCAACGGCATATACCGTACTTATATCATCGCCGTTTTCAAGTGCCACAAGTTTAGTGCTGTCACCTATGTTATACAAGTTATTTACTGTCGTATTTTTCATTGAACCGATTAGTTGATATTCCGTATGAGTATTCACCTCACCGCTGTTGTACGCATTTTCTATCGTACCGCCAAGCTTGTAGCCTACTAATCCGCCACTGTAATTGTAACCGATTACCTTACCGGTATTATATACGTTAGTTATGTCACACGCATAGTTGCAACCGATAATACCGCCGAAATAATCTTCAGTACCTATTCGACCGTCATTATATGCTCTGTCAATCTTTCCGCATTCGCTTACACTTATATCCTTGCCGACAATTCCACCTACCGCAACTCCTCTTAAATAACTGTACATATCGTCATCTTTAAAAGGTGCAGATACATTTCCGTGGTTTGCGGCATATGTAATGTCGCCGTATGCAAGCTGACCGACAATTCCGCCTGCCTCTGCAAAGCTCTTGGAAGTAGCTGTAACCGTTCCGTTATTTGTAACGTTTATAAGATTTCCGCTTACTCTGTTACTTCCCTTAAATTGAGCTCCAAGCTGACCTGTTATACCGCCAACATAAGCAAGACCTGTTATATCGGCGTTGTTTGTACAATTTATGATCAATCCGGCATTTATACCGGCGATTCCGCCGATATATTTTGCCGCATTAATGTATTCATTACCCTCAGCCTGTGCGTTTATTTGTCCGTTTACCGTAACATTTCTGACAGTTCCTTCTTTTCCTATAATTCCGAAAAGGCCTTGACAATAAGTTTCGTAATGATTGTCGCCTTGCTTATTGTACTTTTTAGTTTCTATGAAAAGTCTGGAAATGCTGTGACCTTTTCCGTCAAATATACCGTTATATGCGGTGTCGTCATCTATACCGTAACCGTTATTATTGATATAATTATATCCGTTACCGATTGGTGTCCAATTTTGGTTTTCCAAGTCAATATCACTGTTTAATACTGCATTTGCTGTTCTGTCACCACCGTTTACTTTTTCGGCAAACCAAACCAAATCTTCCGCACTTTCAATCTGATAAGCACCGTTTATAAGTTCCGGTTCATCGCTTGCAAATGCAGTGAAATTTACAGGTACAAAACTCGCAAGCATACATAAAGACAACAATATACTTGTAAATTTATTTTTTACGCTCATTTTTTTCTCCAATCTTTATACTATTTTATACTTAAATCAAGAGTATTTGAAATAGGTGCCAATGATGATATATTTCCGTTCCATGTTAAAATCTTGATTGTATATTCATCAGCTGAATCGGCAGATATTTCTTTAAATTCAACTTGATTTTCATTACCGGGCTTTAAAGAAATTTCTTTAGGTTGTATTCCTATCAATTTGCCGTTTGAATCATATACGGCAGCCATAACACTTACTTTCTTTTCTTCTGTAAGATTACTGTTAAGTTTTACCGTTAATGTACCTGTTAGTTTTCCGTTTTCAACTTTTAATGTGTTTTGTTCTGTTGCAGATTGTACAGGTAAAGGTGTTGAAGTTACTGTTGGTGTCACTGTTGGCTCTGCTGTTGCTGCTGGTGTTGCCGTCGGTGTCGCTGTTGGTGTCGCTGTTGGTGTTGCTGTTGGTGTTGCTGTTGGTGTTGCCGTCGGTGTCGCTGTTGGTGTTGCCGTCGGTGTCGCTGTTGGTGTCGCTGTTGGTGTTGCTGTTGGTGTTGCTGTTGGTGTTGCCGTCGGTGTCGCTGTTGGTGTTGCTGTTGGTGTTGTTTTCGGTTCTTCGCTCGGTACCAATGCGTTAATCAGATTATCTTCAAGTTCTGTTTGCATATTTTCATCAAAGAAATTCTCTAAAGCCGCTTGATATGCCGATTCTGCTTTTTTAGCGGTCTTTGGATCAGTTGCCAATGTTTCATAATAATCTGCTACCGCACCTACAAGCACATCCTCAGCCGGTGATGTTAGATCTGAATTCCATCCGCCTTCATTAAAAACTAATCTTAAAACATCTCCTCTTACGAGGCTAGCCGACTCATAGGTGTATGAACTCAATCCGTTACCCATAGCATCATTATATAATGCTGACGGATAATCAAACGAAACTTCTTTGACGGAATTATCTATTTTAAAATCACTGAAAAATCCACTGCTGTTTGTATACTCCAATAGTGTAGTTGTAGGAGTCCAATCACTCATACACTCACCGTTATTCATATAATAATCAAGTACATATCCTATTGCGTCTGCTGCACTCTTAAATTCACTTTCAAAAGTTTTAAATTCTCCGCTGTAATCATAAAATCCGTTTGTATAAATCTTAATCGGGGTCATATATATCTCTTTTGTAGTGTCTTCAGCAAAGTGTTCAATATCAAAATAGAAATAATCTCCCGCTCCGTCTGTATCAGCCTGTACAACAAACGTTACAACACTGAATAACATCGCTACTGCTACAATTAAACTTAAAAATTTTTTCTTCATTAGTCTTTCACCTCATGTTTTATTTTTGACTTATTCTATAAGTCCGTATTTTATTTTAATTCTCTCAAGCTTTTCGAGCATAGGCTCTGCGGCAAAAAAGAGAAAAAACACTGTTGATACTGCGTGAATAAAATCAAACGGCATTCCCATTACGTATGATGACAGCACCATATTTATATTTATATTCGACTGCCACATTATAACAGACGCAGGATTCATTATCCCTCCGTATATAACAAATGTCGCCAAAAATCCAAACACGCACATATCTGTTTTTGTCTTGCGTAAAATGCCTTTTTGAAACATTATTCCCGCCAAGAAACCTATAATTCCAAATGAAAACATTTGCCACGGTGTCCAAGGTCCTTGTCCGAAAAAGAAGTTTGATACAAATGCCGTAATTGCTCCGACAAGAAATCCTGTTTCACCGCCGAATGCCACACCCGAAATTATCACTATTGCCGCAACAGGCTTGAATTGCGGCAGCATAAAAAACGCAGTACGTCCCGCTACGCCTATTGCACACAATGCACTTATTATAACCAATTCCCTTGCTTTAGGTTTGCGGTTTTCAAACGCAAATCCCAAAGGAATCATCGTTTCCAATATAATAAGCAAGCTTATAAAATAATATTTTTTATCGCCGAGATAATATGTCCCGATAAAAATTGTAAGCGGAATAAGAAATAATATTAACAATGTTGCTATTTTTGTTCTTTTTGATATTTTTCTTTTGCTCTTTTCGTTCTGTATTAATTCTTTTCCTAGTTTTTTTCGCGGTATTAAATTAAACATTGCTACGGCAATAAATAATATACTTATCGTTTGTGCAACATAGTTCTTCCAATTATCGTAACGTCCGCAAAACAGGCATTGTGTCATCACAAATAAAATTACAAATACTATCCCTAATACAACATTGTGTACATTAAGTTTTTTATACTCTTTTTTGCCCTGCTTTATAACCGTTTTCTTTGGCAGTATATAATTCAGTTCATCATTCGTTTCAGTTAAATTTTCTGCTTCACCCCCCAATGCTCTTATTATGTCTTTGTCTAATACAGCATTTTCGATTATACCGTCAGCCATACGTTTTGCCGAAGTGGTATAAAAATTATTTTCCGCAAAGAACTTCCTCGGAGGAGCTTCACTGACAATCTTACCGTCAAAAAACATCGCACATATATCAGCATATTCAGCACAAAATTCTATGTCATGTGTTACCATTAACACAGTCATACCGTTCTTTTGCAAACTTTTGAGTATCATTGCAAGTTTTCGTTTAAAGCAAGCGTCAAGTCCCTTTGTCGGTTCATCAAGCACCAACAAATCAGGTTTTCTCAAAAGCATTTTTGCAAGTGCCACTCTCTGCTGTTCACCACCTGACAAATCGTAAGGGTGATTTTCAAGTAAATTATCAAGTTCACAAAGTTTTATTACATACTCAATCTCATTTTTCCTTTTTTCTTTTTCCACATCAAATACCGCGTCATACAACTCCTCAAGTACACTCTTTTTCAAAAATAAGCTCTGTGGATTTTGTGGCATCACCGCCACTTTGGTATCATCGTTTATAAACACCTTACCTCTATACGGCTTATTAATCTTTGAAATAACAGACAACGCAGTACTCTTTCCGACACCGTTACCGCCTACTATCGCATAAAATTCATTTTCGTGAACTTTAAATGACAAGCCTTTTAAAATATCATCCGAATTTTTCTCATATCTAAACCATACATCTTTTAATTCTAAAATCGGTTCGGTATTAATTCTGTTTTTTTCCGCCTTGAATTCAAAATGCTCGTTAATCTGTTGTTTTTCCAACCATTTATGACCGTCACGAATTGTTATAGGGCAATTACCCGAATTATTTCCCAAGGAATAATATATTTTTGTCGGTGTGGGTAATGCTGCAAACATACTGTTTTGTCTTAATTCCTCACCTATTTTATACGGTGTATTTTCGGCTGTAATCTTGCCGTCTTCCATAACCACAACCTTATCGGATAAAGGAAATACTTCGCTCAAATTGTGTTCACTCAATATTATCGTCACGCCAAGTTCTGCATTAATCCTCTCAAGCATTACAAAAAAGTCATGTGCCGCTATTGGGTCTAATTGACTTGACGGCTCGTTAAGCAACAACAATGTCGGATTCATTACCATAACCGACGCTAAATTGAGAATTTGTTTTTGTCCTCCCGACAGATTTGCTACATTTTCATAAAACCAATTTTGTATTCCGAAAAATGACGACATCTCCGCGGCTTTCGATCGAATTTCAGCCGAATTAATACCCAAACTTTCCAATCCGAATACAAGTTCGTGCCAAACCTTATCCGTAACAATTTGATTATCAGGATTTTGCATTACAAATCCGATATTTTCGGCTTGCTCCCTGTCCGACAAATCATATATACTCTTTCCGTCAAAGTATATTTCCCCACTTGTTTTACCGTGCGGTGTTAAAATCGGTTTTAAATGTCGTAGAAGTGTCGATTTTCCACATCCGGATTTACCGCAAATCGTCACAAATTCACCTTGATTTATCGTTAAATTTATATCGTTCAATGCCGTTTTTTCGCTATTGGGATATGAAAATATTAAATTTTTGATTTTAATTTTCTCCACTTTAATTCCTCCCATATCTCAATAATTATCGGCATTATACAAATCATAATATACGATATAAAAATGCTTGTGCTGTAAAACGACATATCCGTACCACGCATAGACGGAAAATATCTGTAATTAATTTTCCCAAGCAAAGCACCTATCAAAAAATATGTAATCGTAACCGCCAAATAAATTAAAGC
>OLOM01002677.1_pt1 | contig 10594 bp, 5 predicted proteins | sample 1672531 | NCBI WGS metagenome assembly OLOM01 (sample SAMEA3136696, study PRJEB25190) | human gut metagenome | reverse complement strand
AAGGAGGAATTAACATGAATAGACAGAAACATAAGCTGTCCCGCAGAATTCTGGCTGTACTGCTGATGGCCGCCATGCTCATCACCATGCTCCCAAGCGCCATGTTTGCGCAAGATGGGCAAGCAGAAGGGCAGACACCTGTTGCTGTAAACAATGGCAGCGGAGAGCCACAGAATTCTGTGACAACATCTAAAGACGGAATTGTCATCAATAAATCAGTCGATCAGATAGATAATGGCTACGAATTGACTTTAGAAGCCTATGCGTCCGAGAAAACTTCAACAGTTACAAGTACGCAGCCTCTTGATATTGTTCTGGTCTTAGACCAATCCGGGTCTATGGCAGATTCATTTGGAGGTTGGGGCTCAGGTTCGCGCCGTGCAGCTTTGCAGGATGCAGCCGAGGATTTTGTCAATTCTGTGGCAACGAACGGTGGCGAAAATCATCGGATAGGTATCGTTACGTTTGATAGTGGTGCACGTGTTTCAAAAGATTTTACATATGTTTCTGATGAAGGTGTTAAGGATTTAAACGATACAATTGATCGCCTCAGTGCGGACGGCGCTACCAGAGTGGATCTTGGCCTCGAAAAAGCAAAGGATAATTTACTTAATAAGGCAAGATCTGATGCTCAAAAAATCGTCATTGTTTTTACCGATGGTGATCCAACATCCGGAAGCTCTTTTGAAAATGAAGTCGCAGCTGATGCGATCAATACCGCAAAGACAATCAAAGATAATGGCGCAACCATCTACACAATCGGTATTTTCAGTGGCGCCAATCCAAACACGGATAATAAGTCAAACAACTATATGAACGCCATGTCCTCTAATTACCCTGAAGCAACAGCTGTCGGAAAAAACCCTGATTTCTTCGGTTGGTTGGGTGAATTTTCTATTACCTGGGGTGAGAGGGCAGAAGGCAACTATTACCTCGCAGCCAGCAATTCTGAACAGTTGAATGCTGTCTTTGAACAGATTTATGAGGAAATCGGTGGCTTGACATCGAATCCAACTGCGGAATCTGTGCTCAGCGATACGCTGTCCAAGTATTTCGTTCTGCCTGCTGGAACAGATAAAGACGACATTACAGTAGAGTATGTTGAAGCAGAAAGCTACGATGAAAATACTGGCTTCACCTTTGAGCAGTATGGTCAAACCCCAGAGGGAATTACTGTTACAATAGATGGAAAAACAATCGAAGTAACCGGTTTTGACTATAAAGCGCACGTTGCTTCTGCAAAATTGCAGGATGATGGCACCTATAACGTAACCGGCGGAAAACTCGTAGTTAAGATTCCGATCGAACTCGACAGTCAGGCAATCAAGGGAACAGGTATCTATGACACAAATGATACTAATCAAAATAAAGCAGGCTTAGATTACTTTGATAAAGATGGCCATCCAACCGATCTTAAGCTTGACAAATCTCCATCAGTTGCTGTTACTGCATACACGGTAACATATGATTGGGGTGAAGATGCCCCAGAAGACGTAACGTTACCTGTTGACAATGGCAGTTATCTCCAAGGACAGTCATACAATGTTGACACAACGTATTCTGCAGGATACACAGTTAAAACGTATGATGAATACGGTAATGTTAATGGAACCTATACTTTCAGCGGCTGGACTGATTCTAACAGTGGCGTGATGGGCAATAGTAATGTAACCATCACCGGTAGCTGGACGAAAGAAGTCGTTGACATTGACTCCCACGGCGTAACCTATAGTTGGGAAAATGTGCCAAGCGGAACAGTGTATGATGCAGAAGGTTCCGAACTGGATCCACAGCTGGCGCTGCCAACAGATGAAACAGCTTACGTAAAAGGTCAGACGATCAATGTAGATACGACCTATACGAATAAAACAGTAGTTTACACCAAAGATGCATACGGTAACATCAATGCCAAGTATACCTTCAGCGGCTGGACCGTACCGAATGACGGAAAGATGGGAGACGAAGATCTGACCATCACTGGTATTTGGACGAAAGAAGATGTCTACACCATCGAAAGTATCCAAAAGTTTATCGTTGCCTCGGAAGATGATCTGGTAGCAACGAACCCAGCCATTGACCTGTCGGGATATACTGTTCCTGATGGCGAAGGTGTAGTCACTATCCCTGAAGAAGGATTAGGATACGTCACGTTGCTTTATGGCATCACTGTAGAGGGAACTCCAGGAGCGCCTTTCACAGTGAGAGACGATGACGCAACATTTGTTGCAGCGAATGCTGATGACGAGCTGTCAACTGGTAAAGATGCTGTGTCTGGTAGTCAGAATGAATTTTTTGGCACATTACCAGATGATGGCGAAGTAACCTTCTATGTCTCGAAACCTTTCGAAGCAAAAGACATTGAAAATGGAAAAATTAGCAATACGGCTTTTGTAGTATTGGAGGGCGACGACAATCCAAAAGAAGCGACAGAAACTACTGACGCTACTACAGAAGAAACGCCAGAACTTCCAGGAAATATTACCGCTTTGATCGGTGATAAGATCACTGTCGACTGTGTAAATGGTGACGTTGAACATGCTGACAAAGTGTATGGCTTGATCAAGGATAGCTTTGAAGTCAGCAAAGTCTACGAGGAAAATAATAAGTATTACGTAGACATTACTTTACTCAAAGACCATTACAATGACTATGTAGAAAAATATAGTGAAGATATGGGGAAAGAGCATTCTCTTCTCAATATCGGACCAGACACGAAGATTACATTGACCTGGGATGGATTGAAATGGGTTGTTCCAGAACAAGGATTAACGGTTAAAGTAGAATGCGTATACGGCATCACTGATTTTGACAAGTTCTTGGTTGCAAACAATGAGCAGAAAAAAGCTACCGATCTTACTGAAGAGCAGCTTGCAAGATTCACCTTCCCAGATGAAAAGGGTAGAATCAACCTGCCTAAGGATGGTAAGGTAACGCTGCTCTATGGCATTACGGTAACTGGTGATGCTGGTGAAGAATTCACCGTGACTGACGAAAATGCACTGCTTACTCCAGATATTGCGACAACGGTAGAAAATAAGGACAATGGCATCTTTACTGGAACGATCCCAGAAGATGGCAGCATTACTTTCTACGTTGAAAAAGTCTTCACCGCTAGCGATATTGATAAGGATATTGTAGAGGGCGAAGAGAGTCTGGTAAATGTTGCAGAAATCACTGAAGGCGATGTAGTTCCTGGCGAGAAAGACGATGAAGAGATTGTGCCTGTAGCAACAGGCTACAGTCTCACTTATGAAGCGAATGGTGGTTATTTTGCAAATGATGCTGCAAAAACAACGGCTACTGTTGGCGAATTGAATCCTGCCCAATACGATTTGTGGTCAGACGAAGCTGGCACAATTCCTGTAGATGAAAACGGTAAAGAGCTGGCTAAGCCAATCCACGCACAGGCAGCTCCTCCAGAAGATACTGTCATTTCGGACGCAGATCTCGTTGACGTTGAACTGATCGGCTGGACGACTGAAGTTCCAGAATCTGCTGGTCAGATCTACGCAGCTGGGGATAAATATCCAACTCTGACAGATAAAGCGACCATCGAAGATGACAATGTCACCGTTTACGCTGTCTGGGGCTATGATGAAAACAACGACGGCGTTGCAGACGCTACGCAGGTACTCATTACGCCGGCAGATATCACTGCTTATACGGGCGGCACGCCATACGGTGGCATTGCAGACATTAACGGGAATATCATTACAGAAACGGATTCCGGCCTGCCTGAACCTGGGTATTTCATCACCCTGCCATACGATGTACAGGAATGGCTGAACGCACAAACTGGCACTACTGTTGGTGCTACGAATTTGCATGATTACATGACCTTTACTTATGAAGGTGATGATGGTCACGGCAATATGACCACGCGTGCATGGGGTCTGGAATATCAAGGCGTGTATGAAACCGATGCAGATGGAACACCACTGCGTTACGTTTACTCGCTGACTCCTGCAACTGTAGGCGACGAAACAATTCCTGTTCGTTTGAACTACTTCAAAGACACAAATAACAACGGTAAGCTTGATGAAACAGAAACAGCTCTCACGAATGACGATATCATCATGAGCGAAGATCTTGCTCACGATACGTTCAGCATGACGATCAATCCTGGTGAATTGGATCAGAGCGTGATCAAGGCAACGTTCAATGCTGATGGCGATACCAAAGATTCGACTGTTGGCATTGGAACAGGTACCCTCACTGTTAAGAGTGTGACTGATGTTGACACCACGACAAACGCAATCGGAAATTCTGAACTCGATGTGACCGAAGACACACTGACCGCTGTTGCGTACGGTGATGTAACATACTATGTCAACGACAGTCAGGTAGATGTCGACAATAAGACTGACCGTGTACAGCTTCTGGTCGACTCTGTATCTAACAACGATGAGTTCAATGCTCAGATGGGACAGCACGCAATCGAAGCTGTAGAAGGTAGCAGTGACACCTATGACTACGAACTGGCGTATATGGATCTCGTTGATACGGCAAACGGCAACGCTGAGATCAAACTTGGCGCTGGCGACGAATTGACCATTTACTGGCCAATGCCTGAAAATGCCGATCCAGATGGCGACTTCCAGGTTGTCCACTACACCGACATGAACCGTGAAGGTACCGTAGATAATCTTGATGCAGTGACTACACAAAAATTGGAGACAACGAAGGTAACTGTTAACGGTAAGGATTATCTGACGTTTGAAGTTTCCAGCTTCTCGCCATTTGCTTTGGTTTACACAGCAGATGACGGTTCCGATACACCGGATTATCCAGATTACCCAATCTGGACGCCAGATGGTGACGACGATGGTCCTTCTGGTCTGAACACGGAAGATCACTTCTCCTACGTTGTTGGTTATGCGGAAGATTACCGCACTGGCGAAGCTACGGATAACGAAGATCTGTGGCCTGTGAAGCCAAACAACCAGATCACCCGCGCTGAAGTTGCGACGATCTTCTATCGTCTGCTGGAAGACGAGGTGCGTGATGAATACGACACGACGACCAACGATTTCAGCGATGTCACGGCAGACAGCTGGTACAACCAGACTGTTTCCACGCTGGCACGCATGGGCATTGTCAAGGGCTATGAAGATGGCTCCTTCCGTCCAAATGCTCCGATCACCCGTGCAGAATTTGGCGCGATCGCTACGAGATTCTTTGCAGAAACTGGCGCAACCTACGTTCCTGGCACCTTCACAGACGTGACTGGTGACGAATGGTACGCAAATGCGATCCAGGATGCTGTGAACCTTGGCCTGATCGGCGGGTATCCAGACGGCACCGTTCGTCCAAACAACAACATCACCCGTGCAGAAGCCTGCGCGATCGTAAACCGCACGCTGGGCCGTGTACCGGATGCTGATCATCTCCTCCCAGAGGATGTTATGAAGGTATGGCCGGACAACAACCCAACGGATTGGTTCTACGCTGACATGCAGGAAGCAACGAACGGCCATGAATATGCATGGATCGAAGAAGACGGCCATGAAATTGAAGAATGGACCAACCTTCTCGACAAGGATTGGACCGATCGCTGATCGTTCTTTGTGAACACTGGACGCCCCGCGGCGAAAGCTGCGGGGCGTTTTTTGCGTTGACGTTTTTTGTTGCGCGTGTGAAGTTTGTGTGGTACATTGGAAGCAGATAGAAAGAATCGCTATCAAACAGGCAACGGAGTGTGCCTGTTATGGCGTAGAAGCATGTTGACGTGTCGGCAAGCGTTAGCATGTGGAGCCCTGCGGGAGGGGTTGTGCAGCAGTACCCCAAGCCGACTAGGCTGATTGGCCGAAAGAAAATGCTCATAAGCTCTGTCGAAAGGCAGGGCTATTTTTGTTGACGTTTTTATTTTTGCATGATATATTTTTCTCAACAGATCCCGTCATGCCTCTGGGTGCGTGCAGCACTTATGCACAAATCGACGGGCCTTTTTATTTTAAATCCGGAGAGACTGCATTTAATGGCAGGTTGGAAAATGCATCTGGAAATCTAATATTTTTGCGCGCGCTGGCGATTTTTCGCGGCGGGGGGATTTTTTATTAGTGTACTATTGACAGTGGTACACTTGTGGTGTATGATAAGTGTACTAGAATAAATAGTACAGACGAGCGAAAGGAGGTCTTGGCATGTTTCGTATCAATCAGCGGAGTGCGCAGCCGATCTATGAGCAGATCCTGGAGAATGTGGAGACGCTGATCATCAGCGGTGTGCTTCTGAAGGATGAGCAGCTGCCGAGTGTGCGGTCTGTGGCCAGGGATCTGGCGGTGAATCCGAACACGATCCAGAAGGCGTACGGTCTTTTGGAGGAGCGGGGGATCATCTATTCGCGGCCGGGGCGCGGCAGTTTTGTGGCGGTGGACGCTGGCGATCTGCAGTGTCAGCGGCTGCCGCAGGCTTTTGCGCAGCTGGACGCGGCTGTGGACGGCCTGCGGGCGCTGGCGGTGCCTTTGGACGATGTTTTGGCGCGTGTGCGCGCGCGATTTCAAGAAAAAGGAGGAGATGACGTATGATCACTCTGGACCATGTGAGTAAAAAATTTGACAAGCGCTTTGGGGTGCGCGATATTACAACGGAAATCCCATCGGGATGTGTGTGCGGGCTGGTTGGCTCGAACGGCAGCGGAAAATCGACGCTGCTGCGTTTGATCGCAGGAATTTACCGACCAAACAAGGGCGGCGTGGCGATCGATGGCGCGCCGGTGTTTGAACAGCCTGGCACGAAGGAGCGGATGTTCTACATTTCGGACGATCAATACACGGATCGCCACAGCTCGATCGCGCAGATGGCGCAGTGGTACACGCGGATCTATCCGAACTACGATAAAAAGCTGGCGCTGGATATGGCGGAGCGTTTTGGGTTGGATGCGAAGGCGCCGTTCAAGACGTTTTCGAAGGGGATGCAGCGACAGGCGCACATTATCCTGGGGCTGGCGGCGAAGCCGACGGTGCTCTTGTGCGACGAAACGTTCGACGGGCTGGATCCTGTAAAACGCCGGGCCGTGAAAAATATTTTCTCAGAGCTTGTGATGGATGTGGGTACGACGGTTGTGATCGCGAGCCACAATTTGCGCGAGCTGGAGGACATCTGTGATCAGATCGGGCTCTTGCATCAGGGCAAGCTGGTGTTCCAGCGCAGTCTGGATGATCTGGAAAGCGATATCTACAAGCTGCAGACGGCGTTCAAGATGGTGCATCGCGAGGAGGATTTCGCGGCGCTGAATCCTGTGACGTTTGAGCAGCGTGGTCGCATGATCTCGATGATCGTGCGCGGCAAGAAGGAAGAGATCGAACGGCAGATCGCGTCGATGGATCCGCTTTACGCGGAGATGCTGCCGCTGACGCTGGAAGAGATCTTTATCACGGAAATGGAGGTGTTGGGCTATGACATCGCAGAAATCTTACAATAATCTGGGCAAGAATGTGCGCGATCAGCTGCACAAGATGCGCAGCGCGATCCTGCTCTTGGGTGTGCTCTATCTGGCGGCGGGGCCGGTGTGGTTTCTGCTGCAGATGACGAGCTATCCGAAATACAGCAGTCTGCCGCTGCTGTCGAACCTTTATGTGGGCTACTTCCATGTGTTCTATTTTCTGGCGTTGGCGCTGGGCACGGTGGGCGGTTTTTACGCGACGCGCTACCAGAATGTGCCGCAGCAGTCGAACTTTTACCACAGTCTGCCGGTGACGCGACAGGGGCTTTTGAGCGCGCGCATTCTGGCGCTGGTGCTGGTGCAGGTGCTCTTGCTCATCGTGGTGACGATGGTGGACGTTGGTGTGGTGCTGATGACGGCGTCGCATGTGAGCGGTGCGCTGGCGGCAAATCTCGTGGGGGCGGCGGGAATGCATTTCTGCTACATCATGCTGGTCTTTCTGCTGGCGCTGGCGGTGTCGCTTTTCGCTGGTCAGCTCACGGCGAACACGATCGGTCAGGTGCTGATGACGGCGGTGCTGCATCTCAGCGTGCCGTTTGTGGCCGCGGTGTTCATGGGAATCTGCTCGACATTTACGAGCACTGTGGGCAATGTTGGTCTCCTGGAGCATCTCACGCGCTTTAACATCCTCACAGGATTTATGGCGATGATCACCTCTGCAAACGACCACATCAACACGCTCAATCCTGGGCTGGTGACGGCGGAAGATGCGGCGAATTTTGCACCACAGCAGCTGGTCTGGGATCCGGCTGTGACGATCCTCTATGTTGTGCTGGCGGTGGTGCTCTTTGTCGGCGCGTATGTGCTTTATAATCGCCGCGCTGTGGAAAAAGCTGGCGACACGCTGCTCTATCCGATGGTTGGTAACGTGATCAAGGCGCTTTATGTGTTCCTCGGCGGCGTGGTTTGCGGGCTCTTTTTCTGGTCACTCGTTGCCGAAACGATGATCGGTTTTGTCATCGGTGCGGTGATCGCGATGGTTGTTGTGCATCTGATCGCGGAAATGCTCTATAGCATGGATGTGGACGGTGTGCGTCGCCATTACATCTCGAGTGTTGTGGGGCTGGCGGTGGCGCTGGTTGTGAGCCTGGGCTTTCACACGGGGCTTTTCGATCTCGACCACCATCTGCCAGATACGGCGAGTGTCAAGGGTGCGGTGATCGCGTACAGCGACGACAACGACAGCCGCTTTGATGTGAAGAGCAAGTTTGCGACAGATCCACAGACGGTCGAAAAGATCATGACTGCTGCTGCCCAGGCGGAAAAAAAGAATCTGGCGGATATCGACTGGGGCGACCCGGACATGCCGGATGTTGTCGACCTCAACCTCGCCTACGGCACAATGTTTGGTAAGAACACGCGCCACTTCACCCTCGCGGTGGAGGATGCACAGGCGATCATGGAACCGCTCCTCGGTGATGCGAATGTGAGCGCTGGCGCCTGGTCGGCCATTGCAGAAGCGAATATCAACGATGTTGTCGAGCTGTATGTGTGTCCGCCATTTGGCGATCTGGTCGGCGGCTATGAAACCTGGCTGATAGAATCGGAGAACAGCTATTCCGAAAGCGGCGAGGGCAAGCTGGTCAAGAATAAGGAAGATGGCGCTCGTCGTGCAGAAGAACTTTTGAAAGCAGTCCAGAGTGATATTGCCAAGCGCGATCGGAGCGTTTTCGAAAGCCGCGTTGTTGCTAAGCTGGGCTATGGTGTGCTCGCTGAAAATGATTACAACGAAGCGGACATCACCTATGGCAATGTCTTCACGATCTACGAAGGGGACAAAGCGACGACGGCACTGCTCGCAAAATGGCGCGAGGAAGGTTTCCTCGATGACGAACAGACGCAGCTGAACGAGATGCTCGAGGGCTACGAGGCAACCGTCTATGATCCGGATAAGGGCAACGGCGAAGGCGATCTCGGCACCATGAGCAGCGAAGCGTTTGTGAACGCGTATCTCGCTGGCGATCTCGTTTCGGACAGTCAGGCGCGCAATTACAACGTGCCAGTGGAGAAGGACATCGTTCTCGGGCTCTGTGATGGGCCGGTCGACGATGACGATACAGCGATCTTTGAAAACTACTATGTGCGCGAAGGTGCGCGCGATGCGCTGCAGATGAGTGGCGAATAAAGCGCATAGAAAAACAGCAGTCCTACGCAAGAAACTTGCGCGGGGCTGCTGTTCATTTTTGTCTGGAAGCGGCGGTCATTGATCGCTCGCCACGAAGGATTCGTCCTGCAGGCTGTGGCGGACGGCTGCTTTGAGGATCTCGAGAAAGGCGCGGTCGGCGTTGGAAAGCTTGTATTTGGTGCTCTCGATGTAGCCGATCTGCATGCTGGTGTCGTAGTCGGAAATGGGAATGGCGCGGATGGCACCGGAGGTGCGGTAGATGTCGTCGCTGTTCATGTGGCGGTGGAAAAAGGCGACGTAGTTGTCGTGGCTGATCAGTTTCTTGATCGATTCGATGTCGTCGGTGCGGAGCACGATGTTCGGCGTCATGCCCTTGAACACATCGCTGACGCCGCCATTGTTTTTGATGAATTCGTCGCGATAGGTGATGTACGGCTGCTGCATGGCTTCAGCGATGGTGATGCTTTCTGCCTCCCAATACGGAGACTGGGGACCGACGCAGAGCACATACTCATCTTCGAAAAGAGGCGTGAAGCGCAGCTCCGGACTTTGCACGCGGGTGGAGAAGAAGACGACGCCCAACGAGTCGACGCCGCTGAGAACAGAATGATAGATCTCGTCGCTTTCGGCAGTGTGGACGGTAAGCTGCAGATTTAGATTTTTCGCTTTGGCGAGCTGCGCCGAGATCGGCAGGATCTTGTCGCAGAGATCGGGGATCGTGGCCAGCTGCACCGTTCCGTAGCTGGAATGCGCTGTGGCCACGCTCTGGATGTCTTCGACGAGCTCGAAAATGCCCTGCACCTTTTCGAGGATGACGACGCCGATCGGCGTTGGGCTGACACCGCGGCTTGTGCGGTTGAGCAGGGTGACTCCAAGTTCTTTCTCGAGCTTGGTGATGGCGGAGCTGAAAGAGGGCTGAGAAATAAAGTTCTTCTCGGCAGCGACGGAAATGGAGTGATACTTGCAGGCTTCCTGGAAGCAGTGGAGTTGATCGAGTTTCATAGAGACGCTTCCTTTCATTAGTA
>OLOM01002673.1_pt1 | contig 10605 bp, 9 predicted proteins | sample 1672531 | NCBI WGS metagenome assembly OLOM01 (sample SAMEA3136696, study PRJEB25190) | human gut metagenome | reverse complement strand
ACCTTTTCTTATTTTTGACGAAAAGTTGCCGTTTGTGCGCGGGTTTTGAATGCCGAAGGACTTGCTAGCGACCCGCTTTGGCCGGTGACTCGCCCGGGCGCGCCGCCTACTCCACGGCCACCTGCTTGCCCTTGCGTACCTCGGCCGCATGGGTAACGTTGAGCAGCGCCAGACCAAGCAGCGAGGCGGTGACGCTTGCGGCAAGGACGGCGCATTTTGCCGCCAACTGCTCGGGGCCGGAGCTAAACGACAGGCCCGAAATCAAAATGCACATGGTAAAGCCCACGCCGCCCAGGACTCCCACGCAAAGCATCTGCCCCCATGTAGCGCCTTCGGGCAGAGGCGAAAAGCCAATCTTCACGCTCAGCGCCGTGACGGCGATGATGCCAATGGGCTTGCCTAAAACCAGGCCAAAGAAGCAACCCAGGGCCACCGGGTCGCTCACCACGCTGGCCATATCAACGCCAACAAGCCTGAGCTGGGCATTTGCAAAGGCAAAGAGCGGCAGGATGATAAAGTTGACCGGCGTGGCGATGGTTGTTTCCACGCGCTGCAGCGGCGGCGTCACGCGATGCATGATGTTCTCCACGCGCTTGGCGGTGTGCGTGAACTCGTGCTGGCCCAGCACGTGCATCTGCGGGTCATAGATGTCGTCGAGCTCATCGCCGCGATCGCTTAGCCAGTCCTTGACCGAATCGAGGCGAATGTCAGAACGTGCGGGCAAGAAGAATGCCAAGATCACGCCGGCGAGGGTGGCATGCACGCCCGAGTTGAGCATGCAAAACCACAGCAAGATGCCGAGTACCACGTAGTAGCGTGCATGGAATACCTGCAGCACGTTGAGCAGGCCCAGCAGCACGCAGACGCCAACGGCTGCGGCAAGCCAGGGAATGGAGGGCGTCTGCCCATAGAAGAGCGCGATCACGATGATGCCCAGCAAATCATCGGCGATGGCAAGCGTGGAGAAAAACACCTTTGCGGCGGGTGCCACCTTGTCTCCCGCAAGCGACATGATGCCCAGTGCAAAGGCGATATCGGTTGCGATAGGCACGGCCCAGCCGCCAATGTTGCCGCCCGCATTAAAGGCGCTGTATATCAAGGCGGGCACAGCTACGCCGCCACATGCCGCGAGGATGGGCATGAGCGCATGGCGTGGGTTGGTGAGAACGCCGGCGGTGAGCTCGTATTTAAGCTCGATACCTACGGAGAGGAAGAAGATCGCCATGAGGAAGTCGTTGATAAAGCCTTCGAGTGAGATGCTGCCGATAAAGGGCCCTACCTGCACGGCAAGCGGTGCCTCGAGGAATTCGCGCACGGCAAAGTAGGCATCGGTGTTCGCCACGATCACTGCCACGATGGCGGCAAGCACCATGGCGGCTGCGGCAATAGTGCCGTTGCTGGTGATGCGCTGGATGGCGGGCTTGCGCGCGTACCGGCGTGCAACGGCCGGGACGGCGACGATCTTTGACTGCGGAGTTGCTGCCGTGTTGTGCCCAGTTGCGTTTGATGTGCTCATAAGCTGCTCCTCTATGGCGCAACTCGGCAGTTTGCGCCCTCTCTCACATTTTGCCGCTCTTTGTTATAACCCCGTCGGCGTCATGCGCGCTTGCTCACCGCGGTCGGAAACATATAAATTGCCGCCGCGTTACGCTCCTGTTTCGACCGTTGAGATGGCAAGATCTTTGTCTACGAAGTCGAGAAGGTTTTTAAGGTTCGTACCGGCGAGGAGGATCTGCTGGCTCTGACCGATAGGGAAGAGTAGCGGCTCGATAAAAACGAGTATGGGCGCCTACCGCACTGTGCGATGGACGCCCATTTTTGTGCCGAGAGGCTGCGTCGAGCGATGATTGTGGCGGCTAGAGTTCGATCTCGAGCGTGACCGGGCAGTGGTCGGAGCCAAAGATGTCGTTGCGGATGTCCGCGCCGCGCACGTTTTGGGCAATTCCGTCGCTCACCAAGAAGTAATCGATGCGCCAGCCGGCGTTGTTCTTGCGCGCGTTAAAACGGTAGCTCCACCAGCTATATGCGCCTGTGACCTCGGGGTTGAGCGAGCGCCAGGTATCGGTAAAGCCAGCGTCCAAAAGCTCAGTGAATTTAGCGCGCTCCTCGTCGGAAAAGCCGGCATTGCCGCGGTTGGTTCGGGGATTCTTGAGGTCGATTTCCTGATGGGCTACGTTAAAGTCGCCGCAAGTGACAACGGGCTTGCCTTCTGCTTCCAGGCTTTTGAGAAACGCACGGAAAGCGTCGTCCCAGGCCATACGCACGTCCAGGCGAGCGAGCTCGTTTTGCGCGTTGGGCGTGTAGACGTCTACAAACCAAAAACGTTCGAATTCGAGAGCGCATACGCGCCCTTCCGTGCAGGCTTCGGCCACGAGGTCGTGCGCCTCGGGCGCGGCGCATTCAAGAAGGTCGGCCGCTCGACGAACGGAAAGCGGCTCCTCGCGGCTGAACACGGCCGTTCCCGAATATCCCTTGCGCTCGGCATAGCTCCAGGTTTGAAAATAGCCCGGCAAATCGAGATTTACTTGTCCCTCTTGCAGTTTTGTTTCTTGCAAGGCAAAGACATCGGCATCGAGCTCTTGCGTGATCTCCTCAAAGCTGGGCGACTTCTTTATCACGGCACGCAGGCCGTTAACGTTCCACGAGGCAAAAAGATAGCGTTGGGACATGGGTCCTCCTGGGCATTCCGATGGAAAGACATGCGATTGGGCGGTAAATGTAATCGCGGCAAAGACAAATTGGCAGTGCGCCTGTAAAACGAGCTGCGCATCCGTATAATATCCAGTTGGTGCAGCATACCGCGCGATTGGCGTGGTTTTTCAAAAACGTTTTAGAAAGGTTCGCGATGTCGGACGCGCAAAACACGGGCCGGCTTGGGGCAGAGCGCCTCGAGATTGCATGCAAGGTCGCCTCTATCGTTCTTTTTGTTGCCGCCTTTATGCTGGCTGCGGTTGGCACTATTCATCTTGCCGTGCTGCCGGGCATCATTGAGCCTCATTTGCGCAACGTTGCGATCGAGATGGCGCTCTTAGCATTACTCCTTGCGGTTGCGAGCACGGCTGTGGGCGTAATGGGCATCATGGTTGTCTGCCACAACTATGATGCGAAGCGTTTGTTCTTGGCCTCATCGGGGCTGGCGGCATTCGCGATCGTCGGCGTCTTGCTGGCAAAATTTGTGATCCGTGGAATCTTTGGCATGGGAAGTCTTACGAGGCCTGGCATGCTCGTTGTGCTGTGCTCGGCCGTCATCGCATTTGCGTGCGCACAGATGCTGCCCAAGAAGCCCGTAGCGGAAGATGCCGAGGCTGAACCCGACAAAGATGCCGAAAGCGATGGTGCAAAAAATTCTGCCGAAGATGCCGCTGAAGCGGACGATGCTGATGCGCGCGAGGGCGAAGCGCCTGCTGTCGAGCCTGAGTTTGAGTCGGGCTATGCGCCTGACGATGACGCTGCGAACGATGGGGATGCGAACGGCGATAGCCCCGCCGATGTCGAGGCTGCTGACGCTGCCGATCCCTCTAGCGACAATGCTCCTGTTATTGGTGACGACCTTGAGGACGACGGTCCTGCCCAGGGGGCTCACTTTGGCAAGCCGTGCGACGATCGGTAACCGCCCCCGCTCGCGAAGGCCACGCACGCACTTGTGCGCTATGCTGAATCAAGGCAAACAAGGAGGCGCACATGGCGGAGGCTATAACCAATGCCGCCGAGGCCCAGCAGGCCCTGGCAAGGTTGTTCGAGACGCACGAGCACGCAGTGTTCTTTGGCGGTGCGGGTGTGTCCACGGCGAGTGGAATTCCGGATTTTCGCAGCGTGGATGGCTTATATCATCAACAGTTCGACTATCCGCCCGAGACGATGCTCTCGCATTCGTTCTTTGTATCCCATAAGCCGGACTTCTACAATTTTTATCGCAAGAAGATGATTGCGCTCGACGCAAAGCCCAATCGCGCGCACACCAAGCTCGCCGAGCTGGAGGCAGCGGGCAAGCTCGATGCCGTGGTGACGCAAAACATCGACGGTCTTCACCAGATAGCGGGCTCGAAGAATGTCTTTGAGCTGCATGGCTCGGTGCATCGCAACGTTTGCCAGCGCTGCGGCAAGACTTACGATGCCAAGTGGATTATGGCGCGTGAGCACGAGGACGCGCAGGGCGTGCCCATATGTCCCCTGTGCCGCGGCGAGATCAAACCCGATGTCGTTCTTTACGAGGAGCCTCTCGATGACAACGTGGTCAACGGTGCGGTGGAAGCCATCTCCCATGCGGACATGCTCATCATCGGCGGAACTTCGCTCGTGGTCTATCCCGCGGCCGGTCTCACGCGCTTCTTTAACGGGGACAAGCTCGTGATCATCAACCGCGACCCCACACCGCAAGATCATAATGCCGACCTCTTGATTTCCTGCGACATCGCAGCTGCCTTCGATTTTTAAGTCCTGCAGGCGGATACAATAGAGTGTCATGCCCCGCGTTTGCATCTGCGCGCGGCATCATACGCATATCATCGTGCCGGTAGCTTGGCTATTGGCATGTACAGTTTTCGAAAGGACATCTATGGCTCACGACACCAAAGTCTGGCGCTGCGGGAAGTACGAGCTCAAGTTTGATCGCCCGCGCATCATGGGCGTCCTCAACGTTACGCCCGATTCCTTTAGCGACGGCGGCGAGCACATGGATACCGAGGCCGCCATCGCGTACGGCCTCAAGATGCTCGACGACGGCGCCGACATCATCGACGTGGGCGGCGAGTCCACGCGTCCCGGCTTCACGCCCGTTTCTCCCGACGAAGAGGCACGTCGCGTGTTGCCGGTGATCCGCGCGCTTGCTCAGCGTGGTGCCATTGTCTCGGTCGATACGCGCCATGTCGAGGTGGCCAAGGCCGCCGTGCGCGTGGGCGCCTCGATTGTCAACGACGTGACGGGCTTCACCGATCCCAAGATGCTCGACTTTGTGACAACCAACAACTGCGGTGTGGTGGTTATGCATGCGGGCGAGCTCACGGCTCCCGCACATGCGCACACCGCCGTGCAGCTGGATACCTCTGCCGCTGCTTTTGTGGCCGAGAAGGCCCGCGCTGCCGCAGAGAGTGCGGTCGCGGCGCGTAAAAGCCGCAATACCAAGCGCAGCCTGATCCAGCCCCTGCTTCCCTTTGACGAACTTCCGGCAGACATTGTGCCCGAGAAAAACGACAAGAAGAAGCCCGCCAAGGGCAAGGACGCTGCCGCTAAGGACGCCGAGGTGTCGGACGCCGCCGAGACGTCATCCGACGCTCCTTCTGCCGAGGCTATCGGTGCGGCGCTCGCCGGTTCTGCCATCGAGACCACGGCTGCCGCGGTTGTTGCCGATACTGCCCAGCCCGAGCCTGATGCGCTCGCCGCTGTCATGGCTCGCTCCGTGCATCGCGAGGAAGCCTACGTGAGCACCTCGCAGTTGCGCCGCTTCACCATGCCCGATTCTGCCCCCATCATGCGTCGCGTCATGGGCTTTTTGTCCGACCAGGCGCGCGCCCTTATGCAAGCGGGCGTGGCACGTGAGCGCATCTGCATCGATCCGGGCCCCGGTTTTGGCAAGACTGCGAACGAGGACATCATCATCCAGCGCGAGACGGCCAAGATGGCTTCGCTCGGCTACCCGCTGCTGTGCGCGGTTTCGCGCAAGCGCTTCGTGGGCACCGTCTCGGGCGTGGCAGATGCTACCGAGCGCGACGCTGCCACCTTTGGCGTGTGCCTGGGCGCCATCCAGGCTGGTGCGAACATCGTGCGCGTGCATGACGTGGCCGGTTTCGCGCAGTTCCTCAACGGCTACTGGGCAGTTGCCAAGCCTCAGCCGCGCCGCGCGTTCGTGGCCCTCGGCTCCAATCTGGGCCGCCGCTTGGATAATATCCGCGCTGCCAAGGACCTTATTGCCGAGATTCCCATGACCTGCGTTTCCAATTGTTCGCGCATCTACGAAAGCGAGCCTGCCTACGAGGAGCGCCAGGAGCCCTTTGCCAACGCTGTTATCGAGATTCGCACCGAGCTCGCTCCGCTTATCCTGCTGGATCAGCTCATGGAGGTCGAGAACAGGTTGGGGCGCAATCGCACCAAGAGTGCGCGCGCCAACGGGCCACGCACGCTCGATTGCGACCTTTTGTGGATGGAAGGCGAGATTCACGGCGGCGATAAGCTGCGCTTGCCGCATCCCAAGCTGGGCGAGCGCGATTTTGTGCTTGTGCCCCTCGAGGACCTTATGCACGACCCGGCGCGTTTCTTCCGCTATGAGGGCGTGGACGTAAAAGAGCCCGAGGACCGCGTGGGCCATATTGTGGGCGAGCTGGGCTCGCTGTAGTTTTGTTTGATTCGGCCCCCGTTTGGGCGGCAGGCGTGGATATTCGCGCCTCTGCTCAAACGGGGCGTTTTGTGTTGAAGGAGTGCTTGTGGGCGAGATGATGGCTGGCGAGCTGCCGCAGATTGTGTTTGAGGAGTCGGTGACATCGACTAACGACGTGGCGATCGAGCGCGGCCGCGAGGGTGCGCCGCACGGTTGGTGCGTGTGCGCGCAAGAGCAAACGGAAGGTCGCGGCAGGCGCGGTCACGTATGGGCCTCGCCCGCCGGGAGCCTTTATCTTTCCTGCGTGCTGCGCCCGGGCGTTCGCATGCAGGAGTTCACGGCGCTGCCGGCAGTGTGCGCGATGGGCGTGATTGATACGCTGCGTGAGCTTGGTCTGGCTGAGCTCGTGGGCATCAAGTGGCCCAACGACATCGTGGCTCGCGTCGCGGTAGGGAAGGATGAGCCCTTCGATTTCAAGCTTGCCGGCATCTTGGTGGAGGCCAAGGCGAGCGCCGATGGTCCCTTTGCCGTGGTGGGACTGGGCGTTAACCTGCATCCGGTGACGGTCGAGGGCGATGGCTCTCAGGTGAGCCCACAGGCGCTGGAGCCCATCTCGCTCGACGATCTGATGGGTGGGGACGGTTGCCCTGATGTGCAGGAACTCGCCGGCATGCTGCGCGATGCGATGATTGCTCGCGTGGATGCGTGGGCCGCGAAGATGGCCACGATGCAGGCGGGCATGGGGCCCATGGCGCCGATTCTTTCCGAGTACTTCGACATGGTGCCTATGCTAGGCAAACAGGTTGCTGTGATTGCGCCGACGGGCCACGTGATGGATACGGGCACGTTTTCTGGCCTGGACATCTGGGGCCGCGCAGTGGTCATCACGCCTGCAGGCGAGCAGAATTATCCTTCGGAAGCCGTAAGCTTGCGTCAAATTTAGGGGCGTGTCGTATTACTCCGTCATGCGGCGATAGATCTCGCGGATGCCGCGCAGAGTGAGCTGGTTGTCGATGACGTCAAAGACGTCGGTCGATTGCGCCACCACGCTGCTGAGGCCGCCTGTGGCGATAACGCAGGCGTCGGGCGCGCCGAGCTCGTTTTTAATACGGGCCACGAGGCCTTCCGCCATGGCGGCGGCACCGATCACGGCTCCGCTCTGTACGCATTCGACGGTGTTGCGCCCAATGGCATGAGCGGGGGATTCAAGCGGAACGCTTGCCAGCTTGGAAGCGCGTGCGGTGAGGGCGTCCATGGAGATGCGGACACCGGGGGCGATGGAACCGCCGATATAATAGCCCTCGCTGTCGATGACATCGATATTGGTGGCGGTGCCAAAGTCGACCACGATGGCTGGCGCGCCGTAGAAGGTCTCGGCGGCAACGGCGTTAGCGATGCGGTCGGCGCCAACCTCGCCAGGGTTGGCTACGCGCAGCTTGGTTGCCTGGGCTGTCTGCGTGCCCACGACCACGGCGGTTGCCGTAAGACGCGCTGCCACGGCGTGCCACTCGCGCGAGAGCTCGGGCACTACGCCGGCAAAAGCGATGGCTTTGACCTGGCCAAGGTCCAGGTTGGACATGCGAAAGTAGCCCTCAAGGCGCATGTGGACCTCGTCAGCCGTGAAGGTGCGATCGGTGGGCATGCGCCAGGAGTGGACAAGGTCGTCTCCGTCAAACAGGCCGAGGGCGGTTTGCGTGTTTCCCATATCCACAGCTAAAAGCATGAGTTTCCCTTCGTATGCCGCATGCGCGATACAAATCTTTCGCGTCAATTGTATACTTCGAGCTTGCTGCCATGCAGCTGATGGGGCGCTGAGTTTGCGTCAATTGTGGATAAAACGCCCTAAATTGTGGAGATGTGCGAGCAAGCAAAATTTCTTCTTGCATCAGGCATAAGTGCATCGTAATATACTTTCTTGCGCACGAGGTGCGTCCAGACATTGCGGGGTGGAGCAGTCTGGTAGCTCGCCGGGCTCATAACCCGGAGGTCGTAGGTTCAAATCCTGCCCCCGCGACCAAGAATTTTGTAGCCCGGAAGTCTTACGGCTTCCGGGCTTTTTTGTTAGCGATCGACATGATGCGGCTTCGTCTCTCCCTGAGGCGCGACGGTGCCGAATGAAAACAAGGTCGCCGTCCCGAGTCTATTCCTCAAAATTGAAAAATTTTCGTTATTGAGGAATAGGCCTAGCGCATTGCCCCGGGAACCTCTGGAGTGGGAAAGATTTCTTGGACATCGAGTTGAGGACAAAAGGGTGCTCTATGTGAGCCAGAAAGGGAAGCGCTTCGATAGACAGTTCAAATTAGCGGCGGCTCGGATGGTTCTCGGTGGCGGCGGGATCGGTCGCGGGTATGGAGAACCATGCCGCAATCGCGGAGGGTGTCACCATCCTCACCGCCTCGCGAGGCGGTGAGCCCTCGCTTGAGCGTAAGGGGCATGGCGTTTTTACAAGTCTTCTCATAAACGCCCTAGAGGGCGCTGCGGCGAACCTGACAGGCAGTATCACGCCGGGCAGTGCCTATGCGCACATCGATCAATCGCTTGGCATGTGGGGCCAAAGGCCTGTTTTCAAAACGAACACGGACAGCTTCGTGTCGCTGCGCGAAGTCGATCCCGCAATCTTACTCGATGATTTGCGGAAGCTGAAAAAGCTCTTCCCAACAGAGGACTATGAATACAGGCTGGACCCGTCGTATGAGCCAAGGGACGAGGGAAGAACAGACGCTATGCTTCCAGCAGAGCCCAGGAACAACCGGGTGTTCTCTCTGCTCCAGAAATACAACCGGCATGGTCTTCTGGTTCCAGTTGGCGCCGATCGTATGTGGAACGCGGCGATGGAGAGCAAGTCCTGCCGGTTGACGCTCCTCGGCAAGCATTATCGAAGGCTTGCGGACCAGGGCCTGCTTTGACACGTTGACTAACGAGGCTTTCAGCGATCATGCTCAAACTTTAGGGCTTGCGGCAAGAGGTCGGATAACGCTCAAGCCGTTTGATGCTCATCGAGGAGCTTTAGCTTCTCGATGAGCATCTTCGTCAGCTCCTCGTCTTGGATGAGGTCTATGCCGAAGCACTTCTTTCCCGCGTCCTTGAGGGACGCGCCGATGTGATACGCGGTTGCACTGTCGAGGATAAGGAAACGGTCGTGGAACGTTCTGGTGCGGCGGACGGTGAGCTGCGGGTACTGTGCGTTGAACACGTCGACGTCGCCTTGCGTGAGCCGGTTGCCGGAGGTGTAGACGGTCACCGCGACGCCCTTGCGCTTCTTTGCGAGGATGTTCAGGGTATGGACATCTGCGTAGCCGTCTACGAGGGAGATTTCGCGCTCGGCGCGCCTCACGAGATCTGTCAGCAGGCTGAAGGCGTCGAACATCTGCCCGGCGAAGAAGATCCGCTGGGGTTTCTCGACCTCGCCTTCAAGCAGGCGGAACACCTGGTTGAAGCGCTCGTCGGTCGATTGCTGAAACGCCGCCTGACTCAACTCGACACCGCGCAGCCGCTCAAGCAGGGTGGCATTTTCGGCGAGGAGGTAGCGCATGGCGACAAACGCCCTCATGATACTGATACTGGTCTGCACCGCCACTTCGCTGCGTAGCACGCCGGACAGCATGGCTATGCCCTGCTCGGTATAGGCATAAGGGAGGTAACGCCGCCCGCCGCGGCCCTCCACGGTCTTTGAGGTTCCAATTTGGCACCTCAAAGACTCGTCCTCCTCTTTGGTCAGTTGAAAACGGAAGTCCTCGGGGAATCTGTTGGCGTTGCGTGCGGCGGCGCGGTTGAGATTCTTCGTCTCTACCTCGTATAACCGAGCGAGATCGGTATCGAGCATGATCTGCTGCCCACGAACGGTATGGATTAGGGGCTCTATGTTTGCGGAATCGACCAGGGCTATCGGCGCGCTCGTTTCGATCGATTCGTTCCCAGCATCAAAATCGCTCATGGTTCCTCGATTCAAAGATGGGGACGCTCCTGCGTCGAAAGCATTTTATCATCCTGGGGCTTTGTCGCTTGCCGGTCCAGTGGCGATGATCTCTGACGTTAGGGAGGGAGTGCGCTTCGTCGCGGCGATGTCGGCTCTAAGCCTCCCTCGCCATGACGGTGATTCGGCTCCCGTCGATGGTGATGGGCGCGCCCGCCCCGCGCTGGATCTCCAGGAGATCGGCGACCGTGGACACCGTGATTCGCCACTCTTCACGAGGGGGCTTCCTACCGCGGCAGGCGAATCGTAAAGCGGCTGCCGACGCCCTCGACCGAGGTCACACCGATGACGCCGCCGTGGCTATCGACGATCCACTTGGCAA
>OLOM01002667.1_pt1 | contig 10614 bp, 10 predicted proteins | sample 1672531 | NCBI WGS metagenome assembly OLOM01 (sample SAMEA3136696, study PRJEB25190) | human gut metagenome | reverse complement strand
TTTCGGTTGTACTCTTTTCCTCTGCAAAGAACATCTCTACATTTTTCTGAGCTTTCATCAACTCCTGCATCTCATCTCGTGCCTTCCGGTAGTCTGGGTATGCTTCTTTCTTCTTTTTCAGAAGTTCAGCGTATTCGATGCTCAAGTCCTTAGCCTTTGGCAACTTTTTCAATCCAGCTTCATCAAAAGCAGCTTTTGCAGCCTTATGCAGCGTGATTTCTTCCCGGTGGGCTTCCAGAAATCTCTTACTGTACCCGGCTTTGCGGTAGGCATCATAGACCGGACGTGTCCGGGCATAATTAACGATGTGCGTCCGCAGCACGGCAATCTCGGCCATGCGCGCTTCTGCAGCTTTAATGGAATCACCCAACTCGTGATAGCGAGCAGTTGCTGCATCCACACGTTCCTGCATTTCTTTAATGCTGCCGATTTTATGCTCCTGTAAGAAAATCAGCGTCTTGGACATTTCTTTCAGATTATATCGCTTTGCCCAGCGAGCATACCCCATGCTCTTTCCCTCGGCCAGCTTTGCATGAATGTCCACCAGCATCTGAAACTTTTGTTCCGGTACGATGCGCTTCTGCTTCTGCCGGGGATGGTGTTCGGTTTCCCCAGAGATAACAGCTTTCAGTTCTTCTTCACTATATCCTGCGCCCAAAGTGCGGAACCGGATGAATCGTTTCTGCCGTGCGCCCTTGACGGAGGTGTACTTTCCGCGTTTGACCTCATAGCCTTGCTGCTCCAGCTTTTGCAGAAAGTCCTCGTAGTCCTTGAGCTTTTCAGCCAGAATCCTACCGATCACGCTGCAGAGCCGGTCACGATTGCTTTCTTTGGGCGGATAGAGCGTGCGCTTCTGCCGCTCCCGGTAAGGCTTTATCTCAATGACGGAGAGCTGATGCTCTAAGCAGATCAGGTCACTCAACCGCTGCACTGCCAACGCTGAAAAGAAAAATTCCCGGAATTTTCGTGTTCCATCCAGCGCAGTGGAATTGTAGATGATATGGTTGTGGATGTGTTCCCTGTCCATGTGAGTGGCAACGATAAACGCATATTTGCCCTTGGTGAAGCGCATCGCCAGTTCGTAGCCCACCTTGTTGGCCTCCTCTGCGGTGATCTCACCGGGACGAAAAGACTGCCGTATCTGATAGGCGATCACATCATTTTTCTGTCTGCGGCCTGTAGAAAGTTCGTATTGCCGCTTGGACAGCATAAATTCTTCGTCTGCGGTCAAAGGACTGCACTCGTAGCTGCTGACCAGCTCTCCCCCGTTCGTTTTGTCAGGATTCTTCGCGTAGTCCGTGCGGCTTTTCAGGCAGGCCGCAACCGACTTGCCTTTGTTTTTGTGCAGCGCAATCAAACGTGTTGCAGCCATTCTGAATCACCCCCGTGTGACAGCCAATACTTGAGCCACTTTGCTAACGAACACTTGAGCCACTTGTGGCGTTCAAATGCAAAAGATACGCCATGCAGCGCAGCTGCGGCAGGCCAAGGTTCAGGCAGTAGCCGTCCAGCGCCATCTTTCGCAGATAGGAGCCAATGCTCAGAATGCCGCTGGATTCCATCTTGTTCCGAATCCGTTCCAACTCCGGCTTGCTGACCCGGAAATGGAGTTGCTGGTCGCGGCGGTCGCTCACCGGGCATCACCATCCTTGCCGTAATAACTGCGGAAGGGCTTCACCGGCTCCGGCTTGTCCGATTTTTCCTCCAATGCTGCCAGCACCGAGGGGCGGCGAGGTACATCCTCCTGTTCTTCCTCATCCTGTTCCGGGTCGTGGCTCTTTTCGTCCACATCCCTCCTTTCAAGCCTTCTCCAAGGCGATTGCCGAGTATATTGACTATTACAATAACAGCAGAATCCAAGCGAAAACAAAATGGATGCCTCCCCTCTAAATTCAGAGAAGCATCCATGATGGATTCTTAATTATTCAATTTTGATCCAGTGTCCAGAAAACTGGGCACATATCGTTTGCCCTGTACTTTTAATCCAGAATTTTTCCGTCAATGGAGATGGTGACCACCTGCCACGGAATGAACTTTCCGCTGGTCTGCAGTGCCTTTTTTGCTGCCATCTCCAAGCCGCCGCAGCAGGGCACCTCCATGCGGAGGATGGTCACGCTCTGGATGTCGTTGCTGCGCAGGATCTCGGTGAGCTTTTCGCTGTAATCCACAGCATCCAGCTTCGGGCAGCCGATGAGGGTCACTTTGCCGCGCATAAACTCCTGATGGAAATTGGCGTAGGCGTATGCCGTGCAGTCCGCTGCAATCAGAAGCTTTGCGCCCTCAAAGTAGGGCGCATGGACAGGTGCCAGCTTGATCTGCACCGGCCAGTTGCGCAGGCGGGAGACCGGCTGCACAGAGGCAGCAGCTGCGCTTTCTGCGGCCTCCGTCTGTTCCAGCATCCGCATCCGGGAGCCGGGGCAGCCGCCCTCGTGGAGGTGCTTCATCTTCTCCTGCAATTCCTTCTTCTTTTTGTTTTCCTGCACCGCCGCCTCGTCGTAGGCGGGGGCTTCCCGCTCTTCAAAGGTGATGGCACCGGTGGGGCAGCCCGGCAGGCAGTCGCCAAAGCCATCGCAGAAATTTTCCCGCACCAGCTTTGCCTTGCCGTTGATGATGTCGATAGCACCTTCATGGCAGGCGGTTGCGCACAAGCCGCAGCCGTTGCATTTTTCTTCGTCAATATGGATGATCTTCCGAATCATATCTATACTCTCCTGTTGTGGGTGTTTTTTGCATTTGCATCCTTATTATAGTATACTAAAGGCAGCTTGTATGTTTGAATTCCAACAAGGAGGGCTTTTATGCAAAAATATCTGCCTGTTCTGCGGAACTGCCCCTTTTTTACCGGGCTTACCAACGATGAGATTTTGTCCATCCTGCACTGTGTCAGTGCAGCGAAAATCACCCGGCCCCGGGGCTCCTACATTTTCCGTGCCGGAGATTCCACGGAGGTCATGGGGCTCATGTTGTCCGGCTCCACCCTTGTGATACAGGAGGATCTTTGGGGACACCGCAATATCCTGTCCAAGTGCAATACCGGAGACTTTTTCGGGGAACCTTACGCCGCCACCCCCGGTGCCATCCTGAACATCAGCGTGGTGGCAGAGGAGGATTGCGAGATCCTGCTGCTGAACGTCAAGCGGCTGCTCACCTCCTGCCCCACCGCCTGCGACCATCACCAGAAACTCATCCGCAATCTGGTCAGCGTTCTGGCAAACAAAATACTGCTTTTTAACGATAAAATCACCCATGTCAGCAAGCGAACCACCCGGGAAAAGCTGCTGTCCTACCTGTCCGCCGAATCCATCCGGCAGTCCTCCCTTTCCTTTGACATTCCCTTTGACCGTCAGCAGCTGGCGGATTTTCTCTGCGTGGAGCGTGCCGCCATGTCGGTGGAGCTTTCCAAGCTGCAAAGGGAAGGGCTGCTGATCACCAAACGGAACCATTTTGAGCTGTTGACCCGCTGACAGCTTGGCACGCTGCCTGCAAGCACCGGCTCCCTTGCGAAAACCGGTGCTTTTTTGCAGTTGCACTTTTCCCGGGAGATTATTATACTTATAAAAAAGGCCGGATGCTGCAAGGACAGGAGGGAAAGCGTATGGCACGGAACAAAACCGCGCAGGGCGGTATCTCCCTGCGCCGCAAGGTCACGGCATGGCTTGCCGCGATTTTGCTGGTCACCATGCTTTCCACTGGCATTGCTACCATGGCAGGTCAGTGGACGGTACGCTCCTTTGATACGCTGCTGGCCGACAACGCCGTCTGCTACACGGTGCAGAACGCCCTCAAGGACGAAGCACAGGCCTTTGCACGCTATGTGCGTCAGCCTACTTCTGAAACGGAGCAGGCCTATGCCGCTGCCTGCGCTGCTGCCGAGCAGAGCCTTGCGGCCCTGCCCCTCGATTATGCCCGCATCGGTGAAGAACGCTATGCCCGCACATGGAACCTTTTGCAAGGGTATGCGGGGTACCGGCAGGAGCGGGATGCTTTTTTACAGCTTTCGCCCTCGGCAGATACCTACATCGACCAGATGTACTATGTGATGGCGCTGCAAGACTACCTTGCCGAGTATGCGCTGCGTCTGACACAGGCCACGCTGGAACAGGAAAACGCCCTTTACAGCAGCACGGCGGCTCACATCCGGCATCTGCCGTGGCTGTATCTGGGGCTGTTCCTGACGGCAGCCGCGCTGATGCTGCTGCTCATCCGGGTGCTGAGCCGCGCGGTGGTGCGTCCGCTGCTGCGGTTGGCACAGGCTTCCCACAGCATTGCCGAGGGCGATTTTTCCAGCCCGGACCTACCGGTGAAAAGCAGCGACGAAGTGGGGCGGCTGACGGGAACCTTTAACCAGATGAAGCATGCCATGGCGCAGCAGCTGACCACCCAGCAGGCCTTGCACCGGGAAGAGGTGCGGAACCTTGCACTGGAAAAAGATCTGGAGCACACCCGGCTGGAAGTGCTCAAAAGTCAGGTGAATCCGCATTTTCTGTTCAACACCCTGAACATGATCTCCTGCATGGCGCGGCTGGAGGATGCTTCCACCACCGACCAGATGATCGTGCATCTGGGCAGTTTGTTCCGGCACAACCTGCGCACCAAGCGTCAGCAGATCACGCTGGAGGAGGAACTGGACGGGCTGGAGGACTACATTTATTTGCAGCAGATGCGGTTCGACGGACGCATTACCGTTGAAAAAAGCATCCGGGTGCAGCCTGCGGCGGTTTTGGTGCCGTCCTTTATGCTGCAGCCGGTGGTGGAAAACGCTTACTCGCATGGGCTCAAGTCCTGCGAGGAAGGCGGACGCATCCTGCTGCGGGCATGGATGCAGGGCAAGGTGCTGGTGCTCACGGTCGCGGACAACGGCAAAGGGATGACCGCAGAGGAGCTGGACGCTGTGCAAACTAAAATTGCGCAGAGCGAACAGACCGGCCGCAGCATTGGCCTTGGCAATATTTCCCGCCGCATCGGGATGCTGTATCCGGGCGGTAAAATGCAGGTGTACAGCCGCGCAGGTCACGGTACAGTGGTGCGGTTTGAGCTCCCGCAGACGCAGCAGCCGGAAGAAAAGGAGGAGACGCTCTCGTGAAGTGCAAATTGCTGGTGGCAGAGGATGAATTGATCGAGCGCAAGGTGCTGTGCCGGACTTTGCAGAAGTATCTGGGAGACCTGATCTGCCTGTATGAAGCCAAAAACGGCAGAGAGGCTCTGGAAATTTTTGCCCGCGAAGCGCCGCAGGTGGCTGTGCTGGACATTGAAATGCCGGGTCTCACCGGGCTGGAGGTGGCGCGTAAGATCCGCGAAACGGACAAAAATTGCGCCATCCTGTTCCTGACCGGCTTTGATAAGTTCGACTATGCACGGCAGGCGATCTCCGTGCGGGCGCTGGACTATCTGCTCAAGCCTTACAACGAGCAGGAGTTGGTATTCGCGGTGGAGGATGCCATCCGGCAGGTGTCGGTGCCGCTGCCTGCCCGCCCGGCACAGCCCCCTGCGCCTGCAGAGCCCCTCCGCCGGGAAGAGGACGAGGATATGCGTACCACCATCATCCGTGCCGAGATTAGCCGCTTCATCGACGCCCACTATGGGGAGGATATCTCCATGCAGGATGCCGCCGCTGCGCTGCGCTACTCGGACGCCTACTTCTGCAAGCTGTTCAAGCAGTGCTTCAAGGTGAACTTTTCGGCCTACCTGAACGAATACCGGGTGAACAAGGCGCGCCAGCTGATTTTGGACCCGCGCCTGAGCCTGAAGGATATCGGCGCTGCTGTGGGTTACAGCGACGCCAACTATTTTACAAGGGTGTTCAAGCGCCTGACCGGCCAGACCCCTTCGGAATACCGCATGGCCGCAGCGGAAAAAGCGGTACAAGGATAAATCCGACACAAAAGAAGCGCTCGTTCTTTCCTGCCTGTGAACAGGAGAGGAACGGGTGCTTTTTTGTTTTTGCCAGTTTCTTTCGTCCAAAAAACATAAAAATTGTACTTGGATACAACAAAGACAAAATCGTGCTGCGTTTCACAAAATAATCCGGTTTCGCAAAAATGAACGAGTTGTTAAAATAAAATCATAGAAAAAACGCGAAAAGAGAGGATGCCATTCATGAAGAGAAGAACGTTTCTGTCGCTGATGGGCGCGGCGGCACTGACCAGCAGCATGATGCTTACCGGCTGCGGCGCCGGCTCCGGTGACGACCGCAAGATCGTGCGCATCGGCCATGTGCAGTCCCAGACCCACCCGGATCATCTGGGACTGGAAGCCTTCGCCAATTACATCAACGAGAAGCTGGGTGACAAGTACCGTGTGGAGGTGTACCCCAGCGAGCTGCTGGGCTCCCAGACCGAAATGGTGCAGCTGACCCAGACCGGTGCCATCGACTTTGTGGTGGCGTCCACTGCCATCATGGAGACCTTCAGTGCCAAATACCAGATCTTCAACCTGCCTTACCTGTTCTCCAGCGTAGAAGCCTACCACGAGGCGATGGACGACCCCGAGGTGACGGACCCCATTTTCAAGACCACTTCCAAGGCCGGTCTGGAAACGGTGGCATGGCTGGATGCCGGCACCCGCAACTTCTACACCATCAAGACCCCCATCAGCCAGCCCTCCGACCTGAAGGGTCTGAAGATCCGCGTGCAGCAGTCGCCCACCAACGTGGAAATGATGCGTCTGCTGGGCGGCACGGCGACCCCCATGGGCTTCGGCGATGTGTACACCGCACTGCAGGCCGGTATTCTGGACGGTGCCGAGAACAACGAGCTGGCTCTGACCGATAACGGTCACGGCGATATCTGCAAGTATTACTCCTACGATATGCACCAGATGGTGCCGGACCTGCTGGTGGCAAACTACGCTTTCCTGAACGAACTCAGCGACGAGGAGCGCGCGATCTTTGAAGAGGGCTTCCAGATCGTGAAGCGCACCGAGCAGGATGCTTGGGAGGATGCTGTGGCTGAGGCGAAAGATAAGGCCGAGAATGAGCAGCACGTCAACTTTATTTACCCGGACACTGCACCGTTTCAGGAGGCTATGGCCCCCCTGCACGATTCCGTGCTGGCAGCAAACCCGGACTTGCAGCCCATTTATGACCTGATCCAGCAGCACAACGCTGCCCATACTGCGGACTGAGGAGGAGCATCATGGAAAAACTGAGAAATACCCTGAACAAGGTGCTCAACCTGCTGGCAGGTCTGAGCATGACGGTCATGGTGGTGCTGACCACCTATCAGGTCATCGTACGTTATATCTTCAACTCTCCCTCCACATGGTCGGAAGAGCTGGTGGGTTATCTGTTCGGCTGGAGCACCATGCTGGGTGCCACCATCGTCTCCGGCGAGCGCGGCCACATGAACATCCCCGTGCTGGTGGACCGATTCAACCCCATCATGCGCAAGGCGTTCCACATCTTTGCCGAGGTCATCGCCTTCCTCTTCTCCGCGACCATTCTGGTGTTCGGCGGTTTTCAGGTGTCCCAGCTGGCTATGGGACAGCAGACCTCCTCGCTGGGCGTAGCCGTGGGCGTGTTCTACTGGGTCATGCCCATCTGCGGCGTGATCATTCTGGTGTATTCCGTGCTGAACATTATCGGCATCGCCAACGGCTCCATCTGTCTGGATACCCCGGAAGATGCAGACTTTGCAAAGGTGGAAGCCGAAATGGCTGCCGATGCCGACAAGGAAAATAAGGAGGACTAAGCTGTGGCAATTCAAGCGTTACTCGTAATTCTGGCAGTGCTGCTGGTGCTGCTGTTCCTCGGCGTGCCCATCTCGTACGCCATTGCAGTCTCTTCTCTGACTGCCATCCTTTCTTCCATTGACCTGAATGTGGCCGTGCTGACCGCTGCCCAGCGCACCTTTGTGGGCATGAGCAAGTTCAGCCTGACCGCCATCCCGTTCTTTATTCTGGCCGGCAATATCATGAATCAGGGCGGCATCGCCAAGCGTCTGGTGGATTTCGTCATGGCCATTCTGGGCAAGATGCCCGGCGCACTGCTGGTGACCAACATCGGCACCAACGCCCTGTTCGGCGCCATCTCCGGCTCTGCTTCCGCTGCGGCTGCTGCCGTTGGCTCCATGATCCGCGACGGTGCCGACGAGCAGGGCTACGACCCCGCCGTGACCGCTGCCACCAACGCTGCTTCCTCCTGCTCCGGTTTGCTGATCCCGCCATCCAACGCCTTGATCACCTACTCGCTGGCATCCGGCGGCACCTCTGTGGCTGCGCTGTTCATGGCCGGTTACATTCCCGGCATCATCTGGGCGCTGTGCTGCTGCGTGGTGGGCGTGCTGCTGGCGGTCAAGCTGGGCTATAAAGGCACCCCCGGCAAGTTTGACTGGAAAAATCTCGGCATCTGCACCCTGCGCGCTCTGCCTTCCCTGTCCCTGATCATCGTGGTCATCGGCGGCATCATCGGCGGTGTGTTCTCTGCCACCGAAGGCTCTGCCATCGCGGTCGTCTATGCGCTGGTGCTGGCTTTCTGCTACCGCTCCATCAACCTGAAGAGCCTGTGGAAGATCATCGTGGACTCTGCCAAGATGTCCGGCATGGTGGTGTTCCTTGTGGGTGTTTCCAACATTCTGGGCTGGGTCATGGCCTTTTTGCAGATCCCGGATGCTGTGGCGGCAGCCCTGCTGAGTCTGACCAGCAACAAGTACATCATCCTGCTCATCATGAACGTGATTCTGCTGGTGTCCGGCACCTTCATGGATGTGACCCCGGCCATCCTCATCTTCACCCCGTTGTTCCTGCCCATCTGCCAGAGCTTTGGCATGAGCACCATCCAGTTCGGTCTGATCCTCGTGTATAACCTGTGCATCGGCAACATCACCCCGCCTGTGGGCAACGCACTGTTCGTGGGCATCAAGGTGGGCCGCACCTCGCTTTCCAAGGTCATGCCGTACATGCTTATGTACTATGTGGCCATCATCGGCGGCCTGCTGCTGGTCACCTTTATCCCGGCAGTGTCTACCGCACTGCCGCAGGCAATGGGCCTGATGTAACTGAGACATCTCCTTCTTGTTCTTATTCTTCTTCTCCTAAAAAGGCGGTACCTGCTTTGCGGCGGGTACTGCCTTTTCCTGTCTCTTGCACAAAGGCAGTCTTGTGCGCTATACTATCTGCAAAGGGAGGGAGACACCATGCGCAGACGGACTTTTTTAGCCGGTCTGGGCTTTGCGGCTTTGCAGCTGGCAGGCTGTGGCGCAAAGCCGCAGACCACACCGGACTATGTGCTGACCTATGCCGACAACCAGCCCGCCGGGTACCCCACCACACAGGGCGCACAGTATTTTGCGAGCCTTGTGCAGCAGCAGACCGGGGGCAAGGTGGTCATTCAGGTCAAGGCGAACGGCGAGTACGGCTCGGAACAGCAGGTGTGGGAGCAGCTTGCCATTGGCGGCGTAGATTTTGCCCGTGTGTCACTCTCGGTGGCCACGGACGATCTGCCCCGGCTCAACGTGCTGCTGCTGCCGTATCTCTACCGGGATGCCGACCACATGTGGCGCGTGCTGGACGGCAGCATCGGGGCTGAGTTTTTGCAGGACTTTACCGCACAGGGACGGGTAGGCCTGAGCTGGTACGACGCGGGTGCCCGCTCGTTTTATGCCCGTCAGCCGGTGCGCAGCCTGAACGATTTACAGGGCAAGACCATCCGCGTGCAGGATTCGCAGATCGTGATCGACATGATCCGTCTGCTGGGTGCAGTGCCGGAGACCACGGCGTACAGCGACGTCTACTCGGCGCTTGAGACCGGGCAGATCGATGCCGCCGAGAACAACTGGCCGGCCTACTATTCCATGGAGCACTATAAGGTGGCGCGGTACTATATGGCCGATGAGCATAGCCGCGTACCGGAGGTGCAGCTGGCTTCCGGACGCACATGGGATGCACTGCCGGAGGAATACCGGCAGATCCTGCAGGCGTGCGCCCGGACATCGGCGCAGTACGAGCGCCAGCTCTGGGCACAGGAGGAAACAGCTTCCCGAAAAGCGGCATTGGCTGGCGGTTGCCGGGAACTGCCGCTGCCCGAGGAAGAAATGCAGAACTTCCGGCAGCTGGTGCAGCCGCTATACCGGAAACATTGCGCCGACTATCTGCCGCTGGTGGAGGAGATACAGGCAGAGTGACAACAGAGAAAGGGACGAGTCAAATAAAAAGGCTCACAGCTTTGAGGTTATGCTGCATGGAAAGACGCTGCCTGTGCAATGTTACAAGAGATGATCTTGCAGAACCGCAATCACCCCAGCATCATCCTGTGGGGCGTGCGCATCAACGAGAGCGTGGACGACGATGCCTTCTATACCCGCACCAACAAAATCGCCCATCAGCTGGACCCCAGCCGCGCCACCTCCGGCGTGCGATATCTGGAAAAAAGCCATCTGCTGGAGGATGTCTACGCCTACAACGATTTTTCCCACAACGGCACAACGCCCGGTGCAAAGCCCAAAAAGGACGTGACCCCCGATATGGGCAAGGCGCTGCTCATCTCGGAGTGCAACGGTCACATGTACCCCACCAAGCCCTTTGACGATGGCCCTCATCGACAGGAGCACGCCTTGCGGCACGTCCGGGTGCAGAACGCCGCCTATGCCAGCGGAGAGCACGCCGGGTGCTTTGGCTGGT
>OLOM01002665.1_pt1 | contig 10617 bp, 10 predicted proteins | sample 1672531 | NCBI WGS metagenome assembly OLOM01 (sample SAMEA3136696, study PRJEB25190) | human gut metagenome | reverse complement strand
CGGTGGTGTAGATGTAAAACACGGCTGCCTGGATCGCAAACTTCTGATTACAGCGATCGGAGCACATATCATCCGTATGATTCCACCGCTTATCGTGACAGAAGAAGACTGCGACAAAGCAGTTGCGATCATTGAAGATACGATCAAATCCCTGGAAAAATAAATAAGAACGAAAAAGTGACAAGGGCGTCGCGGATCATCATAAGTGGTTCGCGCGCTTTTTTTGTAATAGGAAATTACTCCGTAATGTTCCTATTACAAAAAATATTAAGAGGAAATGAATAACAAAATTCGTGTGAGGGGAAATCGGTATGAGACATCTGGTAATAACGATTGGCTGTGAATACGGCGCCAAAGGTAATGCCATAGGCAGAAAAATAGCAGAAGACCTCAATATCAAATTTTATAATCGTGAACTCGTGGACGAGATCATCGAAGAGGTCGGAATACCAAAAGAAATAATGGAAAAAGTTGAAGAAGGCGGCACGATCGCAGGTAAAGGTGCAGAGGGTGATGTCAGAGGATCCTTTTCAAAATATGCGGATCTGACAGATCGTGCGATTCATGTGCAGAAACAGATTATCCGCAAACTGGCAGAGAAAGAATCCTGTGTGATCATCGGACGTTCTGCGGATTATATTCTCAAAGATTCCGATAAGATCAATCTTCTGAGGGCATTTATCTATGCTCCGGATGATGTAAGAATTCACAACATTATGGAGAGCCATAATCTTACAGAGAAGGATGCCAGAATTCTGCTTCTGGAAAAAGATAAACGATATCACAAACGTCATCTGGCACTGACAGGAAGCAACCGTGGTGACCGTCACAATCGAAATATCCTGATAGACAGCTCTTATCTTGGAATAGAGGGAACTGCAGATTACATCGAGGAACTTGTCAGAAGAAAATTCGGAAGCGGGGAGGAATGAATCTATGGGACAGAAAAAATCAGAATTTGATAAAGTATTCAGTGCATGGGATATTCTTGTGATCGCTTTCGGAGCTATGATCGGCTGGGGCTGGGTCGTATCTTCCGGAACATGGATCGATGCAGGCGGTGTTGTCGGTGCAGCACTTGCATTTGCGATCGGCGGTGTCATGATCTTTTTTGTCGGTCTTACATACGCAGAACTGACGGCTGCCATGCCACAGTGTGGCGGGGAACATGTATTCAGTTACAAGGCAATGGGGGCGACGGGTTCTTTTATCTGTACATGGGCAATTGTTCTCGGATATGTCGGTGTTACCTGTTTTGAGGCATGTGCATTTCCGACGATCATTACCTATCTGTGGCCGGGATTCCTCAAAGGTTATCTTTATACGGTAGCAGGATTTGATATTTATGCATCCTGGCTGATCGTGGCAATTATCGTGGCATTTTTCATTATGATGATCAATATCCTGGGGGCAAAAACAGCAGCAGTACTCCAGACTGTTCTGACCTGCATAATCGGTGGCGCAGGAATCCTTCTGATCGTAGCATCAGTGATTAACGGTAATGTGGACAATCTGCAGGGACAGATGTTTATGGGTGAAACAACGGGAACAATGGCAAAAAATGTATTGAAAGTTGCCGTTATCACACCGTTTTTCTTTATTGGTTTTGATGTTATCCCGCAGGCGGCAGAAGAAATCAATGTACCGCTTAAAAAGATAGGTAAGATGATGATCCTGTCTGTTGTACTGGCAGTTGTATTTTATTCTTTCGTAATCTTATCTGTAGGATATGTCCTGAACCCGGCGGAAATAGCACTTTCCCAGAGTACGACAGGCCTTGTTACCGCGGATGCCATGGCGAAAGCTTTTGGAACATCCGTGATGGCGAAAGTTATCATTGTAGGCGGTATGTGTGGTATCGTGACTTCATGGAACTCCTTTATGATCGGTGGTTCCCGTGCTTTATACTCCATGGCAGAATCCTACATGATTCCGAAGGTGTTTGCAAAACTTCATCCGAAGCACAAAACACCGGTAAATGCACTGATCCTGATCGGTATTCTTACCATGCTTGCTCCTTTTGCAGGACGTGTCATGATGGTGTGGATCTGTGACGCAGGAAACTTCGGCTGCTGTCTTGCATACTGTATGGTTTCGATTTCATTCCTGATTCTTCGGAAAAAAGAACCGGATATGCCAAGACCTTACCGTGTTCCGGCGTACAAATTTGTCGGAACCATGGCGGTGATCCTTTCTGGATGTATGGTACTCGTATACTGTATTCCTGGTTCCGGCGGTAGTCTGATCATGCAGGAATGGATGATGGTTGGTGCGTGGAGCCTGCTCGGAATTGTGTTCTTTGCAGTCTGCAAACTGAAATATAAAGAAAAATTCGGCAGTCTTATTGAGATCATTTCTGATGAGGATGCTGCATCTCTGATGCCGGAGGCTGATGATAAAGAACTTGATCTGGTTATTGATGCGGCAATTGACCGTGTACTCTCGAGAATGCCGGCATGACGTCAGATAAAAATAGATATAAAATGAGAAAAGAGGCAGATTATGAATCCGTTTGAATTTTTTATACCACAGAATATTATCGTTGGGGCAGGTACGCTTGTGCGGCTTCCGGAATGTGCACAGAAACTGGGAGGAACCCATGCCATGCTGCTGTCAGGGCCGACACTTCGTAAGATGGGAATTGTGGATAAAGCAGCAAAATATCTCGAAGATGCCGGCATGAAGGTGGATATCTTTACGGAAATAGAAGCAAACCCGTCAGTAACGACTGTAGAAAAGGCAACAACTGCATTTAAAGAAGCCGGGGCAGATTTTATTGTGGCGCTGGGCGGCGGCTCTCCAATGGATGTTGCCAAGGCTGTCGGTGTAACCGCAAAATACGGTGGCAGCATTACAGAATATGAAGGGGCACATAAAGTACCCGGAAAAATTATCCCGCTTATTGCAATCCCGACGACAGCAGGCACCGGTTCAGAGGTCACTGCGTTTTCGGTTATCACAGATCACAGCAGAGATTATAAACTGACAGTATTCAGTTATGAACTTTTTCCTTCTTATGCGATACTGGATCCGGAACTTCTGACATCTGCGCCGACATCTGTGGCGGCAGCATGTGGAATCGACGCATTTATTCATGCAGAAGAGGCATATGTTTCTACAGCAGCCTCGCCGTTTTCGGATGCCATGGCTGAGAAAGCTATGGAACTGATCGGTAAAAATATCCGCCGGTTTGTTGCACGTCGTACAGATCTGGAGGCAGCTGAGGCAATGCTGACAGGTTCACTTTTTGCCGGAATTGCTTTTTCCTTTGCACGACTTGGAAATGTACATGCAATGAGCCATCCGGTAAGTGCTTTCTTTGATGTACCACACGGAGTGGCAAATGCGGTACTGCTTCCGGTGATCGCTGAATACAATGCGCTGGCTGATCATGGCAGATATCTGACAATCTACAATTACATCAGTCCGATCCCGGCATATGAGGATGAATTTGAGCCGCTGATGTTGGTCGATGCGATCCGTGAACTGAATGAAGACATCGGAATCCCGGAGAATCTGACAACAGCGATCCGTCAGGCAGCAAAAGGCAGAGAAGTTTCTGATGAAGAAATTGAGAGCAGGATCGATGCCATGGCAGATGATGCGATGAAGAGCGGAAACATTGCAGTCAATCCGAGATCTTCTCAGAAGCGTGATATTGTAGAACTTTATCACAAAGCAATATAATAAGAAAGAAAAATTTTTTATGACATGCAGGTATATTTCATGTGAGATGTATCTGCATGTTTTGTTGTAAAAAAAGCAGGGAAAGAGCAGATCTCCTGTTTTGTCCTTGCAGGAAAGACACGGGAAGTGTTATACTTTTGTGGATAAAAGAAACAGAAAAAAGTTCACGGGGGGAAAACATGGAGCTTTTTGAATTTTATAATAAAATAGAAGAATATCAGAATCAGAAAAACAATATTTTGGCTACGGTGCTTGAAGGGGAAAACAGCGGAAGCCGCTATTTCTTTTCAAAGGGAGACCTTATCACAGTGTACGGTGACGGTGCGATCCCGGATGAACAATTAAAAGAGATCGCACAGGCACAGCAGAGCCGGATCACAGAGGCTGATGGTCAGAAAGTATTTGTGGAAGCATTGAAACAGCCGGCGCATCTGGTGATCTGTGGGGCAGGACATGTATCGCAGCAGGTGATCCTGCTTGCAGCCAAAGTCGGTTTTCATGTGACAGTACTGGAAGACCGTCCGAGTTTTGCCGGAGAAGCAAGAAGAATGGGGGCGGATCGGGTGATCTGCGACAGTTTTGAGCATGGACTTGATCAGATTCCGGACAGAGAAGATATGTATTTTCTGGTCGTGACCAGGGGACATCGGTATGATAAGGAATGTCTGGATATTATACTGAAAAAACCACATTGTTATGTCGGTATGATGGCAAGCCGTGGACGTGCGGCACTTCTTAAGAAACAGATGGAAGAAGAAGGTATCGACAGGAAACTGCTGGATGGAATCCATACGCCGGTAGGTATGCCGATTAATGCCGAGACACCCGAAGAGATTGCGATATCTATCGTATCTGAACTCATTCATGAAAAGAACAGTCTGCGCAAAACAAGCGGCTACAAAAAGGAACTGATGGAATACCTGACCGGAAGAAAGAAAGCAGAAAACGGAATGGCACTTGCAACGATCATTGAAAGACGGGGATCGGCGCCGAGAGAGATCGGGACAAAAATGCTGGTTCTTGCCGACGGCACACTGGTTGGGACGATCGGTGGCGGCTGCATGGAAAGTGAAGTGCAGCATCAGTGTCTGCGTATGATTCACGACGGGGAGCGGACCGGAAAGATTTTTAAGGTAGATATGACCATTTCCGAGGCAGAGGAAGAAGGACTTGTCTGTGGCGGTACCATACAGGTATTTCTGGAAGTTCTGTAGATTTCTTTGAGGCGAAACATTTGTTCGAAAATAATAAAATTTAAAATACAACTATGTGCAGAACTGTGTTATAATACATGTACTCGATAAAAAGATATGTAATCGCAGGAAGCAGAGGGTACTTTCCTGTGAAGAGAATATGGAGGATGAAGATATGAAGAAAAGAAACTTAATGGTTGCGTTACTTTGCAGCATGTGCCTGGCAGTCAGCTCTCCGATCCCGGCGATGGCTGACGGCACAAAGGTCGTAACACTCGGTGCAGACCTTACCCAGGATCAGAAGAATACAATGATGAACTATTTTAAGGCAGATTCCAGCCAGGTGCAGGTCATCACTGTTACGAATCAGGATGAGCGTGCTCTTCTCGGTAATTATGTTCCGAGTGAACAGATCGGAACAAGAACTTTAAGCTGTGCTTACGTAAAACCTACCCAGTCAGGCGGTATCAAGGTTCGTACCGCGAACCTCAATTACGTAACCTGTAATATGATCGCGACAGCACTTTCTACAGCAGGTGTTAACAACTGTGAAGTTGTTGCGGCATGCCCGTACGAAGTATCTGGTACAGGTGCGCTTACCGGTGTCATGAAAGCATACGAATCTGCAAGCGGACAGGCTCTGGATTCCACAAAGAAAGACCTGGCTGCGAAAGAAGTCGTTGTTACAGGAAATGTCGGACAGCAGGTTGGCCAGGACAATGCAACCAATATCATCAATCAGGCGAAAATGCAAATCATCGGTGACAATATTCAGAATGCTGATGAGATCTACAACATTGTAAACAACATTGCTGTTCAGAACGGAATCACTTTAAGCCAGGATGAGCTTGACACGATCGTTTCCCTTCTGCAGCAGATCGCACAGCAGAACTATGACATTCAGGAAATGAAGAAAACTCTGGAAGATATCCAGCAGAATCTTGAAGACAGCAAGAACGGAACTTCTTCTGATGACAGTTCAGATGACGATGCAGTGGATGAAGGCGAGGACATTACACAGGACGTTGACAGCGGGGCACTTGGAGATGATGTAAAACAGACTTCTACAGAGGATGCTAATCTTGCGAAGGATACCGGTGCAGATACCAACCAGACCGAAAATACAGATTCTTACGACAACAGCGGAACCGACAATATTCCGGATGCCAGCGGAGACGGAACTACAGAAGAGACACCGAATGAAAGTACAGACGGAACAACAGACGGTTCCACAGAAGAAATCCCGCCGGCTACAGGTGACGGCACAGATGCAGGAACAGATGAATCCGCAGATAATACAGAGGATGCTTTAAATACAGATGATCTTTCAGAAGAGGCCAAGATCAAATTTGATCAGGCAAAACAGTTCTGTAAGGGAGAGTATGAAGGTGATCTTGGGGCGCTTCAGTCCGTAGTAGAAGGCGTGACAGAGCCACCGGTAACACTGGAACAGGATGTTGCACAGAAACTCAGCCGGAAAGTACTTGAGACATATCTGAAAGTTCTGAAAGACGGCGGCGCTTCTTATGTGCCGGACGGAACAGAAGCTTACCTGTCTCAGGAGCTGAACATGCTTAATAAAGAATTAAAGACCATCTTCAGCACAGAAACAGATCCGGCAGAAGATGATATCCTCTACAGTACAGACAAAGAAGTTCGTCAGAAAATGTATGATGATACTTTGAGCTTCTTCGCGAAACTTTACGGTGAAGATACACAGGAGACACAGCCGGCAGAGGCTGCAGAAGATACTGCAGAAGCACAGGCTGCTTCCGAGGATACTTCTTATGACGCAACAGCAGAAGATGGTTCCTACACAGAGGAATATGCAGAATAAAATATCAGCCTTACAGGTCAGATTTCCAAGGGATGCTTCGGCATCCCTTTTTGTCTTCTATGAACAGACTGTGAAAAAGTGGAAATTCCCGGATGACTGTGGTAAAATAGAAGAAGTTTTTAGCGAAAAAAGGTATAAATGGGTGAAAAAGAAAAAAGTTCCGAAAGGAGATAAGATATGGGTCTGGCAGTGGTTACACTGAAAAAAGGAGAGGGACGATTTTTGAAGTCCGGCGGAATGTGGGTCTTTGACAATGAGATCGCATCAGTCATGGGAAGTTTTGTAAATGGAGATATTGTACTTGTACATGATTTTGACGGATATCCGCTCGGCAGAGGTTTTATCAACAGAAATTCCAAAATTACCGTTCGTCTTCTGACAAGAAATGAAAATCAGAAGATTGATGAAGATTTTTTTGAGAAGCGTGTGAGAGATGCATGGGAATACCGCAAAAAAGTTACGGATACTTCGAGCTGCCGCGTGATCTTTGGCGAGGCGGATTTTTTTCCGGGACTTGTGGTTGACAAGTTTGAGGATGTTCTGGTCGTACAGTCTCTGGCACTCGGAATCGATCGATGGAAAGAGTTGATTCTGGATCTTATTAAGAAAGTTCTCTCTGAGGACGGTATTACAATTCGCGGTGTTTATGAGCGAAGCGATGCAAAAGTCCGTAAACAGGAAGGTATGGAACTGTACAAAGGATTTATCGGGAAAGAATTTCCGACACTTGTCGAAATTCAGGAAAATGGTGTCAGATATCAGGTCGATATCAAAGACGGACAGAAGACAGGATTTTTCCTTGACCAGAAATATAATCGTCTTGCGATTCAGAAACTCTGTAAAGATGCGAGGGTACTGGACTGCTTTACACATACCGGTTCTTTTGCATTGAATGCAGGAATCGCCGGAGCGAAAGAAGTAACAGGAGTAGATGCATCTGAGCTTGCTGTTCACCAGGCACAGGAAAATGCGAAACTGAATGGTCTGGATAAAACCGTAAAATTTATCTGTGAAGATGTTTTTGAACTGCTTCCGAAGCTCGAAGAAGAGGGAGAAAAGTACGATGTGGTCATTCTGGATCCACCTGCCTTTACAAAATCTCGCAGTTCTGTCAAAAATGCAGTCAAAGGCTACCGTGAGATCAATCTTCGTGGAATGAAACTGGTAAAAGACGGCGGATTTCTTGCAACCTGTTCCTGTTCCCATTTTATGGAATATGAACTGTTTACAAAAACGATTGGCCAGGCCGCAAGAAGTGCACACAAGAGACTTCGCCAGGTGGAATACCGCACACAGGCGCCGGATCACCCGATCCTGTGGTCTTCCGACGAATCCTATTACCTGAAATTCTATATCTTCCAGGTATGTGATGAGAAATAATCAGAGAAAATATAAAGTAGAAACAGATCACATAAAGGAAAAGGTCATAAGAAAGAAGGACTTAGATGAGAGACAAGTTTAATAAATTTATGCAGGGACGCTATGGAGTAGATGCATTTGCACGTTTTACGATGGGTGTGGCACTTGTTGCAATCGTCCTTTCGATTTTTTTCAGCAACGGAAGCAGAATAGGCGCACTTCTTGATACGTTTGGACTTCTGGTGCTGCTGTATACATATTACCGCATGCTTTCCAGAGATATTCAGAAGAGATACCAGGAAAACGAAAAATATCTTGCTGCGACTGCAAAGCTCAGACAGCGTTTCAACAGAGAAAAGAGTATGATGAATCAGAGAAAGACACATCATATTTATTCCTGCCCGGGATGTGGTCAGAAGATCCGTATTCCGAGAGGCAAGGGCAAAATTGAGATCGAATGTCCGAAATGCCATACAAAATTTGTTAAAAGAAGCTAACAAAACAGGTCGGCGCGACAGGGGGAGGCAACACAGTGTTTGGATATGTGGTAATGAACAAACCGGAAATCAAATTCAAAGATTTTGATATGTACCGTTCTTTTTACTGCGGACTGTGCCGTGAGCTGAAAGAGCGTTACGGTCTCACCGGACAGATTACTTTAACCTATGATATGACCTTTGTGATCCTTCTGCTCAGCGGACTTTATGAGCCGCCGACAAAGAAAGGATCGACGCGCTGTATCGTACATCCGGTGCGCAGACAGCAGGTCAGAAAAAATGCGATTACTGAATATGCCGCGGATATGAATATTTTTCTGACTTATTACAAATGCAAAGATGACTGGAATGACGAAAGAAGTATTCCGGGATTTGCTTTCGGCAAACTGCTGGAAGGCAAAGAAAAGAAGAGCGAAAAACTCTGGGGCAAAAAGGTGCAGACGATTGTGTCCTGTCTGGATGAACTGTCTGCGCTCGAAAAAGAAAATGCGACAGATATCGATCGTGTGTCCGGCTGTTTTGGCAGGATTATGGCAGAAATCTTTGCATACAGAGAAGATGTATGGGAACCGACTCTTCGGCGTATGGGATTTTATTTCGGCAAGTTTATTTATCTGCTGGATGCCTATGATGATGTGGAAGAGGATGTCAAAAAAGGAAATTACAATCCATTTTCGAAAGATTATATAATAAAGGGGTTCGATGACCGGGTAAAGAATATGCTTATCATGATGATGGCAGAAACCTGCCGGGAATTCGAAAAACTTCCTATTATAAAATATACCGATATTCTTCGGAATATCCTGTATTCCGGAGTATGGTGCAGATTTGAGAACGTTTCCGGGAAGCGGAAGAAAGAACAGGAGAAAGAACATGTTTGATCCATATAGTGTGCTGGGCGTTTCCAGAAATGCATCAGATGAAGAAATAAAAAAAGCATATCGTAAGCTTAGCCGCAAATACCATCCGGATGCGAATATCAACAACCCGAACAAGGCGCAGGCGGAAGAGAAATTTAAAGAAGTACAGCAGGCTTACGAGCAGATCATGAAAGAAAAAGAGTACGGAACTTCCGGAAATTATAATTCCTATGATGGATTTGGAGGCTTTGGCGGTCAGAGCCAGAGTACGTATCAGGATGAGGAAGCCATCCGCAGACAGGCAGCGGCAAATTACATCCAGAGCCGACATTTTCAGGAGGCGATGAACGTGCTTTCCTCCTTAAGTCAGCGAAACGGGCAGTGGTATTATCTGTCGGCGATGGCGAATATGGGACTTGGAAATAATGTGAACGCAATGAACGATGCACGTACAGCAGTCAATATGGAGCCGGATAATATGCAGTACCGGATGCTTCTTCAGAGACTGGAAGGCGGAGGAAGCTGGTATCAGGAACAGCAGAATCCATTCGGCGGAATGCCGGTGGATGGAAGTGATTACTGCATGAAGCTGTGTCTGGCGAACATGGTCTGTAATCTGTGCTGCCCGGGAGGCGGCATGTTCTGCTGTTAGTCAGAGTGAAAAAATCAAAATCCTGTCATAAAAAAATTGACATTTTATAAGAGTGATATTATTATAATGGATGTATTGCTGTGCTAAAGTGTTATTGCATCAAAGAACAGCAAAAGGAAGAGCATTACAGGAGGAAATCATAATGAGTATTCGTATTGGTATTTTAGGTTATGGCAACCTTGGCAGAGGAGTAGAATGTGCAGTTAAACACAATCCGGATCTGGAGCTTGTTGCCGTATTTACACGTCGTGATCCTGCATCAGTAAAGATTCTTACAGATACAGCAAAAGTATATCATGTAGATGAAGCAGAAAAAATGAAAGATAAAATTGACGTTCTGATTCTCTGTGGAGGAAGTGCGACAGATCTTCCGGTTCAGACCCCGAAATACGCACAGTGGTTCAACGTTGTTGACAGCTTTGATACCCACGCAAGAATCCCGGAGCATTTTGCAAATGTAGATAAGGCAGCTTCCGAGAGTAATCATGTCGGAATCATTTCCGTAGGCTGGGATCCGGGAATGTTCTCCCTC
>OLOM01002662.1_pt1 | contig 10622 bp, 5 predicted proteins | sample 1672531 | NCBI WGS metagenome assembly OLOM01 (sample SAMEA3136696, study PRJEB25190) | human gut metagenome | reverse complement strand
GACAACCCGCAGACCATCCTGCGCGACACCGACGTGGTCTTCCTGGACGCCCTGGGCACCGGCTGGTCCTGCGTGGCCGATGACTGCGAGCCTGCCAGCGTCTTTGGCGTGGACGGCGACGCGGACGCCTTCGCCCGTGCCATCTGCGCGTGGCTCGAGGAGAACGGCCGCTGGTCCAGCCCGCTCTACCTCTTCGGCGAGTCCTACGGCACCATCCGCAACTCCGTCCTCATGCGCATCCTGGGCGAGCGCGGCGTGGCCGTCACGGGCGTGGTGCTTCTCTCCGCGATCCTTGACTGGGTGCAGGTGCAGCCGGGCGAGGACCTCTACTACCTGGGCATGATGCCCACCTACGCCGCCACGGCCCAGTGGTTTGGCCGCGCGGGCAAGGGCGTGGACGTCGACGAGTGGTTTGACCGCGCCCTGGAGTTCACCGAGGACGTGCTGGCGCCGGCGCTTCTCAAGGGCGACCGCCTTGACGCCCGCCGCGAGCGCGAGGTCGCCCGCAAGATGTCCAAGTTCGTGGGCCTTGCGCCGGAGTACCTGCTCGCCCACCACCTGCGCGTGGACCTGGCGGACTTCCGCATGGCGCTTCTCGCCGACGAGGGCAAGATCTGTGGCCGCCTTGACACCCGCTTTGCCTCCGACGCGCTTTCCCCCATGCAGACCTCGGTGGAGTGGGTCGCTGGCGAGGACGCCGCGGCCGATGCCGTGGAGCCCGTGTGGACCAAGGCCTTCCGCGCCTTCTGCCGCGAGGAGCTGGGCTACCGCGGCGCCGCCCGCTACCTCTCCAGCAACTACGAGAAGGTCGGCACCAAGTGGGACTGGCGCCACGACGAGCCCGGCTGCGGCGAGAGGGCCCAGGCGCCCAACGTGGCCCTGGACATCGCCGTGGCCATGCGTCGCAACCCCACGTGCAAGTTGGCCATCATCGGTGGCCGCTACGATGCCGCCACCACGTTCTGGAACGTCGTCCACGACATGAGCTGCCAGTACCTCTCGCCTGAGCTCAAAGAGCGCGTGAGCTGGTACCGCTATGGCTGCGGCCACATGGCCTACACCGACGTCCCCACCCTCGAGGCCATGGGCGAGGACCTCCACGACTGGTACCAGAAGAGGTAACGCCAGGCGAGAAGAGCGTCTGGCTGGACGTAGCCTTCAACCTGCGATGGGCGGGACCCACCCGCATCTCAAGGGGAGTTGAACGAAGCCCCTTGCGATGCGGGTGGGTCTCCCCCCTGACTGCGAGGCCTGCCGTGCTATCGGGCTCGGCTCCGGCGTCATCGTGCTGATCTAGGTTCGCTCCTGCTGCCCGTGCCCCTTTCTGCCACAATCAAGACCTGGACGGCAATGAAACCAAGGAGGTCCAGGCATGGCGGACATCAAAAAGCTGGAGAGCGAACTCTGGGAGGCGGCGGACGACCTCCGCGCAAACTCAAAGCTCACAAGCCAGCAGTACTGCATGCCTGTCCTGGGCCTCATCTTTTTGCGCTATGCATGGGGCCGCTTCAAGCGCGCAGATGCCCAGATAGACGCCGACCGCGCCCAAATGACTGGTCGCAAGCCTCCCAAGGAGCCGGCTGACTACACCGCCAAGGGTGCCATGTTCATTCCCGAGGAGGCGCGCTATGACTACCTCCTCAACCTGCCCGACGGAGCAAACACGGGCAAGGCCGTCAATGACGCTATGGCAAGCGTCACCGCGGCGAACCCTGCCCTTGCGGGCGTTCTGCCAAGCAACTACAACGAGCTGGGCAACGAACTTCTTCGCAGCGTCATACGCGTCTTCAACAACCCCGCCCTCGACGAGGAGGGCGATGACATCATCGGTCGCATCTACGAGTACTTCTTGGGCAAGTTTGCCCCGGCTGTGGCAAGCGATGACGGCGTCTTCTTCACGCCCAAGTCTCTCGTGCGCATGATCATGAACGTGATTGAGCCCACGCGTGGCGTCATGCTTGACCCCGCGTGCGGCTCAGGTGGCATGTTCGTCTCTGCCAGCGACTACGTGCGCGAGCATGGCGGCAACCCGGCCGAGTCCATGATGTTCTACGGCCAGGAGAAGGTGGACTACAACGCCAAGCTCTGTCTCATGAACATGGCCGTCCACGGCATGCAGGGCGAGGTCAAGTCCGGAGACGAGGCCAACACCTTCTATCACGACGCCCACGAGCTCGACGGCCAGTGCGACTACGTGGCTGCCAACCCGCCCTTCAACGTGGACAAGGTCAAGTACGCCTCGGCGCTTAACGCCGGGCGCCTGCCGCTGGGAGCCCCCAAGGAGAACAAGAAGCATGAGGTCTCTGCCAGCGGGGCCAACTACCTCTGGATCAACTACTTCTACTCCTATCTCAAGCGCGGTGGCCGTGCGGGCTTTGTGATGGCGTCCTCCGCCACCGATTCCAACGCCGAGCGAGCCCAGCGTCGCAAGCTCGTGGAGACCGGTCACGTGGACGTCATGCTCTACGTGGGCAACAACTTCTTCTACACCAAGAGCCTGCCGTGCACGCTGTGGTTCTTCGACAAGGGCAAGCCCGAGGCGCTTCGCGACAAGGTCCTCTTCATCGACGCGCAGCGCTACCACACCGCCGTCACCACCACGCTCAACGAGTGGACGCCCTGGCAGCTCAAGAACCTCTCCGCCATCGTTTGGCTCTATCGCGGAGACGCTCAGAAGTACAGGGACTTGCTGGAGGCCTACAAAGACCGCGCCTCCGAGTTGGCTCCGCTCTTTGGAGGCGAGGCTGGCGAGAAACTCGTGAGCATAGGGGTTGCGACCGACTTTGCCCCCGCGCACGAGGCCATGCTTGCCACCATTGAGGAGCAGAAGGCTGCCGCCAAGGTCGAGGTCGACGCTCTGCCCAAGCGCGAGCAGAAGAAGCGCCGCGAGGCCCTGGCCGAGGTGACGGCTCGGATGGAGTCTGCCGCCACGGAGATCGGCGAAGCCGTCTGGCTTGCCGAGAAGTTCGGCGAGGGCGAATATGCCGACGTGCCCGGCCTGTGCAAGGTTGCGACGCGCGCCGAGATCCAGGGCGACCAGCCTGCCGAGAAGAGCTCTTGGAGCCTGACGCCGGGCGCCTACGTGGGCGTGCCTCCCGTCGAGGACGACGGCGTGGACTTCCACGAACGCATGGGAGAAATCCACGCAGAGCTGCTGGAGTTGCAGCGTCGGGGCAATGATCTCATGGCCATCATCGACCGCAATTTCCAGGGGTTGGGTCTATGAAGTTCGGAAATCTATACGCCATACCATCTCGCAATGGCCTCACAAAACCTCGGTCTGTGCGTGGCGACGGAATTAAGTTCGTCAACATGGGCGAGCTATTTGAGAATGAGCGTATCGGGAACATAGAAATGGACAGGGTCCCAGTAAGCAAAACGGAGATGCGCGACGCGCTCTTGCAGGAAGACGATTTGTTGTTTGCAAGGCAGTCCCTTGTTAGAGAGGGAGCGGGCAAGTGCTCGATTATTGCGGAGGTTGAGGAGCCGACAACATTTGATTCGCACTTAATTCGTGTCCGGCTTAACAGGTCGATCGCCAATCCAAGCTTCTATCGATACTATTTTGCATCCCCGTTATCGCCGATGCCTGGGATAGTAAGTCAATGCGCTCAAGCTGGAATCAAGGGGTCTGATCTCAAGAATCTTGATGTTGATTGCCCTCCGCTTGAAGTGCAAGATAAGATCGCTTCGATTCTGGGCACCTATGACGAGCTGATCGAGAACAACCGCAGGCAGATCAAGCTTCTGGAGGAGGCTGCCCGGCGCCTCTACAGGGAGTGGTTCATCGACCTCAAGTTCCCCGGTCACGAGACCACGCCCATAGTCGACGGTCTCCCCGAGGGGTGGGGGCGCGGAACGCTTCTAGACCTGGCCGACACTGTCCGAGGTTGCTCGTATTCCAGTGACGAAATCATGCGGGGCGAGAAGACGCTGATTAATCTCGGCAATCTGACTCCATTCGGTGGTTTCAGGTCCGGCTATGAAAAGCCTTTCTCGGGCAAATCGCGCGAGGACCAGATAGTTGCTAAGGGCGATGTAGTCATGGGACTTACCGAGCAGGCTATCGGCTTGGCTGGTTATGCGGCTCTTCTTCCCACCGTTCCCGACGGAAGTGTCATCTCCGCTGACTTGGTCAAGATTGTCCCGAAGGAGGGTGTGCCGGCGGAATTCGTATACGCGATTCTTCGTTACGGGAGGCTTTCTGAACTGATTTCGCCGCTTGCGAACGGGACGAAGATCAAGCACCTCCGCCCTCAGTCGCTATCGCGGGTTACGACTCAGATACCTCCGATTGAACTGATGCAGCGTTACGCAGTTATGGTTCGTCCTGTCTATGAGCAGATTGACGTTTGTTATCAGCAGATCGCTGTTGCTCGCGAGGCGCGCGATCGCCTACTTCCCAAGCTTATGTCCGGGGAAATCGAGGTGTAGCGATGGACTGCGAAAAGACGTTCCGGATACATCTCGATCCCGATCTCATCGAGAGGTTCGACGATTCTCTGGATCGACATGAGCATATCTCTGAGCAGATTTCCTTTGTAGAAAAGGCCTTTGAGAAGAAGAAGTACCGGGGCGTGCCTGCTTGGGATTGCGTGTGCACGTGCGTTCACAGGATTAGGGATGGCGTTGCCTATCTCAACAAGCAAGAACTCGGAAGGATGGAGTGCGGGAGCGCCTTCGACTTTATCAACTTCATCAATAACGCATCCGTCGTGCTGGACTGCATACAGATGCTGGCAGACATATTGGGCGTTGACCTGAACGAGGAAAACTCCCGTTCCGCCGTTTTCAACATGGTCGGTCGTGATGGCAAGGGGACGGACAAGGAATACTACGAGTTCCTCCGCTCTCTGTGCGCCGTGCATCCCTCGGGGACGGACAGGCACAGGCGATATCAAGGTGCGGACATGGTGTCATGCCCATATTTGATCTGGACCCATACCTCGCCCATGCCGATGCCCATCGCATGGGGTGCCTGCGACATCCATGCCCACGCCTTCGTGAACGAGGCGAACAGCTGGGGCGAAGACGTTTGCATTCGAATCAGTCAGGTGTTCGCATACGTCGAGTATCGTTACAGCCTCCTCGGCAAGATAGAGAGCGCGCTGGAGCGGTATCATGAGAGTGAGATTCAGAGGTTTCGCTCTATTCCGGTTTCGGGTATGGGGCGAGGTGAGACCGAGCTAGACTTCATCGACCGGCTTAAGGGGGTCGAAGAAGAACGACTTGGCCCTGAAAACGCTTTTCTGTACGACTTTGCGAAGAAAGTCGTCTCCTTCGCCCCTTCTAATCCTTGTAATGCCGAAGCAGCAAAGCGCTACGCAAACGCTTGGAGATTTGCGCTGGACCGTCGACTGACGGCATTGCGTGACATGTCTTTCGATGACGTTGATCTGATTGAGCAACTGATAGATTGTCGATGCCAGTGCAAAGACTTAGATAATTATTCTTACAATCTTGAAAAGCTTGACTACCTCAATGGAGACTATGGACGATGCGATGTTGAGTGGGGCAAAGCAAAGCTACTTGAGATGTGTGAGATCCTTGGTGCTCGTATTTCGCTTGTGAATGCGAAGGATGATGAACTCTATCTGCTCTCAAGAATCGCCCTCTATGAGATTGCGCTGCTGCATCCGGGCTATATCAATGAAGTGATTCCTCGCGATTTGGCCTATCGACCTAAAGACGCGATGTAGCTGATTAAGTTCGACGGAAATGGATTTGAGCATTCGCTTTTACGTTGAGAGAAATGAGTCAAATGTGACCATGCTTATGAACGGTACTGAATACCAAACTGCTCTCCAGAGCGTAGTCGACATCATTTCTGATGCGAAGAATCAAGCCGTGCAGCAAGCTTCGGCTTCGATGGTGCGCATGTATTGGCAAACGGGCGCTGTTCTCAACGAGAACAGGCAATACGGAACAGCCTTCGTGGAGTCCCTGTCAAAGGACATCCGCACCGCGTTTCCGGGTATCAGAGGGTTCTCTGTTCGCAGTTTGCGCTATATGGCCAAGTTTGCTCGGGAGGTCGAGTCTGAATTCTGCAGTGACTACTGCAGAATTCCCTGGGGTCACGTGATGAAGCTTCTCGATAAGACTGAGCCGGGCGAGCGCCGTGAGTGGTATCTCGCCGCAGCGGTTGAGAACGGCTGGTCACAAGCTGTGCTGGACCACCAAATCGACCTGCGTCTCTACGAGCGTCAGCAAGTTGCCGGCAAGGTGACCAACTTTGAGAGAACCCTGCCGTCGCCTGACAGCGAGCTTGCCCAACAGACACTCAAGGACCCTTATATCTTTGATTTCATCACGGCAAAGCAGTCTGCCAAGGAGCATGACATTGAGGAGCAGATGGTCTCCAACGTGACCAAGCTGCTCCTTGAATTGGGTACGGGCTTTGCCTTTATGGGGCGGCAGTACCACCTAAGTGTGGGCAGTGAGGATTTCTATATTGACCTGCTGTTCTACAACACCAAGCTGCGCTGCTATGTAGTCATCGAACTGAAGAACGAGAAGTTCAAGCCGGAGTTCACCGGGCAACTGGGTTTCTATGTGGCTGCCGTTGACGGTGAGGTGGCAGGAGAATATGACAATCCAACGGTCGGCCTTCTGCTCTGCAAGTCCAAGGATGATGCGGTAGCGGAGTATTCGCTCAGAAACGTCGATGCTCCCATTGGTGTGAGCGAGTACCGCTTGGGGGACGAGCTACCGCCTGAGTATGAGAACATCCTGCCAAGTCCTGAGGACCTGATGAACCGCATCTAGCGATTGGGCAGAACCGCCTGATTTTTGTATGATTTGACGCTCAAGAACCGCCTGATTCTTGTGATGCGCAGGCGGAGGGGGTGTGGCTAGCTTCTGTCAGCAAGGCGGAAATTCGCTCATAAAAGTGCGGAGCCCGTAGGATGATTCGCTCATAAAAGTGCGAAACCAGTAGGATAATTCGCTCATGAAATTGTATTTTTGCTGGTAGACGGCAGGTTGCCGCGTTTCTCATGAGGCGTTTGCTCGATGCATGCGATGCCGGTCAAGTTGGTTGGTACAACAGCATCAAAATCCAGCGTTCGTAATATCCTTTGATGAAGACAGCAGCTCCGTTCACGTGAGGTGACGTGCCATGCCAAAGAGCCGATATTCGGAAGAGGAGGCCGTGCAGAAGCCTGCCGGCGAGCTTCTGGGCCATCTTGGCTGGGCGGTGCACTACTGCTATGACGAGGAGGTCCTGGGCCCCGCGGGCACGCTCGGGCGAGATTCTTATGTCGATGTGCTGCTGCACCGCGAGCTTCTCAATGCGCTTGTGGAGCTCAACGAGCACCTGACGCCCGACGAGTGCGAGCAGGCCATTGCCACCCTGGAGGAGGTCTTTGTCGGCGACTCCCTCCTGCAGACCAACGAGGCAAAGTACCTGATGCTGCGCGACGGCATTCCCGTAAGGAAGGCGATGCCCGACGGCTCCATTGTGACCGAGCTTGCCCAGGTCTTCGACTTTGCGCACCCCAAGAACAACAGCTACATTGCCGCGGAGGAGCTGTGGGTCAAAGGACCGCTTCACCGGCGTCGCTGCGATCTGGTGGGGTTTGTCAACGGCGTGCCGCTGCTCTTTGTTGAGTTCAAACGGCACGACAAGGACATCCTGCGTGCCTACGAGGATAACTACACCGACTACCAGGACACCATTCCTCAGATCTTTTACTACAACGCCTTCGTGATGCTCTCCAACGGTTTGGAATCAAAGGTGGGCACGCTGGGCAGTCCCTATGAGTTCTTCAACGACTGGAAGCGCCTGGCCGAGGGCGACAAGGGTAGCGTGGCGCTTGAGACCATGCTGCGCGGCATCTGCTCAAAGGACGTCTTTCTCGATCTCTTCCAGAATTTCGTGCTCTTTGACCACTTTGGCTCGCCGGCCGCAAAGATCATGGCGAGAAACCACCAGTACCTGGGCGTCAACGAGGCGGTTGACGCCTATGCAAACCGAAGGCTCAATAACGGCAAGCTGGGTGTCTTCTGGCACACCCAGGGCTCTGGCAAGAGCTATTCCATGGTGTTTCTTGCCGAGAAGATTAGGCGCACCCAGACCGGCTCTCCCACGTTTCTTGTGCTGACGGATCGCGATGAGCTCAACCGCCAGATAAGCGAGACCTTCGAGAGCTGTGGCTGCCTTGCAGGCGTGCCCGCCGCCCGCTGTCGGGCCACAAGCGGGGAGGACCTGGTCGAGAAGCTGCAGGGCAATCCAAGCTACGTCTTCTCGCTCATCCAGAAGTTCAACCAGCCGGACGCCGAGCCCATCTATCCGGATCACGACATAGTGGTTCTCTCCGACGAGGCCCACCGCTCCAACAACGGCGTCTTTGCAGATAACATGCTGCGTCTTCTGCCCACGGCCTCGCGTCTGGGCTTTACCGGGACGCCCATCCTGAAGTACGACAACCTTACCGCCAGGACGTTTGGCGGCTACGTCTCTGTCTACGACTTCAGGCGGGCGGTGGAGGATGGCGCGACCGTGCCCCTCTTCTACGAGAACCGCAGCGACCAGCTGGGCATAGAGAACCCAGAGATAAACGACGAGCTTCTGCAGGCCGTGGAGGACGCCGACCTTGATGCCGATCAGACGGAGAAGGTGCAGTCCGAACTTGGCCATGGCGTTCACGTCATCATGGCGCAGCCGCGTCTGCGTGCCGTGGCTCGTGACTTTGTGGCGCACTACACGGGCATCTGGGAGTCCGGCAAGGCCATGTTCATCTGCGTGAACAAGGTCACCTGCGTCATGATGTACAACCTGGTGCAAGAGTGCTGGGCCGAGGCTCTTGCCGCCGAGAGGGCGCGCCTTGCGGGGATGGGCCAGCAGGAGGCCATGGAGCAGCGTCGCAAGATTGCCTGGATGGAGTCCACCGAGATGGCCGTGGTGGTGAGCCAGGAGCAGAATGAGGTCGCGCGCTTTCGCAAGTGGGGGCTCGACATCGCCCCGCACCGCAGGAAGATGGAGGAACGCCGTCTTGACGACGAGTTCAAGGACGCCGAGAGCCCGCTACGCATTGTCTTTGTCTGTGCCATGTGGCTCACCGGCTTTGACGTCAAGTCCCTCTCGGCCATGTACTTTGACAAGCCGCTGAAGGCCCATAGCCTTATGCAGGCCATCGCTCGCGCCAACCGCGTGAGCAAGGGCAAGAGCAACGGGCTCATCGTTGACTACATCGGCATTGTGAAGGCCCTGCGCCATGCGCTTGCGGACTACACGGAGATGCCTGGGACTGACGGAACCTGTGACCCCGTTGTGGACAAAGACGAGCTTCTGGTCAAGATTTCCCAGCTCACGGACGAGATGGTTGGGTTTCTCGCCTCGGTGGGCTACGAGCTTGAGACGCTCCTTGTGGCGGAGGGCTTTGACAGAATCGCCGAGGTCAAGAACGCGGCCGACGCCGTGGCCGCTGGCGACGAGGCCAAGAAGCGCTTTGGCGTGATGTGTCGCGAGCTCTTGACGCTCTACAAGTACGTGGGGCGCGACGAGGTGTCAGGCGAGCTTCTTGCCAAGCGCGATGCCCTGCGTGCGATTCTGAACCAGCTTGAGGCGCGGCGTGACCATGCCGACACCACAGACCTTATGGTTGAGCTTCAGCACATCGTGAGCGACCACGTGGTGGTGCGGGAGTCCGAGGAGGGCTCCAAGGGGGCCACGCGCTTCGACATAAGCGGCATCGACTTTGACAGGCTCTCACAGGAGTTCGCTGGCGCCAAGCACAAGCACCTGATTTTGGATGACCTGCGCGGCGTCATTGAACAGCGCCTTGCCGTTGCCCTGCGAGATAATCCGCTCCGCATTGACTTCTACAAGCGCTACGAGGACATCATCGAGGGCTACAACTCCGAGCAGGACAAGGCCATGATCGAGAAGACCTTCAACGACCTCATGCGCCTCTCGCATGATTTGGACGAGAAGCAGCGTGAGTGGGTGCGCGAGGGTTTTGAGAACCAGCAGCAGATGACCGTCTTTGAGATGCTGTTTAAGGAGACGCTGACACCGGCGGAGATTCGGCAGGTCAAGGCGGTCGCCGTCGAGATGGTCTCTGCCATTGAGCGAAGCCTCGCGGGCATGGTGAGCTGGACTCAGAAAGCCGAGACTCGTGACAGGGTGCGCCTGATTGTGCGTGACGAGGTGTACAAGCTGCCCGAGGAGAGCTACCCGGATAGCGCTCTTCCCGGATGCATCGAGCAGATCTTCGACTACTTCTACACGCGGGACCTGGCGGCATAGGCGGGTTGCTTTTATCGTGGCCGCGGTGGCTTTGGGGGTGCCGTGGCCTGCTTGCGTGCGAAGATGGATGGCACTGTTTGAGAGGCGTGGCGAGAGGTGCTGCGCGTGACGGGCGAGAGGTGTCCCGATGGAGTTCTTTGCAACGTGCCCCAAGGGGTTTGAGAAGCTGCTGGCAGACGAGCTGGGCTCGCTGCGCATACCGCAGGTGAGGCCCTTGCGTGGCCAGGTGAGCTTTGGTGGCGAGCTTGCGGACGCGTACCGCGCGTGCCTGTGGAGCCGGCTAGCGTCTCGCGTGCTGCTGGTGCTGGGGCGCGTTGACGCGCGCACCGCGGACACGCTCTACGAGGGACTGTGCGGCATCGACTGGACGGCT
>OLOM01002658.1_pt1 | contig 10631 bp, 10 predicted proteins | sample 1672531 | NCBI WGS metagenome assembly OLOM01 (sample SAMEA3136696, study PRJEB25190) | human gut metagenome | reverse complement strand
CCATTTTATCACAAAGGCTGTCTATCCGGTTTCTTTCGTTGTAACGCCAGACGGTTTGACCAATGTTGTTGTTAAAGTGAATGGTCAGGAGGTTACCGACTCTGTCAGTTTGGAAGCAGGAACTTACCCTGTTGAAGTAACAGCCGATGACTGCAAAGCGTACACCGGCAATATAACGATCACCGCCGATCCGGCAACGCATACGCAGACGGTTGCAATGACATATTTACCTGCCGACTACACTAAGGTCGACGAAGCCATTGCCAAGGCAAATGCACTGAACAAGGACAACTACAAGGACCTCACCGCCGTGGAAGATGCCGTCAATGCTGTTGTCCGTGACAAGAACATCACTGAACAGAGCGAAGTTGATGTAATGGCGAAAGCTATCGAAGATGCGATTGCTGCCCTGCAATACAAGGACGCCGACTACGCCAAGGTTGATGCAGCCATTGCCAAGGCAAATGCTTTGAAGAAGGATGACTACAAGGATTTCTCCTCTGTGGAAACCGCCGTGAATGCTGTGACCCGTGGTAAAAATATTACGGAGCAGACCGAGGTTGATACAATGGCAAAGGCTATCGAAGATGCCATTGACACCCTGCAATACAAGGACGCCGACAAGACCACCCCGGCACCTGCTGCAACAGCCACACCTCAGTACACCATTCCGCAGACCGGCGACACAAGCAACCCTGCTTTGCTGGTTGTCCTTATGCTTGTCAGCGGTAGTGCAGCCATTGTCACAGCCGTTGTTGCCAGCAAGAGAAAGCACAACAGATAACTGAACAGCCCCCTCGCTCCATCTTCCGGGCAAAGCAAAAGCGCCGCAGCGATGTGGCGCTTTTCTATTGCCCCAAAGCAGCAAATAGAGGGCTTCCCCACCACCATAAAGCCATATCAAATAAAAACGTCCAAAATCGCCCCGAAAGCGAACAGTTCGGGAGATGTTGGGCGTTTTTCTATGCTCTACTAGCGGACAATTCGAGGACTCATAAGTCCATCTCTTTACGCCCGTTCGCCACTTATCTTGCGCCCATCCAGACAATATGTTATAATGTATAATATTTCATGGAATTGTTGGGGGATTGCTATGTTTGCTTTACAAGTGGTCTGGTTCTACTTACTTATGCTCATCGTCCCGCTAGGCATTGGCGGGTTGTTTTTCCCTGAGCGGAGCGTAATTTCTCCTGTGTCATATCTGGCAGGACTTGCCACTGCTTGGGGTACATATGAGATCATTGGTTTGCCCTGTGCGCTGTTGTTTAAAACATCTCTTACCACCCTTACTGTGTTGTGGAGTGCAGTAATGATCCTGTTGACCGTTGCCGGCGTATTGGTGCGATATACCCACGGTCGAATGGCACTATTCCCTGCAAAGGGCTTGCAACTATCCCGGACAGCTCGGATCTTATTGACGCTGGTTATTGTAATGGTTGTGTTACAGACAGCCCGCACCGTGACTGGATATTTTCTTGCCTTCGATGACTCAGATTATTTAGCTCAATCTACAACAGCCCTCTACACCAACACCATCAACCAGTATGAGCCGCAGACTGGTCGCCAAGTTGATATTTTGGATCAAATCGAGCCACACCATAAAATCGCACTCTGGGGCATCATATGGGCCACAATGACCCAGCTTACAGGCATTCACCCGTCCATTCTCTGCCGGACGCTCCTGCCTGTTATTGTTATTCCTGCCGCCTATATCATTATGTACCTGATTTTGAAGGACATGTTTGGTGGCGAAGAAGAAAAGCCCTTGGCTGGTCTACTATTTCTTCAGATTGCTTATGAACTGGGTAGCTGTGGAGGCGGCGTCCGACAATGGTGGCTGCTTATGTACAGCTGGTACGGCAAAACTGTGGCTGCTGTGCTCATTTGCCCGTTTATTCTGTACCTGTTCCTTATTCTCGAAAACGAAACCAACAAAAAGCATCAGCTGCAGCTCTGGGTTCTGCTAGCCCTGACGGCCTGGGCCGGCTGTATGGTAGCAGCTTCGTCCTTCCTTATGGTTCCCTTCCTCTTAGGCGTACTTGGCCTGTGTCATTTTGTCCGAAAGCGGAATTTGCTTTTCTGCATCAAGTTAGGCATTTGCACCATTCCCTGCCTGGCTCTTTACTACGTCACTCGCTAACTGGTGGAGGCAGGAAAAATGAATCGTTTATATGAATTGTTTTCAATCGCTCTTGATGTATTTAATCTTGCCACTTCCCGTGGGTTCTATTTCCTTCCCTTTTTGTTTGCTATTGCTTATCTCATTTTATCTGACGACGAAAAGCACAAACGAACCATCACATTTCTTTTGGCTCCGACTGCATGGGGAATGCTTATCCTGCTTTCCCCATTCGTAGGTAGCTACGCCGAGGGACGCGATTATATACAGATATGCCGCTTTTACTGGACATTACCGTTCGACCTAATCGTTGCATACTGCATTGCAGACAGTCTGTGGAAGGCCAAACGTCCAGCAGCCAAGGCTGCGCTTATAGCGGTATTAGCTTTGGGCGTAATGTCCTCCACTCGTCAGTATAACACCGCCTACCCTAAGGTAGACATCGGCTGGCCTTGGGAAGTAGCTGCGAATCTGTATAAGGTACCCGCATCTGTTGAGAAAACCTGTGATATTATTCTAGCAGAGCAAAACGGTGAAGCCTGTCGTGCTGCTTTCCCTCATGATCTGGCCATGTATGTCCGTCAGTATGATGCAACAATCATGATGCCATATGGGTTTTATGTTGAATGGAGAAATTCTGAATCCCCTTGTTTTGGATCCATAAACGCCGATCAGATTGATCTGGATGAGGTCGAGCAAGTTGCTCTAGAGGACGGACTTGATTATTTTGTACTAGATCAGAGCAAAATAGTCAGTGGTTCTTTGGAGAACTACACAGAGATCGATTCTGTTCCGGATGGAGAAACATCCTACGGCGTATACGAAAGAATCAACCATGTAGCATAGATTCCGCAGATGATGTATTTTCTCCCTTGCCGGCGTTATGTTGTTATTAAGGCGACAGCCGGTCTCGCCGTCTGCCGTCTCATATTAAAAACTGTTCTGTTTTATAGCTGTTTGGACTTTACACAAAATTTGGGAGTAACCCTTTGCTCCTGAAAAAACACGTCATTGGTGACGAGGGAAAGCCGTTCTACGTTTGCACTACTGCTGCCGCGAACAAGTTCCTGCGCATTTACTATGCCCGCGTCAAGGAGTGTTTGAACGCCACTGAGAGCGCAGTTCAACCGAACCATGAGCGATTTACCGGCTCAAAAAGCATCAAATGAAGAACCTGTTCCAGAATCCCCGTCCCCAGAGAAAGATACAAAAAAGAACACACAGCAGCTTTAAAAAGCACACAAAAAGAGCATGAGAATCTTCCCATTCAGAAGAAACCCATGCTCTTTATTCCATTTCAGATTTTTGGTTTTTCGTTCATAATCGATTCTATGACAGAACCAATATTACTGGTAACCACACCTTTACAATGATGAATATCCTGATTGATTTTCTTTTCTTGTGAAATGGCACTTAACACATTTTCTGCAAGGTCTCCAATCATTGGATTTCTCTTCGCATTCATTCCCGTCACATCATGCAGCACTCTATAAGCATGGCTGTAACTGCCTTTATCATCTTGCGTCAGGAATTCAACTTCATAGCCAAGTATATATTGTTCATAGCTTCCATCTATATGAAGAAGCAAAAACAATTCAAAACCTGGATCTGTAACAGCTGCAATATCCGACTCTTCGATTTGTTCAATTAATTCATCATACCCTTGAACCTTTTCTTCAAAAATATCCGCATCGAAGACAACGACCATTTTATCTCTGTCAATATCAAAGTCATTCTCCGCAACGTTCTTTTGCTCAAGTGCAAACGAAATAAGGTTCTTTGCGTAGGAAATATCCTTATCCTGCCCCGTTTTTTCCCATAAGCGGATATCAATGAGTGGGTGAATACCAAGCTCTTTTCTCAGATCAATCAGCTTCTTAAAATAAAACGTTTCAGTATTTGCACCCTCACAAATAAAGAAATATTTTCTAAAAGGCTCAACCTGTTCTTCGTGGTCGCTTTCTCTTTTGTTCCAATTTGTATATGCATGTACCGGCATTTGCTTAACCCTCCTCGGCGGTCTGGAAAAGTATTCGTTTCCGAGGAAAAGGCGGCCTCTATGCTCCTCAGATACTCTGGAAGGGAAAACCTATGGGCAGTGGCCTTCCGGCTGATTGTGGAAGAATAAGCATGGGATTTCCGACTCCTTTCGGTGCAGTTTTACGGGCGATGTGTTGCTTTCTTTGCTCTGCTATTGCATAATATAGTTGACATCAAATATAACAGCGATAATTGGGTGAGTTTAAACGCGTAGCTGCTTTCGGATTAATGAGAAAAGCAACTAACCGCAGACTTAGGGCTGCAAGCTAGTTGCTATAAAACGAATTTATTGTTTTATTCTCCCTGGGAAAATGCGAAAACACACCGCCTACATTAATGTGCACTGAATAATAGAAAAAGCCTTATATTTCAATCCATAGAAGCCAATCCGTGGTATAATTGGAGCAAGGAAGATGGCAAAAATCCAGCAAAAACCTTGCACCTGGAGGGCAACCATGTATCGTTACAGCAATGGCCAGATCAGCTTGGCGGATTTCAAACAGCCGGTGGGCATGAATCTGAAAGAAAGCAACCGTTGGGTAAAGAAAGCACAGACGATCCCATGGCCGGAGATCGAGAAGCGCTATGCCGCCCTACTCACAAGCCGGAAAGGCAATGTGGCTAAACCGCTGCGTCTGGCCTTGGGAGCCTGCATCATTCAGGCGGAGTATGGCTATTCTGACGAGGAAACCGCGCCTCAGATTCAGGAGAACCCGTATCTGCAGTACTTCTGCGGGTATCCTGGCTATGATGACGAAAAGCTGCCCTTTGACCCGTCTTTGATGGTGTATTTCCGCAAGCGCCTGACGCCGGAAGTGCTGGGTGAGATCAATGAGATAATCGTGCGGGACGCAAAGGAGCGTCAGGCCAAAGAAGCCGAATCCAAGGATGACGATGATGATTCTGACGGCCAGCCGGGAACTGGCGGAAACAGCGGCGCGATGATCGTGGACGCCACCTGTGCGCCGTCCAATATCCGTTATCCTCAGGATGTTTCCCTGCTCAACGAGGCCAGGGAGAACGCCGAAACGCTTTTGGATGTTCTTCACGATCCCGCGGACGGAAAGAAGCCTCGAACCTACCGTAAACGCACCCGGAAAGATTACCTGAAATACACAAGATGCCGTAAACACACCGCGAAAATGACCCGCAAAGCCATTGGGAAGCAACTGGCTTACCTTCGGCGTGACCTGGATGCCATCGATGGAAAACTGTCCCTCGGAAAAAATCTGCCCCCTCGCCAGACGGAACGTTTGGGCACGATCCGCGCCGTCTATGAGCAGCAAAGGTACATGTACGATAACCGTACCCACAGCGTACCTGACCGGATCGTCAGCGTGAGCCAGCCCTTCGTTCGGCCCATTGTGCGGGGAAAAGCGGGAAAGCCGGTGGAGTTTGGCGCGAAGCTGGACATCAGTGTCGTTGACGGATGGACGCGGCTGGAGTGCTGTTCTTTTGACGCCTACAATGAGGCGGGAAATCTGCGGGAAATGGCAGAGCGGTTCCGAGCGCGAGAGGGGCATTACCCCAGCCGAATCCTGGCGGACAAAATCTACCGAAACCGGGAGAATCTCAGCTATTGCAAGGCGCATGGGATCCGTCTTTCCAGCCCAGCTCTGGGGCGGCCCAAGAAGGGTGAAACCAGAGAGAAGGCTCAGGACTATCGGGATGAGTGCGAGCGCGTGGAAGTGGAGCGCAGATTCAGTCTGGCGAAGCGTAAATGTGGCATGGGGCTAGTCACCGCAAAGCTGCGGGAGACTGCGGCCCATGTGATCGCCATGTCCGTTCTGGTGCTGAATCTCCGCAAGATTCAGCGCGCTCTTTTGAGAATGCTCGCATATCTTCTGGAGATTCTGGCTCAGAACAAAAATTGGGCACTTGTTCAGTGAACATTACATTAACTGATTACTTTGACGCATATTACCCAATGATTAAGTTTAAGCCTGAAAGAAATATGTTTTCTAACTTACTAACAAACATTTTATAAAATTATAATTGCCAAGGAAGGGTGTGTAGGATATATGTTCAATCTAATAGGGAAGCATAGCGATCAGCGGATTAATCAAATCGCAAATAGTCTAATTACATCGTTGCAAGAAACAGGTTTAAGCGGTGAAATGTATGTTGGCTATCCTATTTTCTACGATCCAATTAGTTGCAACGAGGTGCGTATAGATATTCTTGTGGTTTCTTATTCCGGCGTTGTGATAATCAATTATATTGATGATGTAACACTAGATTATACTGAACTTCAAGATCGCTTATATAATAAAGTTGATTCGAAGTTGAGAAATTATGACTTCTTAGTCAAAAAACGCAAGTTATTCTTCGATATATCACAGGTAACCTATTCGGAGAAAAAGATACAGCCTATTGATGAATATAATATCGTTTTTTCTAATAAAGAACTTTGCGCTAAAATTGTAGAATTGATGACCTTTAATTTTACTGAAGATCAGTATTCAAATATTCTATCAGGCTTCCAAGAGGCATACGGAATCAGCAAAAGAACATATCGTCCGGTCGTTGTTCCAGGCACAAAATCAGCATTGGTTAATAATATGGAAAAAATAATTGAGCGATATGATAGGAATCAGATGGAAGCAATTTTAAGCGATCCAATAGGGATTCAAAGAATTCGCGGAATGGCTGGTAGTGGAAAGACCGTTATTTTAGCTCGCAAAGCAGTAGAACTCCACACTAAACATCCAGAATGGGATATTATTGTCACTTTTAACACTTGGGCGTTAAAAAAGCAAATTGTAGCACTGATTGATAAGTTTTACAGCATAAAGAATAACGGTCAAAAGCCAAATTACAAAAAATTGAGAATTATGAATTCTTGGGGTTCGAGCAGAAATCCAGGAGTTTATTATGACATTTGTATTAATACGGAATCGGAGTATTATACCTTCTCAGGGGCTAAAAGCGCATTTGGTAAGAGCAATGTATTTGAAAAAGTCTGTGCAGAGTTGTTAAAGACCTCTGCACTTCCTAGAAAATTATACGATTGTATCTTAATTGATGAAGCACAAGATTTTGGTCCTAACTTCTATAAGCTGTGTTTAAGCGTTTTGGATCATAATCGCCGATTAGTGTACGCATACGATGAACTCCAGAATATTAATGAGCAAACCATGAAGAGCCCTGAAGAAATTTTTGGCTTTTCTATTCAAAATGATACGCCTCTTGTTACCACCTATCGGAACCAGAGCAATGTTATCGTTGCTGCACATGCAATAGGTATGGGGCTCTATAGCGAAGACGGCCTTATCCAAATACCAAGTGCCCCCGATGTGTGGGCTTCTATTGGTTATGAGAGCGAAAACGGAATTGTTTCCGGAAGGGAAGTTACTCTTTATAGACCCAAAGAAACAAGTCCTGATTTTTTAAAAGCTGATGCCTCGACTCTGGTTTCTGTAAAAAAATGTGAATCTTTTGAAGAACAGTTGTCAGTATTGACTGAAAGTATACTTTCTGATATTGAGGAACAACATCTAATTAATACCGACATTATGATCATCGACATGGATTCCATTGGTCATGAAGGAAACAGAAATAAGTTGCGGAACTACCTCGTAGAAAACGACTTATTGGAAAGGCTTCATATTCATTTGGCCGGTGCCGCTTCTCCAGAAGATTTCTTTCGTAGCGAATCAGATCCACCATCAATAGTTTATTCAAGTATTAACAGAGCTAAAGGCAACGAAGCATATCAGGTTTATATAATCAATGCTCAAAAGTGCGTCAATACTCTTTCTGTTATGAGAGATCGAAATGCGCTTTTTACTGCAATAACCCGCAGCAAAGGTTGGGTAACAATCTTGGGGTATGGTTTTGGAATGGATGAATTAGCGCAAGAATTTGAGAGCATTAAAGAAAATGAATTTAAGTTGCACTTTTCCAAATATCCTACCGATGATGAAATTAAGGATTTGGTTCGTAACAATCAAGATATTGCGCAACATGATCAAACCATATTAACTAAAGCACGCAAAGTAATTGAGGACATTTCCAAAACTAAGGTGGAGAGCAGCACTAAACTCAAAATTGCAATGGAACTATTTGGCGTTTCCAGTCAAGAAGAATTGATGGAAATACTCAAGCGAGATGATAATAATGCCTAAATTGAAGTTGGATGCTGCTTTAAGGAAAGAATACGATGCGGTTGCGGATATTCTATATACTAAAGGTCTTGTGGTAGATGCAAATCCATTTGTTGTAAAATCAACCGGAGCAAATATGTTCGATGTGACTTGGTCTGGGAAAAACTCAACAAGTAATATTCTGTTTGATGAAGAAAAAACGGGCATCGAATTATTAGAACCCATTCGGAGTGAAAGACAGTATACTTTTTTAACATATGACAAGAGTATCATCCAGGCAGAATATAAAATTGAAAATGATAATGTCGTAAAAGGGAGATTGCTCTTTTTAAAGCTACAAAATAAAGTATGGAGCCACGACGAAATATCAGAGTATGCGGATGATCCCAACAAGCTAGATGATATGTTAAATGAGGAGCTGGGGTTGCCTATAATGATTCGTATTGATTTTGATCCTCAAAATCATGTTGATTGCCATCATCCCAAGGCGCATTGTGTTTTTAGCAATGTAAAAGATTGTAGAATTCCGATGAAGTCTGTACTGTCTCTCGGCCAATTTGTGGATTTTATTTTCAGACAATTTTACCATGTCGAATTACCTGAATTCGACATGGTGAAATTTGATGAAACGATTACTCACTCCGAGAGCAAGATGATACATATTAACTGGTAACATATAGTCTTGGAGCGTCATAGGTCGTAAACCTATGGCGCTCCTACCTGTTATTTCGTTTCGTCGTCCAATCCCTCCATCTTCAGCCAAGGCAAAGAACAAAGAGCGATACCGCGCCGGACATGAGCGCGATATTATCCTCCATGAAGCTGCGGCAAGGGCACTCAAAACGGCGGGCATTTCCAAGCTCCCCCAACCTTGCAGCTATGCAAAAGGAATATGAAGCACTCCAAGCGCAGAAAGAAGCCCTTTACGCCGACTATGGCAAGCTGAAAAAGAAAGTCTGGGAATACGACGTTATTAAGCAGAACATAGACAGCATTTTACGGCAGGAGAAAGAGCTGGAACGGGGCAAGGAACCAGAACGCGGATAGCTTTCTATGGTGGATTTCTTCATGATTTTATAGTATAATTAGAAAAATAGAAAGGATGTGAAGGACATTGAGATTTTCAGAAATAATGAATAGGCTTACAGGTATTAGTTGTCCTATTTTTGGATTATCGTGGAACCCTGTTGATACTGAAAGAAGTATTGCTCGGCGCATAATTGTATTTCTTGAACCTCGCAGGGTGTTGTATTCTGCATATGAATATGAATCTGTATGTCCGTGTATTACATCAGTTACAGAAATAAAGAATTATCTTACATCTGAACTTCAGCAAATTGATGAAAATTCATAACTTAATTCTTATGTTCGAGCAATGCGTAACGCTTGTAATAAGTTTTTAAGTAAATGTCCAGACCGTAAAGATTTCCGCTGCTATGCTTGCCAAAGCGGAAATATTGACAACTGGATTTTCACTTCTGCGGTTGGTGAATTACGCGGTGTTTTTGGCATTATGATAGGACAAATTGCTAAATCTTATGGGCTTGATGTAGAGGACGATTTAGCACAGATTATTCCAGAGTAATCCCTATTACAAAAAGAAAATGAAAGGATATTTAATTATGTCAGACTTCAAAGATATTGATTTATCAAAATTTAGTCTGGATTTGACAAAAACCATGCAATATGTAAATCCGGTACAAGACCAAATGGCACGAATACAAAGGGAACAGGAACAAACCATTAGAAGTATTCAAAAAGCGCGAGAAGAAAAAGAAGCCGAGGAATTACGCAGACATAACGAAATAGTCGCTGCCTTGAAAGAAGCTGGAGAAAAAGGAGCAACAATAGTCATAGGAGATAACGCTAATGGAATACAAATACAGCAAAACTCCGATGGTGCTATGCAAGAGATGACCAATTCTCAGACATTTAATTATGATAAGGCTCTTGAGGTGTTAAAAGAGATAAAAGAATATATTGATTTTCCCCAATTCCAAACAACTTTCCAAGAAAATTCTGAAAATGTAAAAGCGATTATTGAAGATACAATTAAAGCAGTCGAAAACAAAGAAGATGTAGGTATTGTGAAAAAGTCCTTGCGTATTCTTAAAGACTTAGCTGTTGGTGCAAGTGGAAGCCTAATAGCCTCTGGTATAATTGCATTGTTAGGTACATTACCTCTATAACGAAAAAACAAGACGCGGAAAGTCAGTAATGACTTCCCGCGTCCGGTTTTTGGTGGGTGCTGATTTTGATATGTTACGCAGTAGAACTGCATATATCGGTGCAGTAGCGACGCTTGCATGGGGTTTTAGCGACACCGTATCGGGGAAATAGCGACACTTTGTCGGCCTAAAGCGACA
>OLOM01002644.1_pt1 | contig 10688 bp, 9 predicted proteins | sample 1672531 | NCBI WGS metagenome assembly OLOM01 (sample SAMEA3136696, study PRJEB25190) | human gut metagenome | reverse complement strand
AATCTTCTTAAACGGATGCGTAAGCATCCTAGAAGCCTTGACTTCAAATACGGAGCATTAAGTCGAGGTAGTTCACGCAAATGACAATAACTGTTAGGAAATAGAGTATGTTAAAAAATTAATTTTATGCTATAATGTGTTATACAGACAAAATGAAAGGGGTTACTTTATGGAAAAGACACTCGAATATGCAGGAATTAAAAACTATACAGGAAAAGCACATTATAATTTATGTCCTGCTAAATTAGTAGAATACGCTTTAAAGCGTAAAGAAGGATTATTAACTGACCAGGGTGCGTTAGTTGTAAAAACAGGAAAATATACTGGTCGTTCACCACATGATAAATTTATTGTAGATACACCAGAGGTACATGAACAGATTGCCTGGGGTGATGTCAATGTAGCCATGAGTGTAGAACACTACAATGCATTAAAAGAAAAAGTACTTAACTATATGAGTGACAAAGAATTATTCGTATTTAAAGGCTTTGCTGGAGCTGATAAGAAATATCGTCGTAAATTCACAGTCATCAATGAACTTGCATGTCAGAACCTATTTATCCATCAATTATTGATTAGGCCTACAAAAGAAGAATTAGATAATTTTGGTCTGACTGATTATACTATCCTTGTTGCTCCAGGATTCCATTGCGTTTCTGAAGTAGATCATACTAACTCGGAAGCAGCTATTATTATTAACTTTACAGAACATACAGTTATTATTGTAGGTTCACAATATTCAGGAGAAATCAAGAAATCAGTCTTCACAATCATGAACTATTGCATGCCTTTGCAGGAAAACATTCTCCCTATGCATTGTTCGGCTAATATGGATCCTCGTACTGGAGAAACAGCCATCTTCTTTGGTTTATCTGGTACAGGTAAAACAACACTTTCTACAGACCCTAATAGAATGTTGATTGGTGATGATGAACATGGCTGGAGTGAAGAAGGTATTTTCAACTTTGAAGGTGGATGTTATGCAAAGACAATTAACTTATCTCCTACAGGAGAACCTGATATCTATCGTGCCATCCGTTTTGGTTCAGAACTAGAAAACGTAGTTGTAGATGCAAAGACTAGACAGCCAGATTATGATGATGGGACACTTACAGAAAATACACGTGTCGGTTATCCTATTGAATATATTCAAAATGCCCAGATTCCAGGAGTAGGTGGAGTACCTAAAGTCGTTATTTTCTTAACTGCAGATGCCTTTGGTGTATTGCCACCAATCTCTAGACTTGATCATGATGCAGCAATGTATCAGTTCGTTACTGGATTTACATCTAAAGTCGCAGGTACAGAAAGAGGCATCAGCGAACCACTGCCTACATTCTCTACACTATTTGGAGAACCATTCATGCCTTTAGATCCAGGTATCTATGCACAGTTACTTGGTTCACGTCTAGAAGCCTATGGTACTAAGGTTTATTTAGTGAACACTGGATGGAATGGTGGACCTTATGGTATTGGTTCACGTATGAAATTATCATATACACGTGCTATGGTCACTGCAGCAGTCAATGGATCATTAGATAATGTCATCTATTATTATGATTCACGCTTTAATCTTCATGTCCCTCAATCATGTCCTGGAGTCCCAGAATATGTATTAAACCCTAAGGATACATGGGCTAATAAGGAAGCATATGAAGATATGGCTAATGAACTTGCTATGATGTTTGAAGCAAACTTCAATACTAAGTATCCACATATGCCAGAAAATATTAGAAAAGCAGGACCACATCCTAAGAAATAAAAGCCACTTCATGTGGCTTTTTTGGAGGTTTTATGAGAGAAATAGGGAAAAGTAAAATAGAATATCCTGATACTTATATTGTAGTAGATGTAGAGACTACAGGACTTAGTCCTGAAACAGAAAGACTGATAGAAGTCGCAGCTATTAAGTATGTCAATCACAAAGAGGTGGCACGCTTTAGTGAACTCATTAACCCTTTAAGGGATCAATTACCTGTAGACTTACTAGATAAGGATAAGACTATCTATATAAGTGATTTCATTGAGAATCTCACTGGCATTTCGAATCGTATGTTACATGATGCAAGAGGAGAAAAAGATGTCCTTAGAGAGTATATTAAGTTCATAGGAAATGATGTGATCATTGGTCATAATGTCCGCTTTGATATTCGTTTCATCTATGATGCACTTCTAAGAGATTATGGAGTCCTCTTTCAAAATGATTATATTGATACATTGAAGATTGCAAGAAAACTGTTACATGAAGATTTGAAACGCTATAGACTCAAGGATCTTGCAGATCATTATCATATTGATTATTCTCATGCACATCGTGCAGTGAATGATTGTGAAATCACGCATGATGTATATGAAATGATGATGGAAGATATCTTTAATAACTTTGGGACAATAGAGAATTATCGTAAGAAAAGAAAGAATAAGAAATAGAAAAGATGATTATAAGATGTTTGTTGGGCAAGATGAATTAGAAAGAGATAAACAATTATTAGACTTGTGTACAAGTGTATTGGAAGCTGAAGAAGAAAGATTAAAAGGAAAACCTACAATGAGTATTTCTGAAGCTAGAAAAGCACTTGATAAGAGAAGGAATTAGATTAACCTTTTTTGTATCGTATAGGAAAAAGAAAAAAATAATCAAAATAATTGTCATAATCACAAAAATATAATATAATTCTTCTCACATATATAAAAGGGGGAGAAATATGAACAAAACAAAAGGACACTTTATTGGTCTCGTCCCGTTGATCGTCTTTCTAGTACTTTATATGGGCGTCGGGTTATTTTCAGGGAGCTTTGATAATATGCCACTTATGGTGGGTATATTAATCGCAACAGCGGTTGCTTTGTTGCTTGATAAACCTAGTGAAAGACTATCTTTAAATGAAAAGATTGAAATCTTCTGTCATGGAGCAGGAGAAAGTACTTTAGTATTGATGGTATTGATCTTTATTCTTGCGGGTGCCTTCTATGGTGTCGCAAGCGGCATGCATGCCGTAGATTCAGTTGTAAATCTTGGTCTAACTATATTACCAAGTAATATGATCTTACCAGGCTTATTCCTTATTGGATGCTTACTAAGCTTTTCAATGGGAACTTCTATGGGTACAGTCACTGCATTAATGCCTATCGCCATTAATATTGCGTCGAAAACAGCTATCAATGTCGCATTTGTGAGTGGTATTGTCGTAGGTGGGGCTATGTTTGGTGATAACTTGTCTTTTATTTCAGATACTACTATTGCGGCTACGAGAACGCAGGAAGTACAGATGAAAGATAAGTTCAAGACAAATATCATTATGGTTTTACCTGCAGTTATTATCAATTTACTATTATTATTCATTCAAAATCCATCTATTTCACAAAGTGCAGCGAATCATTCTTACTCATTAGTGAATCTGATTCCCTATGTACTTGTCATTGTATTATCACTAGTCGGTATGAATGTCTTGCCTGTCATGACTATTGGTGTGATTTCAGGTATTATCATTGGTGTCATTCATGGAGACTTTACACTACTTAAATCTTTGACTGTTATTCACGATGGTATGAAGAGTATGCAGGATATGGCACTCATTGCCTTATTTGTAGGTGGACTTGTAGGACTTATGCATCATCTAGGCGGTATAGACTACTTATTAGATAAATTAACGAGTAAAGCACATTCTAAAAAAGGGGCAGAATTATCTATTGCAGCTTTAGTCAGCTTCTTAGATATTGCGACTACAAACAATACAGTCTCTATCATTACGGCTGGACCTATCGCCAAAGATATTGCAGATGAATATGGTGTATCTAGAAAAAGAGTCGCCTCTATTCTTGATATCTTCTCATCAGCGTTTAATGGGTTATTGCCTTATGCAGGACAATTACTTGTCGCTGCAGGACTTGCAAAAGTCTCACCAACTGATATTATGGTATATAATTGGTATTCAATGCTGATGATTGTATCAGGATTGGTATTCATATTAATTGGAGATAGAAAGGAAAAGAACTAACATGAACAAAATTGCAAGCTTTACAGTGAATCATTTAACTTTATTACCAGGTATTTATGTATCTAGAAAAGATAAGGTAGGAGAAGAAGTCATCACTACTTTTGATATTCGTATGACAGCACCTAACAGAGAACCTGTTATTAATACAGCTGAAATCCATACTATGGAACATTTAGGTGCCACTTTTTTAAGAAACCATAAGGACTGGGCAGAAAAGGTTATTTACTTTGGTCCTATGGGATGTCGTACAGGATTCTATATGATTCTTGCAGGAGATTTAGAATCTAAAGATGTTGTAGACTTAGTGACTGAAATGTTTACTTTCATGGCTGAATTTGAAGGAGATGTTCCAGGTGCAGCTGCAAGAGACTGTGGTAACTATTTAGATATGAACTTACCACTTACTAAGATTGTTGCGAAAAGATTCTTAGATAACACTCTTAAGAATATCACAGAAAAACATTTAGTATATCCAGATTAATTGAAAGACTTCTTTGGAAGTCTTTTTGCTTGTACGTACATTTCTTGCCTATATAAGTATTTAAATGTATACTAGAGACAGGAGGTATATTATGACGAAATATCAGAAAATATATCAGGACCTACTTGAGAAAATCAAGAGAGGAGATATCAAACCCCATACACTTTTACCAAGTGAAAGTGAACTAATGAAAATCTATGATTCATCTAGAGATACAGTACGTAAGGCTTTAAATCTCTTGTTGAATGATGGTTATATTCAGAAGAATAAAGGAAAAGGATCTGTTGTATTAGATATTAATCGTATCGCATTTCCTGTATCAGGAGTGACAAGTTTTAAAGAACTAAAGAAGACTCTTCATGGTGAAGTCAAAACGATAGTGACACTTTTTAGTGAAGAAAAGCCTGATGAAGAGATACAAAAAGCACTCTATGTAAAAGATGATCTTGTATATCATGTCAAAAGAATAAGACAAATAGAGGGAGAAAAGATCATTTTAGATGAAGATTATCTTAATAAGAGTATTGTAGAAGGATTAAGCTATAAGGATGCAGAAAACTCACTCTATGAATATATTGAAAAGAAATTAGGATTAAAGATCAGCTTCGCAAGAAAAGAAATAACTGTAGTAAATGCAACAGAAGAAGAAAAACAATTATTAGATATGCTTGATTATGACCTTCTTGTATGTGTTAAATCTTATGTATATCTAGAAGATGCCACGTTATTTCAGTATACAATTTCAAAGCATAGACCGGATAAATTCCGTTTTGTAGATTTCGCAAGAAGATCTGAATTATAAGATTAGATGAAAGGTCTAATCTTTTTTTCTATTGATGTGCCTGTATGCACATAATAAGATACGTGTGTCAGGTATGTATCTACTACTGATAAAAATGGAGGGTTTTATGGAAGACATAACTGTAGTTGATGATGGAGAATATTTGGTTTGTTACAAATAATTTTGAACATGACTGTAAGATAGACGTTTATTATGGATATGAGTCATCGAATTCAAAGCAAGGAAAAAGATTTTTATTTAGTATGACAGAAGAACAAATGATTATTAAAAATCCAGATTTAAATCATCGTTTATTTTTCTTGGTTTGTCCAAAAAAAGGTAAGAATTATGTTATCTCCACAAGATTGGTCAATCTTGATGGAACATATAATTTCAGAGATTGTGGGGGATATGAAACAATAGAAGGGAGAAGAGTGAAGTGGGGATTGTTGTATAGATCGGATCAACTTTCCAATATTTCAGAGAGAGATATTACTTTTCTTAAAAACATGGGATTAAGAACTATAGTTGATTATCGCAGTAAAAGTGAAGCGAATGCTGCACCAAACAAAGAGATTTTTGGCGCTAACACTTATTCGTTAGATCCTAATGCGAAAATTGCCCAGCTAGCAGCAGGTTCTATAGATGATGATGTGAACAAAAGTATTTTAGATTTATTAAAGGAACATAAATTTCATCCTGAAAAATATGGAGATCCTGAAGAAAATATGTATAAACAATATAAAAAATTCATTTATTCAGATTCCTCTAAAAAAGCATATAGAGAACTTATAAAATTAATTTTAGATGAACATAATTTACCATTAGTGCAGCATTGCAGAGGCGGTAAGGATAGAACTGGATTTGGAGTTGCAATCGTACTATTAGCACTTGGTGTTCGTGAAGAGTGTGTGATTTATGATTATACACTGACAACTCAATATAGAGTTACAAAAAATAAAAAACAAATGAATCTTTATGAAAAATACACAAAAGATGAAAAAACGTTAACCCTATTATCTACACTGCAGCAATCTAAAGCAATTTACATGGAAACAGCTATAAATGAGATGAAAAAGACTTATGGATCAATAGATTCTTATTTGAAAGATGCTTTAGGTATTAATCAAGATGTAAAAGAAAAATTAAAAGAAATATTCTTATATGAGCAGTGTTAAAGGTATCATATTGATAAAACTAAGCTTAAAGACTAATTTAGTAAGAAAATCAGAATGATAAGATTAGATGAAAAAATCTAATCTTTTTTATTTATCTATTGACGCACCTGTACGTACATGTTAAGATACATATGTCGGACATGTACGTACAGGCTATTAAAATAAAGGAGAAAGAATATGGCAAAATATACTGAAGATGCAAAGGCACTCCTTGAGTATGTTGGTGGTACAGACAATATTCAGGCAGTCACACATTGCGTCACAAGAATGAGATTTGTTTTATTTGATGAAAAGAAAGCAGATGTTGAACGTATTGAAGAGATTCCATCTGTCAAAGGTACTTTTACTCAATCTGGTCAGTTCCAGGTTATTATTGGAAATGATGTTCAGTTGTTCTATAACGATTTTATTGAAATTTCAGGTATTGAAGGTGTTTCTAAAGAGGCATTAAAGTCTGAAGCAAAGACAAATCAGACTATACTCCAAAAAATCATTGGCAATCTAGGAGAAATATTTGCACCAATTATTCCAGCTTTAATTTGTGGTGGTTTAATTCTTGGCTTTAGAAATGTGATTGACTCTATTCAGATGTTTGATCATGGTACAAAAACATTAGTTCAGATTTCTCAGTTCTGGAGTGGTGTAGATAGTTTCTTATGGTTGATTGGTGAAGCAGTCTTCCATTTCTTACCAGTCACAATTGTTTGGTCTATTACTAAGAAGATGGGTACAAACCAGGGCTTAGGTATTATCCTTGGTATTACACTTGTATCCCCTCAGTTGCTAAATGCCTATGCAGTCGCTTCTACGCCTGCTGCGAAAATTCCTGTATGGGACTTTGGTTTTACAACAGTTCAGATGATTGGTTATCAAGGACAGGTTATCCCGGCTATTCTTGCAGGATTTGTCTTAGTATACCTAGAAAAGTTCTGGAGAAAAGTAAGTCCTAGTGCAATCAGTATGATTGTTGTCCCATTCTTTTCAATTGTACCTGCTGTATTAATTGCGCATACAGTTGTAGGTCCAATTGGATGGACAATTGGTAATTTTATTTCTGATGTTGTCTGGGCAGGACTCACTTCTCCATTTAGATGGTTATTTGCTGGCGTATTTGGTTTTGTCTATGCACCACTTGTAATCACTGGTCTTCATCATATGACAAATGCGATTGATACACAGCTCACAGCTACTTTTGGTGGTACATTATTATGGCCAATGATTGCATTATCTAATATTGCACAAGGTTCATCAGTACTTGCTATGTGTGTCTTACAGAAAAACAATAAGAAAGCAAAAGAAATTAATATCCCTTCTTGTATTTCATGTTATCTAGGTGTTACAGAACCTGCTTTATTTGGTGTTAACTTAAAATATACATTCCCATTTTTCTGCGGAATGATTGGTTCAGCTTGTGCTGCCATCTTCTCTGTATCAACTGGAACTATGGCTGCCTCAATCGGTGTTGGGGGAATTCCTGGAATTCTATCTATCATACCTAAATATATGTTTAACTTTGCGATTGCAATGCTTATCGCTATTATTGTTCCTTTCACATTAACTTATATCTTAGGTAAGAAAAAATTAAATGAAGTAGACTTCAATGGAAAAGTTAAACCTGTAAATGAAGTATTCCATTCTCCATTAAAGGGGAAAGTCATTCCTTTAAATGAAGTAGATAACCAGGTATTCTCTCAAGGATTGATGGGTGAAGGATTTGCGGTAGAATTAACAGATGGTGAAGTCAAAGCACCATTTACTGGTGAAGTTGTGATGACATTCCCTACTAAACATGCATATGGACTATTAAGTGATGATGGTATTGAAATACTTATTCATTTAGGTATGGATACAGTAGAACTCAATGGGGAAGGATTTGAATGTCTTGTAGAAAAGGGACAAAGAGTCAAACAAGGTGAAACAATTGCGAAAGTCAATCTAGATTATGTGAAAGAACATGGTAAGTCACTTGTATCACCGGTTGTATTTACTTCTCATCAGCATATTGAGTTAAAGGATGTTAAAGAAACTGATAATAATCAGGAAATTATAGAAATCAAGTAGGAGGTTATTGTGTTAAATTTTAAAGATAAAGTTGTTTATCAGATCTATCCAAAATCATTTTATGATTCTAACAATGATGGTGTAGGGGATATTAGAGGTATTACTTTAAAGTTAGATTATCTTAAAGAACTTGGTATAGATTATATTTGGATGAATCCTATCTTCATCTCACCACAAAAGGATAATGGTTATGATGTAGAAGACTATAAGCGTATTAATCCTGCTTTTGGAACGATGGAAGATCTAGAAGAACTGATCTTTGAAGCTAAAAAAAGAAACATTTATTTAATGTTTGATATGGTTTTCAACCATACTTCTACTGAACATGTCTGGTTTAAGAAAGCTATGGCCGGTGATGAAAAGTATAAGAATTACTATTATTTTAAGAAACCTAATGAAGATGGTTCAATGCCTACTAACTGGGAATCTAAGTTTGGTGGTCCATGCTGGGAATATGTAGATAAGTTTGATGAATACTATTTACATCTCTTTGATGTTTCTATGGCTGATTTAAACTGGTCTAATCCTGATGTAAGAAAAGAAGTACAGGATATTGTTCAGTTCTGGATTGATAAAGGTATCAAGGGATTTAGATTTGATGTTATTAATTTAATTGATAAGATGAAGTTTGAAGATGATTATGAAGGCGTGGGAAAGAGATTTTATACAGATGGTCCTCTTGTACATGATTATTTAAGAGAATTGAATGAAGCCACATTTGGTCGCTATGACGGTATGGTCACAGTAGGAGAGATGTCTGCTACAACTATAGAAAACTGTATTGGATATACAAATCCAGATCATCATGAATTAAGCATGGCTTTTAACTTCCATCACTTGAAAGTAGATTATAAGAATAAAGAAAAATGGACAGTCATGCCATTTGATTTTAAAGAACTTAAAGACTTATTTAACTCATGGGAATTAGGTATGCAGGAAAATAATGGATGGAATGCCTTATTCTGGAACTGTCATGATCAGCCTAGAAGTATCTCACGTTTTGGAAATGATACAAAGTATCATAAAGAATCAGCTAAGATGTTAGCTGCAAGTATTCACTTACAAAGAGGAACACCTTATATTTATATGGGTGAAGAAATTGGTATGACAAACGCATATTTCACTGATTTAAGTCAATACAAAGATGTAGAAAGTATCAACTATTATCATATTATGAAGGATGAAGGTTATATTGATGAAAAAATCTATGAAATACTTCAGGCTAAATCACGTGATAATGCAAGAACACCAATGCAGTGGACCTCTAGCGGAGGATTCTCTACACATACGCCTTGGATTGAAATGAATCCAAGATGTAAAGATATTAATGTAGAAGATGCATTAAAAGACAAAGATTCTATTTACTACTTCTATAAGAAACTTATTGAATTAAGAAAAACTTATAAGGTCATTAGTGTTGGTACTTATACACCTTTATTTGAAGAGAGTGAGTGTCTCTATGCATTCAAGAGAAATTATGAAAATGAAGAACTTATTGTCTTAAATAATTTCTATGATAAACAAACTACAGTATCTATTGACAATATTGAAGATTATGAAGTAATGATTTCTAACTATCAGGATCATGACTTAAAGAAAGAATTACATATCAGACCTTATGAAACAGTGGCTTTATATAAAAAGAAATAATTGATATAATACTCTTATAAAGAGAACCGAATTGCAAGCAGAAACTGGAAATAAGAAGATAAGTTAGTTTTTATAGAAAATAGTATTACCAGTTACATTAAGTTTAGCTAGTTCGTTAAGAAATAGTTCTTCAGAAGAAAGATATCCAAGTATCTTTCTTTTCTTCTGGTTTATTTTATTGTTTATATCAATAGTTGTCTCCTTATCAATTGTATTAATATCAGTTCCTTTCTTAATGAAATATCTTATAAGTCCATTGCAGTTCTCATTTGAGGCTCTGTCACATGAATGATAGGGTCTACCAAAATAGACAGTGGTTCTTTTCTCTTTTGATTTTGGCTTCTGTTCTATATCCTTCCACCTAGAAAACTCACTACCGTTATCAAAGGTGATTGATTTAAAGATATCCTTAAAGCTATCACCATAGAACTTATGAAGCTTGTTTATCTGCATATAGACCTGCTTTGAAGATTTGGCAGAGATAGGAATCATATAATAGAAGCGTGTCTTTCTTTCAATCAGAGTAAGATATGCACCAT
>OLOM01002630.1_pt1 | contig 10744 bp, 15 predicted proteins | sample 1672531 | NCBI WGS metagenome assembly OLOM01 (sample SAMEA3136696, study PRJEB25190) | human gut metagenome | reverse complement strand
GCAGGATGATATCCTGTTCGTCTTCTGAAGCAATGGCACAGCTGTATTCAGAATTCCCTACTAAATAATCTATGGAAGTATCAAGGGCTTTAGAGAGCCTGCCGGCAACATCTATCCCTGGGATAACTGTTCCTGTCATGATATCCTCAAAGGAATCTTCGGGAATTTCTGATTTAGTGATCAGATCGGACGGGTTCAGCTGCAACTGATCCATCCGGTCTTTTATTTTTGCAGAAAGAGCAGGAGCTTCTTTTTGCTCTGTTGTAGAATATTTTTCAGTGGTCCGACCAAGAAGATAATCTGCCGGCACACCGAAATATTTTGCGCACCGATTAACCAGTTCGGTGGATGGCTTGGTATAGCCTCTCTCAATATTCGAGATTACCTGGGCAGAAACTCCTACGGCTTTTCCCAACTCAGACTGGTGTAGACCTGATTCAGTGCGGAGAGATTTGATTCGTTTTTGAATGTTCATTCTTCAAAACCTCTAGTATTTGCTCTTTAATTGGACTCCTATATCAGAAATTTTTCCTGCATCAATCAAAAATCCAAAGGTGGCTGTTTTGTTATAAGATATTTTGTCTCCAATTTGTGGAAGAGGGATAATTTCTCCACAAAATTCAGCACCCTCGAATATAACACCAAGAGTTACCATGTTGGTATCTATAGATGAAAGAAGAGATTCTATATCATCGGAATCGGTAGCCTCTATTTGAGAATTGTACATTTGAATTATTTTATCTTCTTTTTCAGTATCGACGCCATCTTTATAACCTACTTGTACAGAAAAATCTTCTTTGTTATAAACAGAAAATATTTTTGAAACATCATCTCCTATTTTTAAACCTCGAAAAGATGTACTGCCAGGATAATCGGAAGAACTCATGTAATCGTCAGAATTAACATAATTAATTTTATTACCCTGACTATCGTACAAATAGAAGTCGTCTTCTGAAAACCAGTCTTTTTTATTGACATATTGAGAAAGTACATTCTGGGAAGCACCCTCTATTATGTATTCTCCGGTCTTATAGTCAATTATTTCATAAGCGTTTTCCTTGGAATATTTTGGGCTTACCCAGTAATAAATCATATCTTCAACACTATTGTAAACATTGGTTACATATGAGCATTCCCAAGTGTTTTCTTTGGAAAAAAAGCAAGTTGCTTCAATAGGCACTCCGTCTGCAGACATAATCAAACCAATAGCGGCTTGATTTGGCTCATCACGAGATAACTCGTAAGAAGTGACCTCTTTTACACCCATATCCGTTAAAGCCTGAGAAATTACATCACATAATTGAATAGAATCCCCAGTCACATATTCGCTAGAAATACTGATTTGATAATCTGGAGCAGCGGATACAGGGATAGAAGACGCAAATAATTGAGAAAGTGCAATTAAGGATATCAATATTTTCTTTTTCATATTTTTATTTTCCTTTCCTGCTTCGGTACCACTCGAAGCTTATTATTTTGCTTGTTTAAGTTTCTTATCTGAACTCTGACGTTCAAGGCATTTCAAATATCCTTTTATTTCTCCTTTGAATTCAATCTGGGCATCTCTGGGGAGTTGATGAATTAGAGATAACCATGCCAAGTCTTCAGAAGAAATAGTTCCTTTGATGCTGTCGTCTTTTCCGGTTAATAAATAGTCCGACGATACTCCTAAAAATTCACAAATGGGGACTATTAATTTTGCAGGCGGATCTGTTCCTCGATTTTTCCAATTAGTCATTGTGCTTGTATTTATATCAATAGCACGACACAAATCCGCTGCTGTTAATGATTTTTCTTCAAGTAACATTAAAATACGGTGAATAATCATATAATTCTCCTAAATCCCAAAACGTGAAATAAAACTATTGACAAACTCACAAATGGGGATTATTATATAACTGTAATAAACAAATGTTTAAAACGAAATAAAAAATGTAGCAGAGATAATTGCAAATAAAATATTTCCTCAAGTATGGCCGCCACAGCTATTAAGAGGTTACATCATTTTTGATTCACAATATTTTTCTGCCATTACAATTTTATAGCAATTTTAAACAAATGTAAATAACAAATGTTTACTGTAACGACTGGAGGTGATTTTGTGAAACGAAAATTATCCCCTTGGTGCAAAGAAGTAAAGAAGACATTGATCGACAGGGATATGACAGTAACAGATTTGTGTGATCAGGTTGGTATGTGTCGAAATTATGTAAGCCGAACTATCAATGGCGCTTCATATGCACCAGCTTTAGCTGAGGCAATCAGTAAAGCATTGGATATCAATACAGAGTACACAATTTAATAGGTTGTAACTACATCATAGCATTAAAGAAAGGATAGAAAAATGTCGAAGTATGCCACGAAAGCGGCTGGCAATATGTTTTGTCAGGCACGGTACGAGGCGGCAAAGTTCAACGAACGGTTAAGTAGCCGCGAAGGAGCTGCTGAGGAACTTGGTGTTGACCGGACAAGGCTTGCACGAATAGAACTTGGGAGTGTTACTCCTTATCCAGAGGAAGTGCTTCTGATGGCGGATATCTATAGAGCTCCTGAATTAAAAGGTAATTATTGCCGGGAAATGTGCCCTCTGGGAAAAGGAATGCCAAAGATCGAGAATCAGGATATTGATAGGATTGCACTCAGGGCGTTGTGCTCATTCCGGAAGATCAACGAAGCCAAAGAACTCCTGCTGGATATTACGGCAGATGGAGTTATTACAGAGGATGAAAAGCCAGATTTAGAGAAAATCATAAACACCTTGAATGAGGTTAATGAGGTAACTCAAAATTTGAAAAACTGGATTGAAAAATCTTTGAAATGAGGGGAGGAGGTTTAATGCAGAAGAAATTATCTCCCTGGTGCAAGAAAGCCAAGATAGCAATGATTCAGAATGATATCTCTGTTAATGATCTGGCCGAAGAACTTGGCTGTTCCAGATGCTATCTTTCGTCAACTTTAAATGGAAAGAATACCAGCATAGAAATCAGAAGAAGAATCAGCGATTATCTTAATATTTCGGATTCAGATAATTAAAAGGAAGTGTTTTGATGGACCTTAAAGAAAAATTAAAAGAAAAATTAAAAAAGAACTATGGAATTACATCAGACGCAGAGCTTCTGGAGGAACTGAACAATATGGAAAGTGTTGATCTTGGAATTTTTGTAACCCAGATTGATGCAGAGAAGACAGCATAGATGAAGGAGGTGTGAAATTGCTTACAACAGAAGATATGAAGAAATATCATACAACTGCTGAGAGAATTTTAAATGCGCTGGATAACAGCTCGGTACCGATCAGCTGGCATGATATGGACAGATGCGCATTACAGAGCGTTATCGCCAAAGAATTGATCTTAATTGATAAGGAGGCAAGATAATGGATGTACGCAAAGTGCAAGATATGCGAAAGAATGTGGAACATCAGTACATTACAGAAGATTCCAAAACACGGATATATCTGTCCGTGGTGCGAGAATTTAATGAGAAGGAGTATGAGAAATATTCCAAAAAAAAGAAAAGAGCGAAAATAAAAAAGAGAATTCGCTTCTTGAAAAGGTCGATGGTTTACATCGTTCCTACAGCAGTCAGCCTTATCTTCTTCGGATATCTGAGCGATATGCTTTGCGCAATAAGGGGAAGCGTAGAACTCGGATCCGAATGGATAGCAATCCCGCTCATGTGGGTGTGGATATACGCATTGACCAGATTCGCTGTAGGAGATGCATATTAAAAGCCCCAGATGCTTAAAGGAGATATGAAGTGTAGACGGCACTCATAAATCCGCATCCGAGGCTTTTGGGTCAGAACTTTAAAAAACAGGTTGGGCCTCATTTTTTAAAGAACACCGTCATTTTATCACAGATTTAGGAGGTAATCAAGTACATGCAGGAAATTTCAGGAAGCTTATCAGAGGTTATAAGAGCATACAGTGATCATAATTTGCTTGTCCCTGCGGCAACAGATGTGCAGCTGAATCCTTTCTATAAATATCATGTAGAGGAAGTTGCAGTTGATCTGAGCGAAAATAGTGGCGACATTTTTAAAGTTGGTTCTGTTAAAACTGGAAAAACAGATAGCAAAGGAAATGATATCTGGCAGGATACATATTCATTATCCAAACCGCTTCTTAACAAATTGGCTATGGCAGCTGGTATTCAGTTTAATCCACATCAGACATACGGTAGACGAATTGATAATATCACATATCGAGCTCAGGCACAGGGAGCAATGAGAAAAGCGGATGGGACTTACAGATCGGAAGTCGACCAGAAAGAAATCTGCCTTGAGGATGAAGAAGATAAGTATCATACAGAATTTTCTGATAAGGCGGTTAAGGGGATTACAGACAAGAAAGCGGCAAATGCAGCGGCAGAAATATTTAAAGGAAGCTGGGTTGATACGAAAGATAAATGGGGAAAGAAAGTTAAAGCTTATGTTATCGACGAAGCAGATAGAGAACGATATGTTGAACGTTCGGTAAAAGTAAATATGGCTTTATTAAAGAAGACATGGGCCGAAAAAGCAATGACAGGAGCAAAACTCAGAGTCATCAGAGCATTGCTTGGGACAAAAGGCTCTTACACAAAGGATGAATTAAAAAAGAATTTCGCGATTCCAACAGTAATATTCTCTCCGGATTACTCAGATCCACAGGTCCGGCAGGCAATGCTGATGCAGGGTATGAATTCTGTAAACAATATGTTCGGAATGCCTCAGATTGAGGTTAAGAATGTAGATTTTGCCACAGATAGCAATATTATCGATGAAGGTGACTTGGACAATCCGGCGTTTACTTCGGAACTTCCGGATGAAGATATGGGCGAAATTCAACAGGAAGCATTTGCCCAGCCCGAACAGGAAGAGCTGAATGAACCGGATCCGCAACCAGAGGAAGACAGAACTGCAGATTTTCAGTGCTCCAGATGCGGTACGATCATAAATGAAAAGGTTTATGAGTATTCAATCAATAAATTTGGTGAACCATTGTGTATCAAATGCCAGAGAGGAGGCGGGCGCAGATGAAAATTATTAAAATTTCCACAGAACTTGAAATGACAATACACAATTTTCCGGAAGGAACCATGAGAGAACAAAATAAAGTTTTATGCGAACTGATTGGTAATGGATGCGATATTGTTGAACATGTAATGCCGAAGAGACTTTATACAATGTTAAAAATGTCACCTACACCAACAAGGACACCTGGTGAATGCGTAAGCATGTTGATCGACGAAGAGGGAAGGCTGAAGCCGAATAGAGCAAACCTGATTGGAAGCTATCTTTACGAATATGACAAGCATGGATGCCCTATTCTTGGAAACATCCTGTTTATCGGAGAAAAGATGGGGAATAGTGGCATTGATTTCTGTGGGATTAGTGAAGAGAACTTCGATCGTTTGAAAAAGGGGCTCGTAAATATGTTTCCTGTAATAAAAGTGACGGAGGTAAAAGAATGAAGATTTTACATACAGCTGACTGGCATATTGGCCAGTTCAAAGGTCCTGTAGTGGACGGGGTAAATCTCCGTTCACAGGATACAGTAAATTGTCTTAATTATATGATTAAGGTTGCAGAAGAAGAGAAACCAGACATTGTTTGCGTTTCTGGTGATGTTTTCCATCAGGAGCAGATAGGTCCGGTAAGATATTCGGACGAAATGATTGTTGCAACAGACACGATCACAAAATTGGCAGGTGTTGCGAAAGCAGTAATCGTAATGAGAGGAACGCCGAATCATGATGGAGGTGGACAATTCAGAGTTTTGAGCAAGATGTTTGCAAATACCGGAAATGTACATATAGTAACATCGCCAACTGTACTCCGTACGCCATATGCTGATATAGCCTGCATTCCGGGATTTGATAAGCAGGAGTTCAGATCAAGATTCCCTGGTCTGTCTGCAGATGAAGAAAATGAAGCATGGACAAGCTATATATCCAGTATGGTAATGGGACTTCGAGCTGAATGCCATAATACACCTATACTGATGGCACATTATACCGTACCTGGTTGCAACATGGAATCCGGCCAGACTTCATTCTTTACAAATTTTGAACCGGTTATTCCGAGAGAAGCATTGGAAGCTGCTGGGTATGAAGCAGTGCTCCTGGGACACATTCACCGCCCGCAGATACTTAATGGTCTGCATAATGTATTTTACTCCGGGGCTATTAATGCTATGAATTTCAATGATGAAGGACAGGAGAGAGGTTTCTGGATTCACGAGTTCAGTGATACAGGAAAGCTGACAAAAGGACATAATTGCATCACACCATACAGACGGTTCTATACGATCACATGGGATACAGAAGAAGTGGAAGCTTATATCCGAGAGGGAGTGATGTATCTTCATAGATTGGGATTTCCGGAAGATGTGACAGATAAGATTGTTCGAGTGCGGTATTCCTGTACATCCGAACAGAAGAAACAGTTAAATATTCCTGCACTGCAGAAAGACCTGTATGAACTGGGGGCCTTTTATGTGTCGGATATTGAGACAGAAAATGCTATTGATGTTACGAACAGAGGATTACTCTCAGAGGAAAGCGATCCGACTTTAAATCTCAAGAAGTATCTGGAAGAAAAATGCTTCAAGAATCCGGATAAGATCGTAGAACTGGCAGAACCGATTATTGCGGAAGCGATGAAACAGAGTACAACTGCAGAGATACACGGAGTATTCCGACCGATTTCAATAACTGTCCGCAATTACAGAAATTATAAAGAAGAAAGATTTGATTTTGCTGATATATCTTTCTGTACGATCAACGGTATAAATGGAGCAGGAAAGAGCAGCTTATTCATGGATGCGATTGTTGACTGCCTGTTTGAAGAAACTCGAGAGGGAGACAACAAGGCGTGGATCCGCGGTACAGAAGATGCAAGAAGCGGTTCTATAGAATTTGTATTTGACATTGGAGATAAGAGATTCAGGGTCGTACGTACCAGAACTAAGTCAGGAAAACCGACGTTGAACCTATCTCAGTATGAAGAAAATGAATGGCGAAACATTTCAAAGGAGCGAATTGCTGATACTCAGGCAGAGATAGAGAAGCTTCTCGGTATGGACAGCATGACATTCCGAAGTTGCGCTTTAATCATGCAGGATCAGTACGGATTATTCTTGCAGGCTAAAAAGGACGAACGTATGGCAATACTTGCGAAACTGCTTGGTCTTGGAATCTATGGAGTTATGGAACTGGATTCAAAAAAGAAACTCTCCGAACAGAGAAAAGAGCTGGCCTCGAAAAAAGAAGCTGTCCGAATCAAAACGGATTTTATCAAATCCAAAGGAGATCCGGAATCTGAATTGCAGAAAGCAGAGGAAGATATTCATCAGCTTAAGGTCATAGTGGAGAGCATCAAAACTTCGGCCAAAAGAACCGCTATCATGGTACAGCATATTGACAAAATGCTTGATGTATACCGTATCTATTGTAGCAAATTATCGGAAAAAGATAAGAGACGCTATAAGATTATTAAAGCCCTTTACATATCAAAGACGCCAATGACAATTGCAGAAATTTCAAAAAAATTTTCGGTCAGCAAGGTCACTGTATATGAAGATATCAAAATTGCGAAAGAGCGCCTATCTTCGCTGTTTTTCGGGATTGACGGACTGAGATTTTTTTGAAAAATAGAAAATAACGAAAAGCGTTAACTTAACATTGACTTAATAACGAAAATGGTGTATGATAATTGGGTAAAATTTTATCATGAGCCATGAGCCATCAGAGTGAAATCTGGTGGCTTTTTTAATGTAAACCTTTGGACGGGAGGGATATAAATGTAAAGGTAAAATGCTCCTTTAGAAAAATAAAGGAGATCATACATGAATGGAATAATTATGCTGTTTGTCTACGCAGCGATCATGATACTGGCGACAGTGACCATGACTAAAAAAGAGAAAAATGTAGTAAATTTTTGTGTTGGAAGCCGGTCTGAGAACTGGATCCTGTCCGCACTGAGTATTGCGGCGACGTGGATCTGGGCGCCGGCTTTGTTTGTTTCAACAGAAAAAGCATATTCGGCCGGATGGATTGGGCTTTTCTGGTTCTTAGTGCCAAATGCTTTATGCTTGGTGATATTTATTCCTTTTGCAAAGAAAATCCGGAAGGAAATGCCGGAAGGAATGACACTGTCTGGTTACATGAAAGAAAAATACAAATCCGATGGAGTGAAAAGAGTTTACCTCTTTCAGCTGATCGGGCTGTCTGTTCTGTCAACGGGAGTTCAGCTTCTTGCAGGAAGTCAGATCCTTAGTGCAGTAACAGGAATTTCGTTCAAAGCCATGACTATTCTGCTTGCTTGCATAGCAATTTCATATTCCCTGTTCTCCGGAATCAAAGCATCTATGCTTACAGATGCTATTCAAATGGTATTCATGCTTGTTGCATGTAGCCTATTTGTAATATTCGGAGTAAGAAATACAGGAACACAGGGCATTATACAGGGACTGAGCGGTATATCAGGAGACTACACAACACTATTCTCTGGAAAAGGAGTAGAGATTTTCTTAGCCTTTGGGCTTCCGACAACGATTGGACTTTTATCCGGGCCGTTTGGAGATCAGAGCTTCTGGCAGAGAGCGTTTGCAGTAAAAAAAGAGAAGCTGGGAAGAGCGTTTCTTCTTGGAGCAGTTCTTTTTGCGGTGGTTCCGCTGTCAATGGGAATTCTTGGATTTATGGGAGCCGGTGCAGGATATCAGGCACAGAACCTTGGAATCATCAATTTTGAATTGATCCGCCACTTTTTCCCGTCCTGGGCAGTATTGCCGTTCCTTTTCATGATTGTTTCCGGCTTGCTGTCTACAGTGGATAGCAACCTGTGCGCAGTATCTTCGCTTACGACAGATATTGCAGGAGGAAAAGACATCAGGAAGACCAGAGCTGCAATGGCAGTGCTTCTGATCGCTGGCATTCTGATTGCAAATATCCCGGGAATTACAGTGACACATCTGTTTTTGTTCTATGGCACACTGAGGGCGTCAACATTACTTCCAACAGTCATGACACTGAAAGGGGTAAGACTGAATGCAAAAGGGATTATCACAGGTGTGGTTGCTGCACTAGCTGTAGGGCTTCCTGTATTTGCCTACGGCAGCGTTTTGAATAGTGGACCATATAAAACACTGGGAAGCTTGCTTACAGTCCTGTTGAGCGGAATTATTGCCTTGGCCGCTTCCGGAAAGGAGAGACGCTATGCTCGGTAGAAAACAATCCGTTCGAAATAATGAAGACTGGAAGAATGCGCTTGATCACATTGAAGAGACAGTGTCAAAGAAAGAACTGGATTCCCTTGTGAAAAAGACAGTGAAAGACATCAAAGAGAAATGCAAGGGGAAAAAGGCAGCCTATGCATGGAGTGCGGGAAAAGACTCCCTGGTACTTGGAGAGATATGCGAGAAAGCTGGCATCGATCAGAGCGTCCTTGTGAGATGCAATCTGGAATATCCGGCATTTATTGCATGGATAGAGCAGAATAAACCTTCTAACCTTGAGATTATCAATACCGGACAGGACATGGAATGGCTGAAAAAGCATCCGGATATGTTGTTTCCGGATAAAAGCAATAAGGCAGCACAGTGGTTCCATATCGTACAACACAGGGGACAAGCACGATATTATAAAGAGCATCTTTTAATAATACCAAATATCAGCCATTAGGACAGAACAGAGAACTGGAAACAAACAATACTATTGGAGTCACGATTACAATTTCGGAGATCGTTGTTCTGGATGGCGAATTATTCAACAATGTTGTTAGTGCGGTAAATAAAGGAGAAAGCCCGGTTATGACTTTAGATGGAGTTATTGAAGGGCGTAATGGCTCCCAGGAACGCATTACATATCGTGAATGTATCTTTAGCGGTGACCAGGATCTGCAGAATGTAAGTACAGGAGATACATTATCAAGATCTTATAATCTGCACTGCAACGGGGAAGTAGAACCCCGTTCATCACTGACAATTTGATATCTGGTCAACACAAGGGTGGCTAAAACTGGCCACCCTTATTTTTATAAACGGAGGAAAATAATACATGGCAAGAACTGCAAATATCGAAAATGAAGAACCAAGAACAACTGAAATTGATATGACAGAGGCGGAAGCCGAGGAAGCATTAAAGGAAGATATGAGAGCTAATGAAATGGATTATCTGAATGGTATTTTAGAGGCAGCAGATGATGTGGATGAAGAAACGAAGGAAATTAAAATCATTCGTTCCGGAAAATTGTATTTTGCTTTTTCTGTCCATGCATTATCAGATGATGATATGTATGAGATCAGGAAAAAGTACACCAAATACGCAAAAAACAAGAGAACTGGAATGAAAGTAACGGATGGAATGGATAATGCAAAATTCCGCAGTTCCCTCATCTACAATGCAACTGTAGCAGAAGATCAGGAAAAATTATGGAACAATAAAAATATTCAGGAAGCACTTAGAAAGAAAGGAAAGAAGATTATCAATGCACTTGACGTGATCGAAGCAGCTCTTCTTCCGGGAGAGAAAGAGAAAGTTCTTACTACACTTGATGAACTCTGCGGATATAACACAGAAGAAGATAAAGTTAATACAGCAAAAAACTTATAAGGTCCGGTTATAAATCAGCCCTGTTGCACTGGATATTCCAGAGACAGGGGATTAGACCGGATGAAGTGATGGCTTTGCCCTCTGGGGTCAGAGCCTTTCTTTTTGCCTCTACGGAGGTATGGATTGAAGAGAATATCAAGAAAAATGAAA
>OLOM01002629.1_pt1 | contig 10744 bp, 11 predicted proteins | sample 1672531 | NCBI WGS metagenome assembly OLOM01 (sample SAMEA3136696, study PRJEB25190) | human gut metagenome | reverse complement strand
TTCGTGCTGTTGCGCCGCCATGCGCTGCTTGATGCGCTGGCCGACTTGGGCGGCAAGCCCGCAACTGTCGAGCTTGATACGCGGTTGTGGGGTCATATCACCATCGACATGGGGAAATGCCGGTCGTGCAAAATGTGCGCCGTGTTTTGCCCCACGGGCGCGCTGCAAAAGTACGTGGGCGAAGGTGGCCACGGCGGCGTGGAATATTACCCTGCCGAATGCGTGCATTGCGGGTTGTGCCAGGACATTTGCCCGGCTGGCGCCATCGTCAGCTCGACGTGCGTGCCCACCGATGTGCTGGCCGGCGGCAAAACGGAGCGCTATCCCATGCCCGATCCCGCTTGGACCACCGGCCCCGACCAAATCCTGCGCAAAATGACCCCGCAAATCCACAGCCGGGAAGTGCAGCACAGCTACTAGGGATGGAAATGCTTGCTATGCTGCGGCGGGCGCGGTGTCTTTCGCTTTCGCGCTTTTCGCGGTCGCAAGGCCTGCGGCCAGCAGCAGGGCGGCGATGCCGATGACGGCGAAGACCATAAGTGGGCCGGCGTCGGCCATGCCGGGGTTTTGGCCACAGTAGACGATGGTGCGCACGCCTTGACCCAGGTGCGCTTGCGGCGCCCACGGGAACACCCAGTCGGCCCAGAATGTGGGCATAAGCTCGGCCGGCAGCATGGCGGTGCCCATGCCAACGGCGAACACGGTGATGGCGAACAGCGCGCCCACCGGTAGGCATGCGTCGGTCAGTCCGACGAGCGCCAGCATCACGCAGGCGCAGCCAAGCCACAGCCAGCAGAACAGTTGCCCCGCCGGCAGGTCAAGGCCGCCGGCTGCCACGTCGATGAGCAGGGCAAACGCCGCAATAAGCGCCGAGAGCGCAACGATGAAGGCCGCCTGGGTGCCCGCCGCCAAGCCGGAATCGGCTGCCTTCGGCGGCCTCCACTGCTCCGTTGGTGCTGGCAGCGCTGTCGCTGCTAGTGACGGCAACCAGATTGGGAGCTTCCGAGCTTTCGGTCGCTGCGGCTCCGTTGGTTGCCGCCGCGGCTCCGGATGCGGCTGCTGCCTTCATCGCCGTCAGCTTCGCCAGGGTTTCGGTGCTTTCCTGTGCGGCTTGCGACTCTTCGCCGGTCAGTTGGCTGGCCAGTACTTCGCCGGCGTTCACCGCGCCAACGGGCGTGGTGGTGCCATCGTCAAGGTTGACGATGGCAAGCGAGATGTCGTGCGGATCGGCGCGCAATAGCGGCGCCACGGCAAGGCACAGTACACAGCACAATGCGATGACCAGTACAAACGGCGCTATCAACGCCTTTTTACCCAGTTTGCCAAAGTCGAACATGGGACTTCCTTTCGCTCAAATTCCTGTCATAATGCGATGGTAACTAGACGTACTGTCTAATAAAACAGATAAAATAGACGATGCGTCTAGTTATTGAATTCAGTCTGTTTACAATGCGGTTGGGTGCAGTGCGGCTGGGCGCAACGATGGGCTGGAGCGGGCTGCTGCAAAGCGTTTGGGAAACGCGTGGCCCACGGGCTTCGGGCTCCCGTTTGTGTTCGGTGCTTGTCAGCTGCGCGTTTGGGGTTGTGCCGAATTGCGTGATGCGTTGGCGTGCATCGGTAAAAGTCGGGTTTGGTAGTGCACCGTGCAATGAGAAAGAAGGGGGCGCCCATGGCGCGACCGCGCAAAGATCAGGAGGGCGAGGGCGCCCGCGAGCGCATCGAGAGCGCGTTTTGGGAGCTGCTTCGGGAAATGCCGCTGCGTTCCATTAGCGTGCGGATGCTGTCGAAACGCGCCGGGGTGAACCACAACACGTTCTACTACCATTTCGAAAGTATCGACGACCTGGCCTTACGCCAAATCGGCGACAACATGCCCAGCGAATGGTTCGAGGCGGCGGCCATGCTGACATCAACGCTCCAAACCGGTGCTGAACTTGACGTGCGCCGCTACTCGACCTCGGTTGATTTGCAACAGCGCTTCGAGCGCTTCCGCTTGCTGCTGCGCAGCGCCGATACTCAGCTGATTGAAGTGGGCAAACAGCGCGCGCTCAACATGATGCTGCGCGCCATCGGCGTTGATTCGCACGCGCTTGGCAAGCACGAACGGCTGAAGGTGGCGTTCCTGATTGGCGGGGTAACCTCGCTTTTGGCCAGCGACGAGATCAAATCGTTCGACGAGTATCTCGACTTACTGCAAGGTGGCCTGGCGAACACTGTCCGCGACCTGCTCCGCCAAGTAACTGCGCGCTCCGAGCTGATAGGGTAACCGCTTCGAAGCAAGCGGATGTCAGGAATTTGCGATTGTATGTGACTTAATGGGCTCGACGGCGGTATGCCCCGTAAGCGCCAAGACGTTTCCCCAGTTCACGAGGTTGTGGCTATTTTCGCTATAAGCCCTGTTCGCAGCAAGTCGCATACAACCGCAAATTCCTGACGCACGGCGAAGTTGGACCCTCACTTGCTCAGGCGTGGCGGGCAAGATTGTCTGGGCGAGCAAGGGCGTGCGAAAGCGCCTGCCCGGCTTTACCGGAACAGCTCCTTCAAGATATCTGCGAATTCGGGAACAAGAGCGTTTTCCCTGGTCTTTGGCCAGAATGCGTAGTATTCGCACGTGCTGTGACCGTTGGCATCGTGCAGCGGAATCCGCCGCAAAACGGTGCCGGACGCTTGCTGCTGGTCGCTTGACTCAATGGGAAGCCAGCCGCGATTACCTGCCACCATCATGCGCCCGGCGTCGGCGCTTTGCGCGTGTAGAAACGTGCCGTCGAAGTTCATCGCATCGCGCCACCAGGCGGCCTCGGCTTCGAAACGGGTGCGCTCGCACACGAGGATACAGGGGAGCGCTTTCAAGTCGTTGCAGGTCACCGTGTTATTATCGGCAAGCGGGCTTGCTTCTGATGCCTCCGCATAGCGCCAGCACGTGCGCAGGTGGACGTTTTCCCATTCCGGCGAAAGCGCGCGACGCCTGTCGTTGAGCACGATGTCGGCCTTTCCGCTGAGGGCGTCGCGGTACAGTTGGTCGTGGCTGGCGGCAACGGTTTCGATTTGACATCCGGGATGGCGGCGGGCATAGGCGGCAACGGCCCCGGCAACTTCCCAGCCGTCGTAGCGGCTGAGGTAGCCGAAAGTCAGGTGGCGCGGTTTTCCATGCGCAATATCGTACGTTTCGGCCTCAAGCTGGGCAAACTCGTCAAGTAGCGTCTCGCCTTTGCGCGCCAGCAGCGCGCCTGCCTGCGTGGGCGAGAAGTGCCGCCCGCGACGTTCAAGCAGCGTGCAGCCGAGATCCGCCTCGAGTGCACGAACCTGTTGCGATATGGCAGATTGCGAGATATGGCACGCTGCGGCCGCTTTCGTGAAGCTGCCAAGCCGTACCACCGCGCAAAAATAACCAAGCTGCCGCGAGTCCATGAGGTCCTTTCTTGCTCTATAAGCGAAACTTATTGAAACAGTACGATAACGAATTGTTCATAAGCATATAGGTCAATACACTAACGAAACAGAAGAGCCTTCATGGCGCTGCGTCACAAAGTCGCTCGAGTTTGTGACTTGTTGCGCATAGGCTGACTAACGGCGAAATCGGCATCTCGCTGACCCGGGGAAACGCTGATGCGAGCGTTGGTCTATCTCGCATGTTTGGATTAAGTCACAAACTCGAGCGACTTCGAAACAGATTGAAATCGCGTTAGTTTGCGCTTTGCTGAAAACGGATTGGTTAGCTATGAAGAGCATATTTGTTTGACCTGGGAAACGCTACAGCAGACGACAGTTTTGGTTGCCATTTTCGGATTAAAACACAAACTAGCGAAACTTTGGCAAAGCGGCGTGTTCGTGGAACAGGGTTGGTGCGTGTTTTGCGAGAGCGCTTTGGGAAAGTTTGCACCGCTGCGTGGAGCAGGTGCCCGGCCCTCTGCTTCTCGCGCCGCAGCACGGCAGCAATGGCGCGAGTGGGGGCAAGCGAAGTTAACAGTTGAAAGGTGGAACGTATGAGCAAGAGCGTGGTGCTGTGGATGGGCGCGGGCCAGATTGGCATGGCGATTGCGCGACGTATCGGGTATGGACGCAAGATTGTGGTGGCCGACAAGCGGCCTGAAAACGCCGAAGCCATGGCCAAGATCATGACGGATGCCGGGTTCGATTGCGAATGGATGCAGGCTGACCTGGCAAGCCGCGCATCGATTAGGGAATTCATTGCGAAGGGGCAAAGTTTCGGCGGCATCGACTATTTGGTGAACGCGGCGGGCGTGTCGCCGTCGCAGGCGTCGATCGAGACGATCTTGCAGGTTGACCTGTACGGCACAGCGGTGCTGCTTGAGGAAGTGGGCAAGGTTATCGCCCCAGGTGGTGCGGGCGTAACCATCTCCAGCCAGTCGGGCAAGCGCATGCCGCAACTGACCGTCGAGCAAGATCGGCAGCTCGCAACGACGCCGTGCGATGAGCTGCTGGACCTGGCGCTGCTGCAGCCGGAGAACGTGCGCGACACGCTGCATGCCTATCAGCTGGCCAAACGCTGCAACGAGAAGCGCGTCATGTTCGAGGCTGTTCGCTGGGGACAGCGTGGCGCGCGCATCAACTCGATTAGCCCGGGCATCATTGTCACGCCGCTTGCCATCGATGAGTTCAACGGCCCGCGCGGCGACTTCTACAAGAATATGTTTGCGAAGTGTCCGGCGGGCCGCCCCGGCACGGCCGACGAGGTGGGGGCGCTTGCCGAACTGGTTATGGGCCCGGCCGGGGCATTCGTTACCGGCAGCGATTTTCTGATCGATGGCGGCGCAACGGCCAGCTATTTCTATGGTCCGTTGCAGCCTGACCTACAGGAATAAGATCAGGTGCGCCCGGAAAGCGCCCTGGTGAGCAAGCCTCTTGTTGGTGGCAAGAGGCCTCACATGTTCTCGGTTTGTGAATTCCTTTGCGAATGTGTGCTGCAGGGGTTGTGCGGTAGTTACTACCGGTTGTTAGAGTCGTAGGCGTCGCCCGGTTTGCGGGCGGCGCCTACGCGCGCATATTCGACCAGATAGGAGCATCGCTATGGACCGTCGTCATTTCATCAAACTTGGTATCGCCGGGGCGACCGTTGCTGTTGGCGGTATGCTTGCTGGCTGCGCGGGCGGCGCCGAGGCGCCGGCGCCGCGTTCCGAAACGCATCCGCAGTCCCAGGCCGAAACGCCGTCGACGAGCGCCGCTACTGAGCCTGCCGCTCCGAAGGGCACGCCCGTGGTGACGGGAAATTCCCTGGTCATCTACTATTCGCATCCCGAAATCACTGCCGCGTCCGACCCGGCGAACCTGACCGAAGCTGAGGAGAACAGCGCCGTGGTGGTAGATGGCGAAATTCTTGGCAACACGCAGTTCGTGGCGCAAATCATCGCGCGCGAGACGGGCGCCGAGTTGCATCGTATCGAGACGCCGCACGAGTATCCGACGGACCATCGCGAGCTGACCAATCAGGCGCAGCAGGAGCTCAATTCCGGGTTCCGTCCCGAAATTACGGGCGGCATCCCCGATCTTTCTGCGTACGACACCATTTTCTTCGGCCATCCCATTGGTGGGCTCAGCTGCCGCCGACGGTGACCAGCTTCCTGGAGCAGGCGGATTTCAGCGACAAGAACGTGTTCCTGTTCAACACACACGGTGGCAGCGGCGACGCGGGCACGCCGGCAACCATCAAGGCGCTGCAGCCGGGCGCGAGCGTTTCTAGCGACAACTATGTGGTGTCGCGCGACGCGGTGGCGGGGGCCGAGCCGGCCATCGTCGCATGGGTCGGCGGCCTGCCGCGATAGGGCGGCTGGGCAAAGTTCCTGGCTACATGCCGGACAACGAGGGTTTTACGCGTTGTTGCGCCGCAGGGGGCGACGCAGCGGTAAGCGAAGACGAGAGGACGAGCATGATTTTCTATTTCACGGCAACGGGCAACTGCTGTTATGTTGCCGACCAGCTGGCTGAAAAGCTGGGCGACGAGGCGCGCAGCATTCCGCAGGAGATGCGCCGCGCGGGCGAGCTTTCGTATGCGGGTGAAACCATCGGCATCGTGTACCCCATTTACGGGCACATGATGCCGCGCATGGTGCGCGAATTCGTGGAGCGCGCGAAGTTCGATACGCCGTATTTCTTCCTGGTGCTGACGTACGGATGCCGCCATGCCAACGCCGTCGAAATCGCGCAGGAGCAGATGCGTGCGGTTAGCATCGAGCCGGCGTACATCTCGACGCTGCTGATGGTGGACAACTGGCTGCCGAACTTCGATATGAACGAACAACGCGCGATGGAGCCGGGTAAGCGCATTGGCGAAAACCTTGCTCGCATCGGCGATGACGTGGCGGGCCGTCGCTGCTGGATCGAGCCGGTCAGCGATGTCGACCGCGAAGCGCATGCGCAGTTCATGAGCCGCGGGATTGGCTTTGAACCCGCTGACCTGGGGAATTTTCTGTGCATTGACCCGCAGGCCTGCACGGGCTGCGGCATTTGCGCGCGCGTGTGCCCGGCGGGATGCATCCACGTGGAAGAGGGCGCTGCGGTGCGCGATGCGCTTGCCGGCCAGGGCTGCAACGCGTGTCTGGCCTGCATTCATGCGTGCGCGAATGGCGCAATTTCGCTGCCTATGGGCGAAGCGAACCCGCAAGCTCGTTTCCGCAACAGCCATGTGACGTTGGCGCAGATCATGCAGGCGAACGAAACGGACGAATAGCCAGAAGCTGGCGAAACGTCTGGTGATAGGTGTATTGCCGCTGCGATTTGTAGCTGCGCATTCGTCGGCGCCGCCCGGCGGCGTTTGAATGCGTTGGCGAAAGTGGCTATGCCCCGGCAAGTCACGTTGGCGAAGGCGGCAAAAACGGTGCGAGCGAATCGTGCGACACGTTGGGAGATTCGCAAAGAGAAGGGATCTCGAAATGGAGAAGCGTTTGCTGGGCGATGGCCTTGAGGTTTCGGCCATCGGGTTGGGGTGAATGGGGTTCAGCCATGCCTATGGCGTGGCCACCGAGCGCGCCGAGGCAGTGCGCACCATGCGCGAGGCGTTCGACATGGGCTACACCATGTTCGACACGGCCGAGTGCTATACGGGTGTTTTCACAGATGGGAGCGTTTCGTATAACGAAGAGCTGGTGGGCGAGGCGCTGCACGATGTGCGCGACAAGGTGCAGATTGCTACGAAGTTCGGCGTGCATCACGAAGGCCGTACTGTGGTGACGGACAGCCGTCTCGCCGAGATTCGCCGTGCCGTTGAGGGTAGCTTGATGCGCCTGGGCACTGATTATATCGACCTGTACTATCAGCACCGTATTGACCCCGCGGTACCGGCGGAAGCGGTTGCCGAAACGGTGGCCGAGCTGATTGCGGAGGGCAAGGTTCTGCATTGGGGCATTTCCGAGGCCACCGAGGATTACCTGCGCCGCGCGAACTCCGTGTGCCCCGTCGCGTGCGTGCAGAACCGCTTCTCGATGATGATTCACAAACATGAGGCGCTGTTCCCGGTGCTTGAAGAGCTGGGCGTGGGCTTCGTGGCGTTCAGCCCGTTGGCGAACGGCATTCTGACCGGGGCCTATGATGCGAACTCAACGTTTGCGGCCGACGATTACCGCGGCGCGATGCCACAGTATGCCGCTGGGGCCTACGAGCGCAATGCCGAGCTGTTCGCGTACCTTGGCCAGCTAGGCAAGGAGAAGGATGCCACGCCGGCGCAGATTTCGCTGGCGTGGATGCTGGCGAAGAAGCCGTATATCGTGCCGATTCCGGGCTCTCGTAAGGCAATCCGTTTGCGCGAGAACGCCGCCGCGGCACAGGTGAAGCTGACCGGCGAAGAGGTGGCGCGCATCGACGCGGCGCTTGCCGCGCTGCCGATGTCGGACGTGTTCGGCGGCTCGCCCGTCAAGCGCGCGGAGTAGGGAGGCGCCGCCGCTGGGCATAAGCGCTTGAAGCGAAGATGTGCATATTGCCTGGTCAAGGTGTTTTGACAGGTGCTTTCCGTCGGTGTTAGCGGTTGTTTTGCGTCGATTCGGTTGGGTTGATGCAGCTTGGTGCTGGCGGCAAGGCAGCGCTCAAAGCGGTGGATCGTGCAGCAGGAGCAGCTATCTTACAAGCATGCAGACCGGCGATAGGAGTGGAGAATTCGGTTATGGAAAAGCACTCAGGAAAGCGGCCGTTTGTTACGTGTCACGTGTTCGCGTCTATCGACGGACGCATTGAGGGGTCATACATGTTTGATCCGGCGTTGTCGGGGTCGCTTGGCGTGTATGTGGCGTTGCAGAAGGGTTTCGGCGCCGATGCGGTGGCATATGGCTCTGTGACAACGAAGGGGTTCGTTGGCGCAGGTCATCCGCATGTTGATGTGGGCACAAACGTGCCGGAGGGTGATTATGTTGCCGCTGGTGCTGCTGACGCCGCGTCGTATTACGTGTCGCTTGACTCTGCGGGCGAGATTGCCTGGCCTTCGGGGACGTTCCGCCGCGCCGGCAGGCCCGATGTGCATGTGATTGAGCTGCTGACCGAGGAAACGCCTGCGGCGTATCGCGCTTACCTGTGCGAACGCGGTGCGTCGTACGTGGTTGCTGGCGCGCACGAACTTGACGTGGCTCTTGCGTGCGAAAAGCTTGCCGAGTTGTTCGGCATCAAGCATTTGCTGGTGTGCGGCGGAGGCATTGCCGACCAGTCGTTTTTGGCTGCTGGTGCGCTGGACGAGCTAAGTGTCGTATTCGTACCGGTTGCAACCGGTGACCGCAATGTGGCAACCATTTTCGACGCCGCCCCGTTCGCTCCCGCTGCTCCGCATGCGTTCGCCCTGGCCAGCGCTGAGCGAGTAGGAGGCGATGGCCTGCATGTAGTGTGGCGAAAGGCGTAAAGAGTGCCGCTATGCCAATCGAAAAATGCGGGCTGGGTATACGACCGCGCTCCCCTTCAATCTTAAAATGTCTTCGACCGCTTTCCGCTGATTTGGCAATCTGGCAATTATTAAATTGCCAAACGGGGTTTGCTCGAATCAGGGTAGACGCAGTTTGCGAAAAGCGAATAGGTTGATTTGACACCGGGCGCGGGAATGCAGCTTGTTTCCGCGCCCTTATTTATGCGCTCTTTAAGAAGCCGGCTATGTCTTGGTAGCTGGCTTTGAGGTGCTCGAAGTCTTCGGCGGCGGGGAGTTCTTCGGCGTCGAGAGCTTCGATGATGGGCTGGCATGCTACGTACAGGTTGCTGAAAGCCAGCGTTGCACAGAGGTGCTGGAATGCATGCGCCAGCGGTGCGGCATCTGCAGGATTGCCGGCTTCGATTGCAGCTTCTAGCTGGGAAAACGTTTGGTCTTCGGGGAATTTGCGCAGTGCGCGGTCGTATACGATGCTGTCGTTGCCGTGATTGAGCGTGCCTGTTCCGTAACTGATATGGTGCTTGAGGGCTTCTCGTCTGCTGATTGCCATGATGGTCTCCTTGATGTTATCCGGTGACGTAAGGGCTGTTGATGAGTTTGCTCATGGAGTTGCGGATGGCATTGGGCCCGCCTTTGTCGCGGTGGATATCGCGGAGCTGGTGCTCGTCGATGCGCCCGCGGCCTATGTCGATGGCGAACACCTCGTCCGAAAGCATGAGAGCGTGTTCGGGGCAAAGCTGCTCGCATGCGCGGCATTGCAGGCACAGTTCCGGTGCATGGACAAGCGTTATGTGGGAAGTGCCGTTTCTGCTGGCCAGCCACGTGTTTGCGTCCGGCGTTGCGGTTTCCCGCTTTGTGAGCGCGCCCGTGGGGCAGAATGCGGCGCACATGCCGCAGCCCGAGCAACGGTCGTCGTCGATGACGGCGTGTCCCCATACGCGTGTGCCGATCATGACGTCTTCCGGTTGCCCCATTCGCTTCAGCGCGTCAAGAAGCACGGCGCGGCGTGATGGAAGGAATCTTGGTAGCGCGCCTGTTTTCATGGCTGCCCGGCGCGTGTGCTCAACGGCGGTCTCATGGTCAAAGGCACGGTCGATTGCCAGCTCGGCGGCGTCGGTGGCGGCGTCGCGCCCCAAATCGCGCGCGGATTGCAGGAATGCGCGGCGCTCGGGGTCCCAGGAAGCTTTGCACGTGGCGCGGCAGGACGCAGGCAGCTTGGAGGAAACGCTGACGCGGGCGCCGCTTTGCCAAGCAGCGAGTATGGTGTTGGCGTCTTGGCATATGTCTTCCGCAACGCGCTTTCCGGGTGAATGCTCGCATTTTTCGCAGTTGCCGCAGGTCAGGCGCAGTGCTTTTGCGCCTGCGGATGCTAGGAGCACCAGCAGGCTTGCATCTACGCGGCCGATGCAACGCACGGCTGCTACGGTTTCGGGATTGATGGCGTTGCCTGCTGCGTGAAGCAGCTGCTCGCAGGCGAACACCACCGTGCCGCCGGTTGCTCGCATAGCTGCGGCAGCTGATCGGGCCAGCGCGCGGTCATCGGGTTTTCGCGGCGAGAGCGCGCCGGTCGGACAGGCCGATGCGCACGTTCCGCATCCGATGCAGTGCTCGGGATGCACATTAAGGAGCCCATTGCTCACGCTGATGCAGCTCGATGTGCATGCTTGGGCACAGCGCCCGCATGCGATATTGCGGTTGCGTACGGCAAGGCAGCGCTGCGCGTCAACGCGCACGTTGACGCTTTGCAAGCGTTCCAGCAGGTCGATATAGGTTTTTATACTCGGCATCGCATCCCCCTCATCCTTGGTTTGCCTAGCCGCTGTTGTTCTGTCTGGCCCTTGCGTAAGAAGGGGCCTTGCAATTTATGCTGCGTGCGAGACGCTTTTCCGAGCC
>OLOM01002607.1_pt1 | contig 10807 bp, 9 predicted proteins | sample 1672531 | NCBI WGS metagenome assembly OLOM01 (sample SAMEA3136696, study PRJEB25190) | human gut metagenome | reverse complement strand
GTCGAACAGCTTTCCGCCGAATTCCAGATACAGCTTGTTGTCGAACTGGTTGATGCGGTCGCGGATGTGCTCGGACTGCATTTTCAGGTATTTCTCATTGTCAAATCCAATTTTCATGATATTTTTCTCCCTTTTTTCCATGGTATTTGTTTGAAAGAAACGGATCATTCTTGCCCCATTGGGTTCTGAAGAGTTACAAACAACTGATTTTATTTTACTATAGAGAAAAGTCACGTGCAAGAAAAAAATGCGGCAGGAATAGCAGGAATAGAAGCGATTCAGAAAAAGCACTCCTTCGCGCAAGCATGATTCGCGATTTTTCCGGAATTTCGCATGGATCTGAATCGTTACAAAAAAAATCTCCCCAAAAGGAGAGAGGCCGGGACTTGGTTGGAGCCCCGGCGGTATGAAAAAGAAATCTATCTATTAGAAAGGTTGGCGTTGGAGACGTGCTTCCAGAAATGCTTTGCCGTCTCCGGTTTATTTATAGAGAAACAATGGAGGTTGTTTTTTACTTCCTTTGTTGTTGATAAGATTAGTATACGGGAAAATTGTGACCAGAATGTGTACACGGGATAAAGCTTTTCTGAAGAGAACATGAAAACAAAAGGAAGAAAATCTGACGGAATTGTAAAGAAGTAGTCAAAAAGGATTCATGCACCGTGGAAAAGGCGCATAAAATGCAGGAGAAGAAAAAGAGCGTTTCCGGCAGGAAAACCGATAAGACCGGAAAACCGGCTATCTGGCAGCCGCGGGGAAGAGGTTTCCATGGCGGAAATGAAAAGGAAGAGAAAATTTGCAGAGCGTGATTCTGGATATGGTCAACCGTTTTGGATATCTTGGTATTCTAATCCTGATTGCCGTGGAAAATGTATTTCCGCCGATTCCCTCCGAGGTGATTCTGACTTTCGGCGGTTTTCTGACAACGTGTACCCGGCTGCACCCGGCTGGGGTTGTGCTGGCATCTACGGCGGGCTCACTGCTTGGCGCGCTGGTGCTGTACGGAGCCGGAACCCTCGTCAGCCCGGAAGGGCTTGCCGAGCTGCTCGAGAGCCGGCCGATGAAGCTTCTGGGGTTTCGGGCAGAGGATGCCTGGAAGACCATTGCCTGGTTTCAGAAAAAAGGGCAGCGGGCTGTGCTGCTCGGCCGATGTATTCCGATCATCCGAAGTCTCATCTCGGTTCCGGCCGGCATGGCAGGGATGAAGATGCCGGGATTTCTTCTATATACCATAGTCGGGAGTACGGTCTGGAATCTTCTTCTGGTTGGCATCGGCGCAGCGGTCGGCGCTGCATGGGAGCAGGCAGCGGAATATGTGAAGCTATATGCGGATGTGGTTTTCTTTGTTTTAATAGTGGGAACCGTATGCTTTCCGGCATTCCATTTATATAGGAAGAAACACCGTCAAAAATAATAGGATGCATGAAATCATGCATGATATGCAAAAAATATGCTTGCAATTTAGCAATAAGTGTGCTAAGATTCATCTCAACAAATAAAAGGGAGTAGCGAAACGCCGCGGGATCTGAAATAAAAACATCCCGTGCGGGTTTGAAACCGTCAGCCGATGTTGAGAAACATCCGTATCAAATGAGAACGCAAGACTTTTATTGTGGCAGAGGTCATGATAGGAGTCTTTTTTTTATTTACAGGAGACTTCGTTGAATTTTCCTGTAAATGAGAAAAGCCCTCCGGGCAGGATTCTTTCTTGTCCTTCGACTCCTGAATACCAAACATGAACTGCCATCCGTTGCCAGCGAAAGAAGCGTGGCGGAGAGAGAGGAATGTATGAGCAGCCAAAGAGTAAAAAAAGAATTGTACGAAACTGCAATGACAGGAGAAAAGGCACTGACCAGCCTGATGTATGTACAGATGACACTGTATGCAGCAAAAAGCCAGAAAACGTATGCCAGGGTGCGAAGCGAGGGGCGTGCAAGGATGCGCCACACGGGGCTTCATATGAATCAGTATTTAAGAGCGGCAGGAAAGGATCTGGAAAGCTTTCGAAACCGTCTGAAAGAGACACATCTGCCGGAAGAGCTTCAGTCAAAGGCAGAAACATTTCTGGTCCAGACGGTACATGTTCTGGATGTGACGGAGAAAAAACAGATGTACCGCGGGGAACTGATCGGACTGGAAGAGAAAGTAAAGGAAATAGCAGAACAGATCGAGGAGCTGCTGAAAAGCATGCGGGAGCTTGGAGTATAAGTCACCGTCTGGCAGGCTCTGCGTGACCCGTAACGTGTAGTATCCGCAGGGGAGTCGGCGAAGGGGAATGCGCATGGTGGACTTTTCAAAAACAAAATGTTAAGATAAAACATATGGTAACGATTCAGAGCCATGCGAAATAGAAGAGAAGATGCAGGAAAGAAAAGGAGTAAGAAACGTGGCAGAAGAAATTGCAATGAAGGTGATCGCCCGAATCTACACGGATTTCCCGGAAAAATTCGGGATTCCGAGGCAGAGCGGACTGATCGAAGAACTAAAGAGTACGATCGTTTTTGAACCGGAGTTCCGCGATGCAAATGCACTGCGTGGGCTGGAAGAATATTCCCATCTCTGGCTGATCTGGGAGTTTTCGGAAGCCGTGCGGGATACCTGGTCTCCGATGGTGCGGCCGCCGCGGCTTGGCGGAAATAAACGGGTCGGCGTATTTGCTACGCGTTCGCCGTTCCGCCCGAATCCGATCGGTCTTTCTTCGGTAAAGCTGGAATATGTGGAGCAGCACCCGTCGCTTGGCCCGGTATTGCACCTTACGGGGGCTGATCTGATGGACGGCACACCGATTCTGGACATCAAACCGTATCTGCCGCATGTAGACAGTCACGTGGAGGCGCTTGGCAGCTTTACGGAAAAGACGAAGGAATACTTTATTCCGGTTGAAATTCCGGACGAGCTGCTGGAAAAGGTTCCGACAGATCACCGTGCGGCGCTGAAAAAAGTGCTGGAGCAGGATCCGCGTCCATCGTATCAGAACAGCGAAGAACGCGTCTACGGACTTTCCTTTGCGGGAATGGAAATCAAATTCCAGGTAAAGGACGAGGTACTGCATGTTGTGGGAGTAGAAATGTGAGGAAGAAATAAAGATCGGGCGAAAAGACCGAAAGCAAGGATCGAAAGCGAAGACCGAAAGCAAAGATCAAAAGTGAAGATCAAAAGCAAAGATCGAGAGAAGAGACCAAAAGCAAGGATTAAGAGAAAAGATAGGAAGAAAAAATGGAACGAAATGTAGAGATAGATAAAATTTCAGATGGAAAACGATACGGAGCTAATGATCTTGTAAAAGTGGGCTGCGACGACTGCCGCGGATGCTCCGCCTGCTGTAATGGGATGGGAGATTCGATTGTACTCGACCCGATGGATGTCTACCGTCTGGAGAAAAAGCTGGGAAAGACGATGGAAGAGATTTTGCTGGCTGGGAACGTGGCGCTTCGTGTCGTGGACGGTGTTATTTTGCCACATCTGAAGATGACAGAGCAGTCAGACCAGTGTAGCTTTTTAAATGAAGAAGGCCGCTGCAGCATCCACGATGCGCGCCCGGGCTTCTGTCGGATGTTTCCACTGGGACGGCTGTATGAGGATGGAACATTTTCTTATTTCCTTCAGGTGAACGAATGTCCGAAGGAGAACAAGACGAAGGTCAAGGTCCGCCGCTGGCTCGATACGCCGGAGCTTGGGAAATACGAAGCCTTTACGACAGAATGGCATTATTATCTGAAGAAAAAGCAGAATGCGGCGCGCGAAAGCGAGGACGATGCATTCCGGCAGCAGATCAGCATGAACATTCTGAAGCTGTTTTATCTGCTTCCGTATGACGGAAATACAGATTTCTATACACAATTTGCAGCTCGAATGGAGCTTGCAGACACGATGTAACGTGTGTCTGAAAAATCTTTTCCGCAATCTGTAAGTCCCACTTTGCGGTCTGTTTTGTTCTCATTCGGCTGCCTTTAAGCGAAAACGTTATAAAAACAGGAGGGCAGGATTATTTATTATATCGTTTCGTGAGAAAACTTTCCTGCTCCGGCGTAGACCAGGAAGGCTTCCCGGGTCTCACGCCTCCGCCGGCGGCTGCAGAAAATGATCTGCCCATTTTTCAGCAGAACTTCGCCAGTTACCTGTACAAGGGAAACGTGGGCAAAGTTGATCAGCAGACCTTTTCCGCCGTGGAAATAAGGCAGACCGTCAGGTCGGCAAATGTGCAGCGGGTTGTAAAATCTCCCTGAATGGTGTGGAGAATCAGTCGGTGCTGGCAGGCCTCAACGTAAATCAGGTCGTCGAGCGCCAGCCGGTATTTTTGGGAAACACCCTGTGAGATAATGACTGGAATTTCGAGCAGAACAGAATCGTTCGGATCGAGTGGGAATATTAATTTGGAATACAAGAAAAACACCTCCGGGAAAGCATACCGTTTGCGTCGAAGTGCAGCCGTTCAAGTCGAAGCGGTTGTCCGGCGCAAAGAAACATGATAGGGTACAAAATAAAAGTAGGAGGGAGCATTACAGCAAACGTCATAAAATTACAAAATGTAGTTTAGCATAGTGGCAGGATCTCATTCAAGCCGAATTGCCGCACTTCTGTTAAAATCGTTCGACAGATAACGATGCCGGATGGCTTAAAGAGTCGAAAAAAGTAAAAAAAAGGAACGATAGGCAGAAAAAACAGCAGAAAAATCGAAAGAAAATCGAAAGAAAAGGAGGTCGAGAAGATTGACGATGCGAGATGGGTTTGGTATAATATTCCAAAAACAATTATTATATATAACATTGTAAAAGAATAAATATCATATGGAGAGAAATATGAACAGAGAAGTAGAAACAATCAGAGAAAAAGTACATACAACAGCAGATGCAGCATTATTTTTATGCTTTCAGGAAGTGAAGGGAAGCCATTCCAAAGGAGTGATCCGGCTGCCGCTGCTTCACTATGACATTCCGTTTGAGGGATACGGAGAAATGCTGCTTCGGATGAACCGCATTTATGACCTGCTCGGCATGCCGGATGCAGGAAGCTGTATGCGGAGCCTTTCAGAAGGGGAAAAAGAAGAGTGGGAATTTACAGATGAAATGAAGAACAATCAGGATACAACGCTTCCAGCAGGAACCGAGCGTATGGTCAGTATTCAGATTCAGTTCCGACAGCACTGTAGTCTGCAGGGATTTCTGATCTGCGGAAAACAGAAAGCAGGTTTTCGTTCAGCACTTGAAATGCTGTATTTACTGGAAGATTGTCTGCAGGAACAGGATAACTGAATACGGGAGAAAAACGCAACAGAATGAGAGTGGGAGCTATGAAGGAAGAAAAAAAGATCAGAAAGAAAATAAAAATTGAGGATTTGCTGCCAAGAGATCCCATCCGGGTGGATCTCGATGCAATCCTGGGCTATGTGAAGGGAAAAACAATCCTGGTAACAGGCGGAGGCGGTTCGATCGGAAGTGAGATCTGCCGCCAGCTGGCCGGACACGACGTCGGGCATCTGATCATTTTTGACATCTACGAAAACAATGCGTACCAGATTCAGAAATCTCTGGAATGGGAGTTCCCAGATCTCAATTTGACCGTACTGATTGGTTCTGTGCGGGATGAGCGGAGGCTGGAATCAATTTTTTCGAAGTACCGGCCGGACATCGTCTTTCACGCAGCAGCCCACAAGCATGTGCCGCTGATGGAGGACAGCCCGAATGAAGCGATTAAAAACAATGTTATTGGAACCTTAAAAACGGCGCGCACAGCAAGCCATTATCAGGTAAAGAAGTTTATCCTGATATCAACAGACAAGGCAGTCAACCCGACCAACATCATGGGAGCGAGCAAGCGGCTCTGTGAGATGGTGATTCAGCTGATCGGAAGACACAGCACGACAGAGTTTGCGGCAGTGCGCTTTGGAAATGTACTGGGAAGCAACGGAAGTGTCATTCCGCTGTTCCGCCGTCAGATCGAACATGGCGGTCCGGTGACGGTTACGCATCCGGATATCATTCGATATTTTATGACGATTCCGGAGGCAGTCAGCCTGGTACTTGAGGCAGGCGCCTATGCGAAAAACGGTCAGATCTTTGTCCTGAATATGGGAGATCCGGTCAGAATCGCAGATCTGGCAAAAAATATGATCCGCCTTTCCGGGTATGAGCCGGAAAAAGAAATCAAGATCAAATATATTGGCCTGCGGCCCGGCGAAAAGCTGTATGAAGAGCTTCTGATGAATGAAGAGGGCATGCAGACAACAGAAAACAGCCGGATTTTTATCGGCAGACAGATTGCATTTGATGAGAAAGTATTCCGGGAGCAGATAAAGGAACTCGCGAAGGAAGCGGAAAACGAATGTCCGGACATCTGTTATCTGGTAAAGAAAATGGTACCGGAATACCAGTACGAAGGAGAAAAACAGGGATGACGGACCTTCATGTACATATTCTGCCGGGAGTGGACGACGGATCCCCGAATTTGTCCACCTCCCTTGAAATGGCAGAAATGGCGGCACAAAGCGGGGTACGCATCCTCGCGGTGACGCCGCATGCAAACCAGACGGGAATCGAAGGCGTGGAGGACGGATACGTCAACTACGAATCGGAACAGTTAGAAGAGCAATTTTACCGTCTGGAGAGGGAAATCAACAGAGAACACATTCCCATCAGCCTGGTGCGCGGCATGGAAATCATGAGCATCGGACCGCTGGGGGAAAAAATCAGAGAGAGAAAGCTGATACCGCTCCATGAGAGCCGCTATTATCTGATCGAGGTGCCGTTTGATATGGCGCCGGACGGAATCAGAAAGCGGCTGCTGGAATTTCCGGCGATGGGAAAAATCCCGGTGCTGGCGCATCCGGAGCGGTATTTCTGCGTGCAGGATACACCGGAGCTTCTGTACGAATTCCGGAAAATGGGCGCGGTTTTGCAGATCAACAAAGGAAGCGTGTTTGGAAGATTTGGAGAAGAGGCGGAGCGGACAGCAAGGTTTCTACTGGAAAACCGCCTTGCGGGCTGTGTGGCAAGCGATGCCCACGGAGCTGATTACCGGACCACGGACATGCGGCCGGTCCGGCAGTTTCTGGAGGAGCGGTATGGAGAAGCGTATGCACAGCTTTTATTGAAAGTGAATCCGAGAAGAATCCTGGAGGACCGTCAGATTTTCTATGAACCGTCCCCGGAACGAAAACGGAAAAGACGCTGGTTCCTCTGAAAACAGGAAGAATGGCGTTACAGAAACGAAAGGAGCATCTTTGATATGCACAAAACGAGAGCGGCAGTTCTCATTCTGTTTCTGGCTTCCACACTTGCCTTTGGCGGGTGTCTGGTGCGGCAGCAGACGGGAAAAGACGGAAAAGGGCCGGAAATTACGATGGACAACAGTGAGATTTCTGCCAGCATCCATGCAGAGGAGTCAGAACTTCTGGCCGGAGTAACTGCTTACGATAAAAAGGACGGCGATGTGACGAGTTCTCTTGCTGTGGAACATATTTCGAATTTTGTGGAAAAAGGGCGGCGGAAAATCAGTATCGTCGCCTTTGATTCCGATAACCACGTTACGCATGCGGAGCGGGAACTGGTGTATAACGATTACACCTCACCGGTCTTTTCCCTGGATCGCCCGCTGCGGTTCAGCCTGAATGCAGATGACCTGACAGAGGGACTTTCCGCGGAGGACTGCCTGGACGGAACGATTACCGACCGCATCCGGATTTCTTACGAGGATGAGATCAGCAGTACACCGGGACTGTACCACGTGACATATTCGGTTGCAAACCGCGCCGGAGATGTGACAAGCCTTCCGGTGACAGTAGAACTCTACGATCCGGCAGAGGAGAACGGAAGGCCGCAGATTACCCTGAGCGATTACCTGATTCATCTGGATCTGCAGCAGCCATTTGATCCGCAGGCATATCTGGAAAGCGTGAGTGTGGATCAGATGCTGTATGAAAAGAGAGAAGACGGTGCGCTTCATGCAGCTTCGTATGAAGAAGAGCTTCTGGGAGAAAATCAGTTTTCCATTGACAATCCGGTCGATACCGACAGTGCGGGTGTTTATGAAGTGACATACACTGCGACAGCGGAGGATGGGCAGACTAGCTCCGTCCGCCTGATCGTCTGTGTAAACGAATAGGGGGGATCCAGATGGGAGAATACGACAGAACAGGAAACGGGCAGAGCAGCAAAACAGACTGGGATCTCCGAAGTATCCTGTGCGACATTGCAAAAAACTGGTGGGTCATCCTTCTGATTGCCTGTTCGGCGGCGATGATAACCTATACTGTGATGACGACCGTACACAAAGACCGGTATACGGTAAAAACCACATTTGCCGTTATGGGACGCGGGGTGGATGCCAATGCGGCATCGAGCCTGTCGGCCACATATGAGATGGCACAGAAATTTGAAGCAATTCTGGAAAATACGATTTTGAAGAAAAAAGTGATGGAGGAGCTTAGCCTGTCCTCGTTTCCGGCAAAAATGAATGCTTCCATTGTGCCGGAATCCAATCTGATGGAGCTGTCTGTGACCGCAGATTCGCCGGAAATGGCATTTCGGATCTTAAAGTCGGTACTGAACAATTATACGAGCATTTCCGACTATATTATTCCGAATGTAGTGTTGGAGACACTGCAGCAGCCGCAGGTTTCCAGCGTGCCATCGAACCAGATTCCGACCAAAAGGTATGCTGCGACCGCATTTCTTGCGGCAGCCCTTGCTATGGCGGCACTCATCGGACTCTTTTCCTTTCTGCGGGATACCGTCAAAAATGAGGCAGAATTCACCCGTAAAATCGATGCGGACCTGCTGGGCGTTGTGTATCACGAAAAGAAGAAGAAAAACAGCTCCATGCTGATTACTAATCCGGCGCGGAGCTTTCTGTATGTGGAATCCTTAAAGCGTATTGCATCGCGTGTGCGGGGGCGTCTGGACCGAAAAGGCGGAAAAGTGCTGCTGGTGACCAGTGTGGCGGAAAATGAAGGAAAATCGACCCTTGCGGCAAATCTGGCGCTTGCCCTTGCAGAAGAGCAGAACCGTGTACTGCTTTTGGACTGCGATTTCCGACAGCCGGCGTTACATAAAATCTTTGAGATTCCGGAAAAAGACGGAAAGGATTTCGGAAAGGTTGTCCTCGGAAAAGAGTCGGCATCCGGCGTTTTTGAGAAATACAAGGATACCAACGTATATACCGGAATCTGCCGTAATCGTCTGGAAGAGCCATCGCTTGCAATCGGCGGTGAGATTTTCCACCGGATTCTGGAGACATGCCGGACCAATATGGACTACATTATTCTGGATACGCCGCCGATGGGAATGACGGCGGATGCAGAAGAGCTTGCAGAGTATGCCGATGCGGCAGTTCTTTCCGTGCGGCAGGACGGCGTACTGACGAGGGATATCAACGATGCGATTGATGCATTGAACCAGAAAGAGGAAAAAGTGATCGGCTGTGTATTTGGAAATGTTTACCCGGGATTCGGTGAGCGGATCGGCAACAGCTACGGTTATGGATATGGATACGGCACCTACAGCAGGGCAGAACGATAAGAGGGAGCAAAGAGCATGAGCAGAGAAACGTATGAAACCTATTCGGCGGAACCGGAGAAAATCGATCTGATCGCCTTTCTGGCAGAATATTTCCAGGCATTCCGAAAATTCTTTTTGGGCGTGCTGATTCTTGTGATCCTCATGGGAGGCGGCTCCTTTCTGACGGCAAAGCTGCGGTATCAGCCCATGTATGAGGCATACACCTCATTTGTGGTCGGATCAAACCGCGCGGTCGGCTATTCCTATTATGACAATGTGACGGCGCAGCAGCTTGGAAAAACCTTTCCTTATATCGTAACAAGCGGTGTATTAAAGGATGTTGTGGCACGGGATCTTCAGGTGGGAGCAGTGACATCCCAAATTGAGGCGAGCGTGATGGAAAACACCAATCTGTTCACAATTCGTGTAAAAGATTCTTCACCGGATACGGCATATCGCGTACTTCAGTCCGTCATTACCAATTATCCGGAGGTAGCAGAGTACATAATCGGTGCGACAACGTTGACGGTGGTAGACGACAGCGGCGTACCGGTATCCCCGATCAACAGCCAGGATGCGGTACATGCCGGAATGATCGGAGCAGCGGCGGGACTTGCCGTTGCACTGCTTTTGATTTTCATCTATGTGAGAACAAGAAAAACAATTCGCCAGGCAGAGGACGTGAAAAAGCTGACGAACGCAGCGTTCCTCGGAAATCTGCCGGAGGCGAAAATTAAGAAACGAAGCAACGTAAAAGAACAGACCATCACGATCTGTAACCCCAAAGTGCCGGATTCCTTCAAAGAAGCAATGCAGCTGATCCGGACAAGAACAGAGGACGGGCTTGGAAAAGCCGACTGCCCGGTTCTGCTTGTGACAAGCTCTGTGCCGGGAGAGGGAAAGACAACCGTTGCCGTGAATCTCGCAGAGGCATTCGCAAAGAAAAAATACCGCGTAGTGCTGCTGGACGGAGATCTGCGAAATCCGTCGGTATTGAAGTGTATCGGACTTTCCGAGCGGAAGGGACGTGGAATCATAGGAGTGCTGAAAGGACAGATCAGCCTGGATGAGGCACTTACCGATTATCGGGATCTGTCACTGAAAATCCTGCCGGGCGTCGGAAGTACACAGAATCCGGCAGGTCTGCTGCGTTCCGCACGGATGAGAACGCTGATTGAAAACCTGAAAGAGGATGCGGATCTTCTGATTATTGATACGCCGCCGTGCGGAGTGCTGTCGGATGCATCCCTTTTTGGCGGAATCGCAGATTCTGCAGTTCTTGTCGTACATCAGGGAACGACAAAGGACCGTGA
>OLOM01002606.1_pt1 | contig 10807 bp, 10 predicted proteins | sample 1672531 | NCBI WGS metagenome assembly OLOM01 (sample SAMEA3136696, study PRJEB25190) | human gut metagenome | reverse complement strand
CTTTCGAAAAATGATGTGATGTATTCAAAATAGTATGAATGATTAAGGAAAGAAGAAGGAAGAAAAGAGGGAATTTATCAAGGAAAAATTTTAACTCAGATTTCGATGATTCAGAAGAAAGTGAAAAAAATAAGAATCTTGAGCAGATAGTCGATGAATTAGAAGAACCAATGGAAGAAATAAAACCAATCTATGATCAAGTAAAACAACATCCAGACAAAACAGCAGAAGAAATCTACAATTTAATTAATAATGAATAAAAATCGGAGGACATTACAAATGAGTATCAAAACAGACAAAGCAGCACAAAACCACCAGAAAGGTTACAACTGTGCCCAGGCAGTTGCCTGTGCATTTGCTGAAGAAATGGGAATCGATGAATCCATCATTTTCAAGATGATGGAAGGCCATGGACTAGGTATGGGATGCATGGAAGGAACATGTGGAGCGATCACAGGAGCCGTTGCAGTCATCGGTGCTCTGAAAAGCTGTGGAGACATCGAGAAAACAGTTTCCAAGGCAGCAACCTATAAACTAACAGGAGAGCTTGTAAAACGCTTTCAGGAGAAGAATCAAGCAACAAAATGTAAGGACTTAAAAGGGATTGAAACGGGAAAAGTCTTAAGATCCTGTCCAGGCTGCATTGAAGATGCAACAGCCATTCTGGAAGAAATTTTAGCGGAATGATCTAATTGAAATAGAAAGAAACAAACAAGAAGCCATGTTACAAGCATAGACAAGATTTATCTATGCCGGAACATGGCTTCTTTTGATTAGTATTTGATTCTAAACAATAGAAAAATAACTATTTATTCATATTCTTCTCAGCCGCAGAAAGCATCAGCTTAATACGGTTGATCTGGTTAACCTCACTAGCTCCCGGATCATAGTCGATCGCCACGATGTTCGCATCAGGGAATGCCTGACGGATTTCTTTAATAACACCCTTACCAACGACATGGTTCGGTAAGCATGCAAATGGCTGTGTACATACGATATTTGGAGCACCGCTGTGAATCAGTTCAACCATCTCACCTGTTAAGAACCAACCCTCACCAGTCTGGTTACCGATTGATACGAATGGTTTTGCATATTCTGCAAGGTCTTTGATATATGCAGGCGGCTCAAAACGGTTACTCTTGGCTAGTTCTTTACGAAGAGTCTGACGATAACGTTCAACGATCCAGATTGCGGAGTTGCTGACGATCGCAGATTTCTTGGATTTACCAAGATAACGGTATTTGAAGTTACTGTTGTAGAAGCTGTACATGAAGAAGTCTAACAGATCAGGTACAACAGCTTCCGCACCCTCACGTTCCAGAAGTTCTACTAAGTGATTGTTTGCATCTGGAAGGAATTTTACAAGGATCTCTCCAACGATTCCGACACGAGGTTTCTTGATATCCTTTAATGGAATGCGGTCGAAGTCACGAATGATTCCACGGATATTCTTCTGGAATGTATAGAAGTTACCTTTGGCAATATCACGTTTACATTTAGCAGCCCATTGTCTGTGTAATTTGTTGACAGAACCAGGTTTTACTTCATAAGGACGTGTATGATAAACCGTTCTCATAAAGACATCACCATAAACGATCGCCTGAACTGCTTTGTTTAATAAACCAGGTGTAAAGCTAAATCCACTGTTTTTCTCGATTCCCTGGGCACTTAAACCAACAACAGGAACATAACCGTAACCAGCTTTCTCAAGCGCACGGCGGATAAAACTGATATAGTTTGTCGCACGGCATCCACCACCTGTCTGGGAGATGACAAGTGCGATCTTATGAGGATCATATTTACCAGAAAGCAATGCATTCATTAACTGTCCGATGACGATCAGAGATGGATAGCAGGCATCATTATTTACATACTTAAGACCTGTGTTAACATCTTCCATACCACCCTGATTTAAAACTTCAACGTTATATCCACAAGACTGCAGAGCAGGCTCTAAGAATTCAAAATGGATCGGAGACATCTGAGGAACTAACAGTGTATAGTTCTTACGCATCTCTTTTGTAAATTTCACACGTTTGATCGCTGGAGATACAGGTTTTGGTTCGATCTTATGTTTTTTACGGACACGGACAGCACTGATCAGTGAGCGGATACGGATTCTTGCCGCTCCAAGGTTATTAACCTCATCGATCTTTAATACTGTGTAGATACGTCCGGATTTTGTTAAGATATCTTTCACTGTATCAGTTGTAACAGCATCCAGTCCGCAACCGAAAGAGTTTAACTGAATGACTTCTAACTGTTTATTTGCTTTTGCATAGTTTGCTGCAGCATAGAGTCTGGAATGATACATCCACTGATCCTGTACGTTTAATGGACGTTCAACCTTTGATAAATGAGAAATAGAATCCTCAGTTAAAACAGCAATTCCATAAGAGTTGATCAATTCTGGAATACCATGGTTGATCTCAGGATCGATATGATATGGACGACCACATAGAACGATACCAGTTCTGCCAGTTTCAGCAAGGTAAGCAAGGACTTCCTCACCCTTATTTTGGATATCTGTACGAACCTGTGAAAGTTCTGCATAAGCTTTATCAACCGCGTGATTTATTTCGTCAGCAGTCAAATGATACTGAGCCTCTAATTCCTCAAATAAACGAGATTTTAAAGCCTCTTCATTATCCAGTGCTAAGAATGGATTCATAAAGTTGATATGCTCTGTTGCAAGTTCTTCCATGTTATTTTTGATATTTTCTGCATAAGAAGTAACGATCGGGCAGTTATAATGGTTGTTTGTACCTTCCATCTCGTCACGTTCATAAGGAATACAAGGGTAGAAGATATCCTTGATTCCCTGTTTGATCAGCCACATCACATGACCATGGGCTAATTTTGCAGGGTAACATTCAGATTCACTTGGAATAGATTCGATACCTAACTCATAAATCTTACGAGAAGATTCAGGAGATACCACAACTTTAAATCCAAGATCCGTAAAGAATGTATACCAGAATGGATAGTTCTCATAAATATTTAAAACTCTAGGGATACCAATGACTCCACGAGTGGCTTTCTCATCAGATAAAGGTTCGTAGTCAAAGGTACGATGAAGTTTGTAATCGTAAAGGTTTGGAATATTTTCAGCATTCGGTTCTTTACCAATACCACGTTCACAACGGTTACCAGTGATATAACGGCGTCCGTTAGAGAATTTATTGATCGTTAACAGGCAGTGATTTGTGCAGCCTTTGCATCGTGTCATGGAAGTATCAACACTCATCGCAAAGATTTCTTCTAATGGAAGCATAGAAGTTTCCATACCATCTTCGTAACGTTCTCTCGCAATCAGTGCGGAACCAAAGGCACCCATGATACCTGCGATATCAGGTCTTACAGCATGACATCCGGAGATACGTTCAAAGCTTCGAAGAACCGCATCATTATAAAATGTACCACCCTGTACAACGATATGTTTTCCAAGGTCAGATGGGTCTGTTAACTTAATAACTTTATATAAAGCATTCTTGATCACAGAATAAGCAAGACCAGCAGAGATATCTCCGACAGTTGCCCCTTCCTTCTGTGCCTGTTTTACTTTAGAATTCATAAATACCGTACAACGTGAACCAAGATCGATTGGATTCTGTGCTGTTAAAGCAACTTTGGCAAATTCCTGTACAGAATGATTTAAGGATTTCGCGAAAGTTTCAATAAATGAACCGCATCCAGAAGAACATGCTTCGTTTAACTGTACATCATCAACAACTCCATTTTTGATACGGATACATTTCATATCCTGACCACCGATATCAAGGATACAGTCCACATCAGGATCAAAGAATGCAGCTGCATAGTAATGTGCGATCGTCTCAACTTCTCCAAAGTCAAGATTTAAGGCAGCTTTTACAAGATGTTCTCCGTATCCTGTGGAACAGGAAGATACGATCTTAGCTGTCTTTGGCATCTGTGTGTCAATCTCATGAAGCGCTTCAACAACGGCGTGAAGAGGACTTCCGTTATTGTTATTGTAGTAGCTGTAAAGAAGTTCTCCATCCTCACCAGCTAAAGCAACTTTTGTTGTAGTAGAACCGGCATCGATCCCTAAGTAACAATTTCCTTTATATGTAGCAAGATCTCCACGTTTCACAATATGACGGTTATGATCTTTTACGAAATTTTTATATTCTTGTTCACTCTTAAATAAAGGCTCTAAACGGTCAACTTCCTGCTGAAGTTCGATCTTCTTCTCAAACTGTTTTAAAAGATGTTCAAAATCAGTTGTAACTTCCTCTTTAGCATTCAGAGCAGCACCGACAGCTGCAAATAAATGAGAGTGTGTAGGAGCGATAATCTCATCATCTTTTAGGTTTAATGTACGGATAAATGCTTCTTTTAATTCTGTAAGGAAATGAAGAGGTCCTCCGAGGAAAGCAACATTTCCACGGATCGGTTTACCACATGCAAGACCACTGATCGTCTGATTTACGACTGCCTGGAAAATAGAGGCAGCAAGGTTTGGTTTTGTAGCACCTTCGTTGATCAGGGGCTGGATATCTGTTTTGGCGAATACACCGCAGCGGGCTGCAATCGGATAGATCGTATCATAATCTTTCGCATATTCATTTAATCCGCCAGCATCTGTTTGTAATAAAGAGGCCATCTGATCGATAAATGATCCGGTACCACCGGCACAGACACCATTCATACGTTGATCGATCCCATTTGTGAAATAAATGATCTTAGCATCTTCACCACCAAGCTCAATGGCAACATCTGTCTGAGGTGCATAATCCTGAAGTGCACTTGATACACAGACAACTTCCTGACAGAATGGAATATCTAAGTAAGAAGAAATGGAAAGTCCTCCGGAACCGGTAACGGTTGGAGCAAATGTCATTTCCCCAATCTGGTCTTTTGCCTTTTTTAATAAGGAAGATAAAGTTTCCTGAATCTTGGCAAAATGTCTCTGATAATCAGAGAAAAGTATATTATGTTGTTCGTCGATGACAGCGACCTTGACTGTCGTTGAGCCAATATCAATTCCTAATCGTTTCATCTTCTCGTATACCTGCTTTCTATAAAAGTACTATAATTTCAAGCGTTAAAATAATGTTAAAAAAACATATCTGTCCAATATACATGGACATTATATCTATTATAATCATTTTCAAAATAATTGCAAATAGGAATATTATCTAAAAAAATCGGAGAAAATAATGGAAACAAGGGAATGCTGCTGCATATTCTATAAAAAAGCGAAGGAATGCCAAGAATGATGCAGACAAATTCGTGTAAAGGGACAGTGTATGTTGTAAAGGAAAAGGATAGTTTATATAAGATCGCGAAAGCACATGGTGTCAGGGTAAAAGATATCATGAGACAAAATCCTTTTGTAAATGTATATAATTTACAGATTGGAGATGAATTATGTGTGCCTGGATTTACGAACGTGATCGAAGGAGCTTTCATTCCATATGTTGTAAAAAAAGGAGAAACAATCCTTGATATAGCCAAGATGCACAAAACAACAGTGGAAAATTTAGCAAAAAGTAACAAAAAAATTAGGGAGTTAACACTTCCAGTTGGTACAGTACTGTTAATTGACAAAGCAAAATGAGTTATTTATAATGGAATAGGTAAAAGTTTGGAATTTTAGATATTTCAGATGATAAAACAGGATTCATAGAGTCCTGTTTGTGGGGAACTTATGGACAAGGTACTTCCATAGAAAGGAGCGGACAATGATCAAGTATTATCGTACGATGGATCACCAGATTCATGAAATCAGTGAACCTATGGAAGGAACCTGGATATCGTTAATTCATCCCACAGCTGCAGAACTTGCGAAGATCGCAACAGACTATAAGATTGATATAGATGACTTAAGAGCACCACTGGATGAAGAAGAACGTTCTCATATCGAAGTGGAAGAAGGTTATACTTTATTTATCGTAGACGTTCCGACAACAGAAGAGAGAAAGGAAAAAGAATACTTCCTGACGATTCCATGTGGTATCATCCTGACAGAGAAAGTGATCATTACGGTCTGTCTGGAAGATACAGCAGTGTTAGCAGACTTTAAGAATGGAAGGGTTCGAAATTTCTGGACATTTAAAAGGACAAGATTTATCTTGCAGATCCTTTATCGGAATGCATCCTTGTATCTGCAGTATCTGCGAATCATTGATAAGAAGAGTGATTCTGTTGAGAAGCAGCTTCATATTTCAACAAAGAACCAGGAACTGATCGAGCTTCTGGAATTAGAGAAGAGTTTGGTTTACTTCTCTACATCCCTGAGATCAAACGAACTGGTGCTTGAGAAGATGTTAAAGATTGATAAGATCAAACAGTATCCAGAAGATGAGGAATTACTGGACGATGTTATCATAGAGAATAAACAGGCGATTGAGATGGCAGACATCTACAGCAATATCTTAAGTGGTACGATGGATGCATACGCATCCGTTATCTCAAACAACCTGAATATTGTAATGAAGGTTCTTGCGATCATAACGATCGTTATGTCGATTCCGACGATGATCGCGAGTTTCTGGGGAATGAATGTTCCAGTACCACTGGCACATTCAGCACATGGATTTTTGATCCTTGTGATCGTATCCTTGATCCTTACGATCTTTGGAGGATATATCCTTGGAAAGAAAAATATGTTTTAATTTTTGATGATAAGAAAGGTTTTTTATGTGGCTTAATAAACTGGAAGAGAAGTTTGGCAGATATGCGATACCGAATCTCCCTAAGATCATTGTTTTATTGTATGCAGTCGGTTTTGTGATCGCCAATATATCACCACGATTATATAGTTTACTGGAATTGAATCCGTATCTGATCTTGCATGGACAAGTCTGGAGAATTGTGACATTCCTGCTGATCGGACCAGAGACGAATTTGATCTTTGTAATATTTGTATTGTTATTTTATTACTCGATCGGAAGCTCATTAGAGCAGGTATGGGGAACATTCCGATTCAATATGTATTATCTGATCGGAGTTTTAGGAACGATCGTTGGGGCATTTTTAACTTATGCGATCCTTACATTCGCATATGGAGAAGGCTATGGAGCGTTTGTTAACATGGATACTTTTTATCTGAACATGACGTTATTTTTAGCATATGCGTCTATGTTCCCAGAGATGGAAGTATATTTGTATATGATCCTTCCAATCAAGGTAAAATGGCTTGGATACTTAGATGGATTATATTTAATCTACATTTTTTTAAGTTCAGGCTTTACAGTTGCCGGAATTTCGGTTAAAGTATCTATAGTTGCAGCTTTGTTAAATTTTCTACTATTTTTCTTCTCTATGAAGAAGATTCGAAGAATGGGAGCAAACTTCAAGGCTAAAACAATACATAAGAAGAAGGCGAGAGCGTACAAAGCTAAGACGATCACGCCAAAGAAGAAGAATGGTGCGATGCACGAATGTGCAGTGTGCCACAGAACAGAACTTGACGATCCAGAATTGGAATTTCGTTATTGTTCAAAATGCGATGGGAATTATGAATATTGTCAAGATCATTTATTTACCCATAAGCATGTGAAAAGGTGAGTTGTTTATTATTTAAATATATTTTTGAAACCAAAGGAGAAAAATTATGCTAACCAAGAAGACAAAAATCATTTGTACAATGGGACCTGCAACAGACGACGATGAGGTATTAAAAGACCTGATGCGTTCAGGAATGGACATTGCCCGTTTAAACTTCTCTCATGGAGATCATGAAGAGCAGTTAGGACGTATCAAGAGAATTAAGAAGTTCAGAGAAGAACTGAATTTACCAATCGCTATTTTACTTGATACAAAAGGACCAGAGATCCGTACAGGATTATTAGAAACAGATGATGATGTTGAATTAGTAACAGGTCAGGAATATACACTGACAACAAGAGACATCAAAGGAAATAATGAAATTACCAGCATTACATATGCGGAACTTCCACAGGATGTAGAAGCTGGAAACACAATCCTGATCGATGACGGATTAATTGAGTTAAAAGTTAAAGAGATCAAAGATGGAACAGATATCGTATGTGACGTTATCAACGGAGGACTTTTAGGAAGCCGTAAGGGTGTTAACGTACCTAACGTAAGAGTTAACTTACCATCTATCACAGAAAAAGATAAAGCAGATATCGAATTCGGTCTTGAGAATGGAATCGACTTCATTGCAGCATCATTCATCCGTAATGCAGAAGCTGTAGAAGAAATCAAAGATATCATCGGTGCACATAACATGCATGTTGGTGTAATCTCTAAGATCGAGAACATGGAAGGTGTTGAAAATATTGATGCGATCATCGATGCATCTGCTGGTATCATGGTTGCTCGTGGTGACCTTGGTGTTGAAGTACCTGCTGAAGAAGTACCTTTCTTACAGAAAGAGATCATCAGAAAATGTAACGATGCATTCAAACCAGTTGTTACAGCTACACAGATGTTAGATTCTATGATTCGTAACCCACGTCCAACAAGAGCTGAGGCTACAGACGTGGCAAATGCGATCTATGATGGAACAGATGCGATCATGTTATCTGGAGAAACAGCAAAAGGTAAATATCCAGTAGAAGCTGTTAAGATGATGAATCAGATCGCAATCTCAACAGAAGTTCACTTAAGCACAAAGATCAAAGATTACAGATCTAAATATATTAATCGTGGAATTTCAGCAGCAGTTGCTTATTCTGCAGTACAGACAGCACACAATGTAAATGCAAAATGTATCTTAGCATCAAGTATGTCAGGATTCACAACAAGAATCGTATCTAAATTCAAACCAGATGCACAGATCATCGGTCTGTCACCAGATGATGCGATCGTACGTCAGATGCAGATCTATTGGGGAGTACGTCCTTTCAAATCTCACAAAGCTGAGACAACAAAAGATCTGTTAGATGAAGCAACAGATATCGTATTAGATGCAGGACTTGCTGAGAAAGATGACATCTTAGTCTTAACAGGTGGTGGACCAGCTAACCATCGTGGAAAAGGTGTTACAAACATGCTGAAAGTTGTAAAAATCGGCGAATTTGGCGAGTAATCGACAACAATATATGTTAAAATGGGGATGTAGTAATACATCCCTTTTTGTTTTATCAGGAATTTTATCAGGAATGAATGGGGAGAATTTTCAGGAGGAAAAATGAGTGAAAGTTTCAGAACGTGTATACATATCAGAGATATTAAAATTACAAAAGAAACGTCTATTTTGTAAAATACAAGAAAAGAAATCAATTTCAAGATTGTACTGTATTACACTGCCGCTCTGGAACAGTGCATTTCTGGAAATATATCCATATAATGAACTATTATCTGATATCCATGAAGGAAAAGATATCACGATCGTAGGAATGGCAGCAGGACGAGATGATGCAGTTGTTATGTTAAGACGCATGATCGATGATCTGTATCATAAAGGAGAACTTGAGGATGTAACAACATATTTTTGTGGGGAAGATAAATGAGTATACTATTTTTAATATTAAAGACCATAGGAATCCTGATCCTGATACCGATCGTGTTATTGTTGATCCTTTTGATCTTCCCGATTTGTTATCAGATCGAAGGAGATTTTGATGGGAAGAGTCCCAAAGCACAGGTAAAGGTATCATGGGCAGTTATATTTTTACGTGCAAAAGCATTCTATGAAGAAGAGCTGAATTTTGGGATCAGGATTTTTGGAATACCGATTTATGATTCAAGGAAAGAACACTGGTCTGTATTTGGAGAGCATAAAGAGAAAGATAAGAAAAAACATAAGAAAAGATCAGACTCTAAAAAGAAACAAAAAAATAAAAAAAACAATAAGAAACGAGTAGAAAAGAAAAAAAGTACATATCCTTCTGAAGATGAAGATGTATTTAATCTCACATGGGATGAAAAAGAAGAAAGAACAAAGACATCAACAACAAGAAAAATGTACGAAAGATCAGAAGATAAGATATCAGAATCTAAGATAGACAAAACAACAGATAAAGAGAAAGAGTTTTTTGGCAAAAGAATCGTGAATTTTCTCAAAAAATGTTATAATAGATGCAAGAATTTCATAACAAAGATCCGTAAGATCACAAATAAGATGGAAATGATCGGAGATCTATTGGAAGATGAGGATATCATTGATGCAGTGAAGCGGATCAAGAGATATGGAGTGAATGGGGTAAAGCTGTTACTTCCACAGAAACTAAATGCAAAGATCATATTTGGATTCGAAGACCCATATTACACGGGAAAAGTCTTAGGCTGGACCGCTGCATTGATTCCAATCTACGGTGATCATATCAATATCACACCAGATTTTGAGAAGAGAATATTGAAAGGAGAGCTAAAGATCAAAGGAAGGATCCGAAGATACAAGATCTTATATTTGTTATGGAAAGTATATAAAGATAAAGATGAATTGATCAAACAAAAAGACCGAGCAATAAGAATGATAGGAGGCAGTTAAAATGAGCAAAGAAAATTTAAAAGATACCATGGGTTCACTATTTGACGGTATGGAAGGATTCTTAACATCAAAAACGGTCGTAGGAGAACCAATCTACATCAAAGATACGATCATCTTACCATTAGTTGACGTCTCCTTCGGAATGGGAGCAGGAGCTTTCTCTGGTGATAAGAAGGACAAGAGCGGTGGTGGAATCGGAGGAAAGATGACTCCAAGTGCAGTTCTTGTCATTAAAGATGGACAGACAAAACTTGTGAATATTAAGAATCAGGAAACAATCGTGAAATTACTGGATATGGTACCAGATGTGATCGATAAGTTTACGGGGAAGAATGAGACATTAGAAGATATTGTGGATGATCTTGAAAAGTAAAATTT
>OLOM01002605.1_pt1 | contig 10809 bp, 14 predicted proteins | sample 1672531 | NCBI WGS metagenome assembly OLOM01 (sample SAMEA3136696, study PRJEB25190) | human gut metagenome | reverse complement strand
AAAATCCCTATGGCTTTTAAAGGTTGATTTATCCCTATCTAGTTTTATATATTCTGAAAAACGAGTTCTTTTTTCTTGACTATGTGGTAAAATAGGTGGGTAGAGGTGAAAATTATGGATTTTAATACAGAAGTACTTAAATATAAAGATGATTTCTTAAAAGACTTAAATACACTTGTATCGTATGAAAGTGTTCGTGATGAATCGACAAAAGCTGAAAATGCTCCTTTTGGAAAGAATTGTCGTGACGTTTTAGATGCCATGTTAGATATGGCTAAACGCGATGGTTTTGAAACAAAAGATATTGATGGATATGCAGGTGTTGTTGAATATGGAAAGGGTGACGAAACATTTGGTGTTTTAGGTCACTTAGACATTGTGCCACTAGGCGAAGGATGGACAAAAGATCCTTTAAAAGTGACATTAGAAAATGGCTACATCTTTGGACGTGGTGTCATGGATGATAAAGGACCTGCTCTAGCTGGTTATTATGCATTAAAAATGATTCGTGACTTAAACGTTCCTTTGAAAAAAAGAGTCATGTTGATTACAGGATGCGATGAAGAATCAGGTATGGAATGTATGAATTACTATGTAGATCATGCTGAAGTTCCTCAAATGGGATTTGTACCAGATGCCAACTTCCCAGTGATTTATGGTGAAAAAGGTGGCTTACATGTAGGATTAGTAAGTCGTGATGCAACAGTCATCAAAAAACTTCATGCGGGAAGCCGTCCAAATATCGTTATTGGGAAAGCGGATGTGACAGTGGATGTGATGAGTTATCAACAAGAAGATTTATTTAAATTCTATTGTGCTACGCAAGGTGTTAAGGGTTCAATCAAAAGAAGTGAAGAAGGAGTTACACTACATATTGATGGTGCCTTTGCACATGCAGCTATGCCATATAATGGTGTGAATGCCGCTGTTCTATTATTGAACTTTATTGGTGAAGCCTTTGATGATCAACTATCAAAAGATTTATATTTCTTATTAAAAGACTGGATGGGAAAACCTGTTGGCATTGAAAAAGATGGTTTATATATGTCTTTCTTGACAATGAATACAGGTATTGTGAATATGGAAAATAACGAAACAGATATCTTAATTGATATTCGTTATCCAAATGATACAAATGCAGATGAGATCATGGCTAAATTTGATGCAGCTTGTGCAAGCTTAACTTCAAATATCAAAGCCGAAAATCGTGGAGATTCAAAACCATTGTTTGTGGATCCAGATTCTCGTTTAGTAAAAGATTTAATGAGTGTCTATCAAAAATATACAGGGGATACATTCTCTTGTCCTATCACAATTGGTGGTGGAACATATGCACGTAAATTTGAAAACTTTGTATCATATGGTCCAGAACTTCCAAATGAAGTGATTGAAACAGATGCATTCGTAGGAGGATGTCACCAACGTGATGAAGGTATTAAATTAGATAACTTGTTGCAGGCTATCTGTATTTATGCCGATGCGATCGTGACATTGTGTAGCTAATATGAGAATGCGTAAAGTAAAGTGGGCAACAGATTATTTGCCTACCGCAAATTGTTTAGTAAAAGAACCATCTAAACAGGCAGGAAATTGGAAAAAGTTAATGGGTACAGATACTTTGCATATTGAGATTGGTTGTGGAAAAGGAAATTATTCTTTAGACATGGCTAAAATGTATAAGGATACTGGCTTTATTGCGATTGAAAAGAATGAAAGTGCTGCGGGTATTGCCGCTAAAAAATATGATGAGGATACAGAGGATAAACATTTGAAATTGATCCAAGATGATGCGAGTAGCATAGGAGAATGGTTTGGACCTCGTGAAGTCGATGTGATCCATTTGAATTTCTCAGATCCATGGCCAAAAAAGCGTTATGCGAAAAGACGTTTATCAAGTGCTTCCTTTTTAGATCAATATAAGCGCATCTTATCAAGAAATGGCGAAATTCAAATGAAAACGGACAACAGTGCTTTGTTTGAATATAGCTTGATTGAATTTCAAAATGCTGGATTTAAGATGGTTGAAGTCAGTGTAGATTATCGTCGTGAAAAACATGATGAAGATGCAATTACAGAATATGAACAAAAATTCATTTCTTTAGGACAACCAATCTATCGTTGTGTTTGGAGATATATGCATGACTGATATTAAAAATAAAGATGAATTTTTAAAAGCACTAAACAATACAGGCATTCAAGTGATGATGTTTACAGCGTTTTGGTGTCCAGACTGTATGTACATCAAACCTTTCTTGCCTGAAATTGAAGAAGAATTTAGCAATTTACAATTCTATTCCTTAAATCGTGATCATTGTATGGATATTGCACTTGAATATGAAGTGATGGGTATCCCTAGCTTTATATGTTTTAAGGATGGAAAAGAAATTTCAAGATTTGTATCGACTCTTCGAAAGACAAAAGAAGAAATAGAGGCATTTCTTACTCAGACTATAGAAAGTGAGGATAAAAGATGTTAAAGGACTTAATGCATGCGATTTTCAATGAAGATATTGAAGAAGAAGATGATGAAGAACAAGAAGTTGTAGAAGAACCTACAAAAGAAGAAGAAATTACACCTGTACCTGAAGTTGTAGAACAACCTGTTGTACAAGAAGAGGTAAAACCACAGCCTGTATTTACACAAGCTGCAAGTTCAGTTGAAGAAAATCCTGAAAACTTTATGGATTCTCCAATTTTTGAAAAGGCGATTATTCAACCTAAACCAAAGAAATCTACGATTTTTAAAGGCTTAGATGTGGATTCAATTGCCCAAGAAGAAACTAAACCGAAACAAAAGGTATATAAGTATGATCGTCATAAATCAGTAAAAGTACGTCGTGTGGCGGAAGATTTAGATTATCAACCTGTTATTTCTCCAATTTTTGGAAATGTTGAGGATGATAAAAAAGAATTTGATAAAGTACATGATGCGATTTCTTTACAAAAACCAGAAGATGAAGATTTCTCACAGATTTTATCGCCAATGTATGGAACATATCTTCCTAGTATGCAACCTGCAAAATCGATTCCTGAATATAAGGTGGAAGATAAAAAGGCGAATATGAATCTTTCTGAAATGTTAGAAAAGCCAAAAAAGGAAACAAATAAACAAGAATCATTATTCGATAAAGAAGGTGAATAGAATGGCTTATCATTTTATTGGTATTAAAGGAACAGGTATGGCTGCCTTAGCATGTATCTTACATGATGAACATAAAGAAGTAACGGGTAGTGATATCGATAAATATATTTTTACAGAAGATGGATTAAAAGCTCGTAATATTCCTATTTATTCATTTAGTCCTGAAAATATTAAGGACAATGACACAGTAATTATTGGTTTATCTTTTGATCAAACACATCCTGAAGTGAAAGCAGCCATGGATAATCCAACTGTAAAAACATATTATTATAATGAATATTTAGGTATTTTATTAGAGTCATACAGCTCAATTTGTGTAGCTGGTACACATGGTAAATCAACTACGACTGGTATTTTAGGTCAAGTTCTTTCTTTACAAGATGAATGTGCCTATTTAATTGGGGATGGCCATGGCTATATGCCAGAACATGCCAATCATTTTGTGCTAGAGTCTTGTGAATTTCAAAGACATTTCTTAGCCTATCATCCAGATTATGCGATTATTACAAATATTGAATTAGATCACATCGACTATTATAAAGATCTGGATGATTATGTATCGGCATTCCAAAGCTTTGCCAACCAAGTCAAAAAACACATTGTCGTATTTGGAGATGACGAACACTTGAAAAATTTGCATTACAACGTACCTGTAACAACGTATGGTATGAAGGATGGAAATGATTATCAAGCCGTCAATATTGAACAAGGTCCATTTGGCATGCATTTTGATTGTAAGCACAATGGTGAAATTCTAGCTCATGTTGAATTAAATGAGGTAGGAGATCCATTTATGCAGGATGCCTTAGGATGTTTTGCGCTAGCCCATGTTCTAGGAATGCCGGCTGATTTGATTGTACAAGGCTTAAAAGAATATAAAGGAATTGCACGTCGATTTGTGATTGACGAAGTCAAGGATAGTGTATTAGTGGATGACTATGCACACCATCCAACCGCTATTCGTCTTATGATTGATGCCGTTCGTAAAAAATATCCGGAAAAGAAAATTGTTGCGTTATATAAACCAGATCGTTATTCACGTCTACAATATTTCTTGGATGACTTTGCGAAAAGCTTAAATACGGCAGATCAAGTATGTTTACTTGATTTTCCTAAAAATGCCGTAAGAGAAGATGAAACAATCACGGTCACAATTCAAGATTTAATGGATCGTTGTCCAAACGCAATCTTATTAGATGTAGATGATGCTTCAGCAGAAAAGTTAAAAGAATTAGCTCCTGCAGCATTCGTCTTTATGTCTAGTAAAGATATCTATCTATTAAGAGATAAATTAGAGAAGATTTTATAAGAGAACAGACTCCCTGTTCTCTTTTTTGGTTGTGAAAAAACGAGTATAATATGTTTGGATCTTGAGTAAGTTAAAAGGAGTGAAGTCATGTATATTAAAAGACATTTAGAAGAAGTGATAAAAGAATGCTTAGAACAGTTTCCTATTGTATTGGTTACAGGACCTAGACAAGTTGGTAAAACAACACTTCTACAATGTTTGTGTGACGATTATAAATATGTGATTTTGGAAGATGTGTTTGTTTTAATTGAAGCTTTAGAAGAGACAAACTTGTTTTTAAAAAACTATCAACCACCCTTGTTCATTGACGAAGTCCAATATGCGCCTAGTATATTTAGATATTTAAAAATGTATGTCGATATGAATAAACAAAAAGGAAGCTTTGCGCTTACTGGATCACAGGCTTTTGAGTTGATGAAAGGGGTAAATGAAACCTTAGCTGGACGAATGGCTATTGTTGAATTAAAAGGATTATCATTTCGTGAAATACATCATATTGAATTTAATAAACCTTTTATCCCAAATGAAGCCTATTTTAATGAAAGACAATTACAAATTCAAAGTTATTCTGACTTGTGGTATTGGATTCATAGAGGAAGTATGCCACAACTTCAAGATGGAGAGATGAATTGGCAAAGATACTATTCTTCTTATGTGAAAACATATATAGAAAGAGATGTTCGACAAATTATAAATGTTTCTAATGAGTTAAAATTCATTAAGTTTTTAACATCCCTTGCGGTACGGTGCGGTGAATTATTAAACATAAATGCAGTTGCGAATGAAGTAGAAACAAGTGCGGATACTATTAAACGATGGCTTTCTATACTACAAACTTCAGGAATTATCTATTTGTTGGAACCATATTCTAACAATATATTAAAGAGAGTTGTCAAAACACCAAAAGTTTACTTTTATGATACTGGATTGGTATGTTACTTAGCTAGGTGGACTAGTGCAGATACAGCTATGACAGGTGCTCAAGCTGGAAATATATACGAGAATTTCATTGTCTCTGAAATTTTAAAAAGTCATTTAAATGCAGGTAAAACCATTTCAAACATATATTTCTATCGTGATCGTGATCAAAGAGAAATTGATGTAGTAATTGATGAAGATGGGAAATTGTATCCGATTGAAATTAAAATGACGGGTAATCCCACAAAGGCGATGGGAAAACATTTCTCGGCATTAAAAGATATTCCAAATAAGGAAGTGCAGCCAGGTATCATTTTGTGTCGATATGATCGAAAGATGTATTTAACTGAAGATATGATCGCATTACCAATTGAATATATTTAGTTGAAGTGTATATTAGGTACTTTTATATTTTGTAGCGTTTACACATTTGTGAAAAAAGTTTCAATTTCAATAGATAAGTTATAAAGTTCATGTTATAATCTTTCTGAGGTGGTATTTGTGACTATAGATGCGATGATGGAAACGTTAGCTCGTGCATTTGGATATATTTTACCAATCGTAGGTGTAATTGCCTTAGTTTATTTAATTTTATTTTTAAAACAATTGATTGAAACATTAAAACAAGTATCAAAAACATTAGATACAGCCAATGATCAATTGAAAAAATTGGATGCGCCATTAAAGACGGCAGAAAATATTTCAAATACGGTTGATGAAGTAAATCAAACGGCTAGAGATGCTTTTATGAATGTTGTGGGTGCATTAAGTGAAAATGTGCAAAATGCCAAAGACTGGATACAGGCTAAAAAGACTGGCAAAGAAAGTATAGAAACAAAGGAGGATGAATGACATGGATGAAAAACAATTAATTGATGATTTAGAAAAAGAATCGATTCAGGAACTTGAAGTTATGCATGAGTCCGAAAATACAGATAATGAAAGAATTATAGAGGACGCTAAATCAAAAATTGAAAAGATCTATGATGATGTGCGTGACTTATTAAAGGATGCAAAGGATCCTGAAAAAGTGAAGGAAGCATTAGCAAACGCAAAGGATGATGTGAAGGATATCCTTACAGCTACAAAGAACAAAGTAATTGAAGTCAGTGAAAGTGAACAATTTAAACAGACTGTTACTGCAGGTAAGGAATTTTTACAAGGTACAGCCGGCTTAGTTGTTGAAGGCTTTAAGTATGGAAAGGATACATTAAGAAAAAATGATTCTTTACGTAAAGTCATCGATAAGGCAGATGAAAAGGTAGATGAGATTCGTACAAATGATTCTGTTATTCGTGCCGTTGATAAAGCAGAAGAAGTAACAGGTAAAGCCACGGATGCATTATTTAGTGGATTGAAGAAGATATTTAACAAGGGGGACGAATAAGGATGAAAAGAATTACCATTTATGATGTTGCCAAAGAAGCAGATGTCTCTTTAGCAACTGTATCACGTGTTATTAATGATAGTAATGTGGTACGTGAAGACACACGTCTACGTGTTCAACAGGCCATTGAAAAATTAGGCTACAAACCAAATGCGATTGCGCAAGGTCTAGCGCTATCAAAAACAACTACGATTTCAATCGTTATGAGTGAAAAATTATTTGCGTATAACGCAAAGATTTTGAATGGTTTGATGGATGTCGCAAAAATCTACAACTACAACATCATGTTCCATACGACAAGTAAGGGCATTTCTAAAATGCAGGATGTGATTGAATCTATTATTAAATCACGTGTAGATGGTGTCATCTTATTTAACGATAATTTCTCAGAAGATGAAATGGAAGTATTACACGAATACCAGATTCCAATGGTAGTTGTTGGAAGTAAATTAAAAGGACAAAAGATTGGTAATGTAGGAAATGTTTATATCGACTTTGAACGCATGGCCTATGAATTTGTGAATGAATGCTTCGAAAAGGGTATTGATGATATTTCAATGGTAGAAGATAAATTAAATCTTTCTATGATGGAACAATTAAAAGCAGGTGTAGACCGTGCTTATGCAGAAAAAGGCTTGGTATTCGATAAATATGTAACTTATGATGATAGTTATAAGTCAAGTTATACATTTTTATCTGACTACTATAAGGGTCATAAGCCAAGTCGTATGGTTATCACATTCCGTGATTCTCAAGCCATCGCTTTGATGAATGCATGTAAAGAGAGTGGATATTCCATTCCAGATGATACAGAACTTGTATGTATCTTGAATTCAAAATATCTAACAATGATGCGTCCAACGATTTCAACATACAACATTCCTGAATATGATTTAGGTGCTGTTGCGATGCGTTTATTGACTAAGATGTTAGTAGATGATGAATCGGTAAAACAGAATAAAGATATTGAAATCTCATTCTCAAAAATGTTTAGAGAAACGACAAAGTAAGAGTTCATTTTGAACTCTTTTTTAGTTTGTTGTATAATCTAGGCATGGAAATAATTTTTACAAACAACGCAAAAGATAGAAGTGTCTATCGATACAAAAAAGACTTTGAAATGATACTAGAACGTGCCTGCCAGGTGTTAGACAGAAAGGGAGAATGGAGTTTATCTGTAATTTATGTGACACCTGAACAGATTCATGAAATCAATCGTGATTATCGTAATGTCGATCGTCCTACGGATGTGATCAGCTTTGCGATTCAAGACGATATGAGTGATATGCTGATTGAAGAGGATCAATATGAGCTTGGCGATATCTTTATTAACGTACAAGCCATTCGTGATCAAGCTAAGGCTTATGGACATTCGATTCGTCGTGAAGCTTGTTTCTTGTTTTGTCATGGACTTTTGCATTTGATGGGCTATGACCACATGAAGGAAGAGGATGAAAAGGTCATGTTCGCCTTACAGGATGAGATTTTAGATGAATTGGTTCAAAGGTAGATTCAAATATGCCTTTCAAGGACTGTTTTATGCTTTCATATGTGATCGTAGTATACGTCTTCAAGGGATATTTGGACTTATAGTGATTTTGTTTGGCTTTCTATTTCATTGTACACTCAATGAGTGGATACTGTTGATTGGAGCTATCTGTATGGTTTGGTTTAGTGAGATTATCAATTCATGTATTGAAAGGTGTGTAGACTACATCTCTTTAGAACATACAGACCAGGCAAAACACATCAAGGATATGGCAGCAGGAGCTGTCTTTATTATCAGCATGTTTGCTGCAATTATAGGGCTCTATGTATTTATCCCTAAACTATTTTAATCGGAGGTAAAATGAGTAATTATAAATCAGGATTTATTGCGATCGTAGGAAGACCCAATGCTGGAAAATCAACCTTATTGAATGCATTGTTGAAAGAAAAGATTGCGATTATGTCGGATAAACCAAATACGACAAGAAACAACATTTCAGGCATTTTAACACATGAAGATTGTCAATATGTGTTTGTGGATACACCAGGTATTCATAAGCCGCAACAACAGCTTGGACGTGTATTAAATAAAAATGCCTATTCAGCAATGGAAGATTGCGATGTGATCGGATGGATTGTAGATGGAAGTCAAGCCTTTGGAACAGGGGATTCCTTTATTTTAAAACGTATTGAAACACTGCACAAACCTGTTGTTTTGATTATGAATAAAATTGATAAGCTTCCAAAGGAACAATTATTAAAGCGTTTGATGTATTGGCAGAAACAATATGACTTTAATGACATTGTACCAATCAGTGCATTGGATAAAGATAACCTAGAAGAGTTATTAAAAGTATTTAAGGGGTATTTACCAGAAGGGGAACCAATGTTTCCTGAAGAAATGAAATCCGATCATGATATTAATTTTAGAATGTGTGAAATCGTTCGTGAAAAGATTTTATTTAAGACACACGAGGAAATTCCTCATAGTGTAGCGGTCATTCTTGAACGTAAGGAAAAACGTGGAAACCGTATGTATCTTCAGATGATGGTTGTGGTAGACCGTGAGTCACAAAAGGGTATTTTGATTGGAAAACAAGCGAGTATGATTCGCTCCATTCGTCTTGAAGCGCAAAAAGAATTAAAGAATATGCTTGGATGCAGTGTGGATCTAGAATTATTTGTGCGTGTAGAAAAGAATTGGCGTAATCATGAAAACAAGATCAAAGAATTTGGCTTAGACGAATTGGAACAAATCGATGAAGACTAAAATTCAAGCGCTTGTTTTAAGTGTTGTTGAATACAAAGAAAAGGATGGCTTAGTCAAGGTGTTGACGGCGGATTCTATTCTAACTTTATATGCGAGAGGACTGTTCAAACCAAATTCTAAGAATTTGCGGCTTGTACAGCCCTTTTCTTATAATGAATTCATGATCGAAGATAAAATGAAGATGCCCTTGTTGCTACAAGGACATACCATTCATTATTACTACCATATTCAAGAAGATTTACTTAAATCAAGCTGCTGCTTCGTGTTACATGATTTGATTCAAAGAACGCGAAAAGAAGAAAATTTATTCAATGTGTTGTTGGATTGTTGGAACTCAGCCGATAAAAATCTTGATGATTTCTATTTCTGGGCATGTATCGTTCTAAAATACTGCATCGAACAAGAGGGCATTCAACCTTTTGTGGATGGCTGTGTACATTGTAGTAGTACAAGAGTTGAAACACTTTCGCAAAAGGATGGTGGATTCCTATGCGAAAAATGTAATCATGGTCAATATCCAAAATGGAGTATTGAACAACTGAAAAAATATCGTGCTTTATTTAAATGTAAAGAAGAAAATTTGGACTATGTTAAAAATCATTTCAATTTCAATCTTGACGATTTAATCTATCTAGCCAAATGGATGGAGTATCATAGTCAAAAGAATTACCCAAGCATTCGCTTTGTAGAAAATATTCGAGGGTTAAATTAAATGTATCAAGAATTAGCACTTCAAATCGCCAAAAAAGCACATGCTGGTCAAGTGGATAAAGCCGGTAACGATTATATTCTTCATCCTATGACAGTCGCATCTTATATGGATACAGATACTGAAAAAGCCGTCGCCTATTTACATGATGTATTAGAGGATACAAATATTACAGTAGATCAACTAAGAAATCAATTTCCAAAAGAAATTGTAGATACCGTAATCATATTAACGAGAAAAAAGAATAAAAACTACCTAAATTATATTTGTAGAGTGGCTAAGTGTAGGTTAGCTAAGAAAGTTAAGGTTGCAGATCTTTTGCACAACCTAGATATCACAAGAATCAAGGAACCAACAGAAAGAGATTTTAAAAGACTAGAGAAGTATAAGAAGGCCGTTCTTTATTTGGCTATGCATGCATAGTGAGTTGGTGTTCGAGTGAATGATTAAAAACATGCCATGAGAAATCGTGGCTTTTTGTTTTTTTCTGTGTGGCTTTTGGTCTAGAAATTTATTGAAAAATAGGATATAATACCTGACTTTAGAGGTTGAATAGTAAAAAATGGTGCAACACTCGATATTTGAT
>OLOM01002599.1_pt1 | contig 10823 bp, 10 predicted proteins | sample 1672531 | NCBI WGS metagenome assembly OLOM01 (sample SAMEA3136696, study PRJEB25190) | human gut metagenome | reverse complement strand
GGTCATTCATGACTTTCAGATCCTGTACAGTATGGCAGCAAAAATCAGGGAATGTCGGTGCAGCCTGAGGGTCACAGCCTTTTTCACCAACGATCAGTTCGCCATCACCTATGTATAAGGTTTTTTTCGAAAAATAGTTTTTCAGCGCCAGCGCACGCAGTTCCGGTACACTGACGGTTCCTTCGTACTGTCTGTATATTTCTGTAAAATATTTTACACGTTCCATGTCGATATGTGCCTGCGTGGTAACACTTTGTTCACGCAGGGATCGGATACGTGCGTTCATGCCTCTTGTTTCCATATATGCTCCTTTCCTGATATTGGTCGTCACGGTTGATGTTGGGGAATGAAAATAACGCAACATTGAAGACTGCTGGTATGTCATCGGAAACAGCTTCATCGTTTAGAAGTTCTAAACAATGGCCTAGCTGTTAAAAACATTCATAAAAGCAGGCAAACTCGCTAACGCTCAAACAGAGCCGGCTTTTATGAATAACACAGCCAGAACATTGTCAAGAACTTCTACAACTCTTCCAGAGGTTTTCCGATGACATACCAGCAATCTCCAGTTGTTCGCGTTTCCTCATTTCCCCAGTCCTCAATGGTTTCTCCCTGTCTGTGGCTCGCTCCGCGAGGGCGGGGGGGTGGGTCGTTTTGCTTTCGGGCGCGGGATAGTTTGTTTCGTGGGGAGGGCGGGGTGGTGGTGGATTTTGAACGGTTCATCGGCTGGATATTCAAATGGGGATGGAGTGGGGAAAGATATGGCGGGAAACCAACAGAAGTGAGTTTCTGTGTTGCAGTTCGGAAAACCTCTGCAGGAGTTCATAGCAGTTCTTAGCTTTCTGTTTTCTGTGTTATGAGCAAAAACTGCACTGTCTGAGCGGTACGCGAGTTTGCAGTTTTTGTGAATGTATTTAACAGAAAAAAGAAAGTTTAGTACTGCTGAACGCCGAAGCTGTTTCAGAAATGCAATACAGAACTTCACCTCGTTTTCCTGCCATTCTTTCCTCGTTCATCCTCTTTCTATCCACCGATGTAAACCGGATAATTTATGTAGTTCCGGAGTTTTTTCTGCAGTTCCTGTATTCCATATGTTTTTCCGCAGATTTCCCTCGCATTATTTACACAAATATCAATACATGTTTCACATCCGGTGCATCTGCCTGCCTCCGTAAACACTTTTCCAACCTTAACAGAAACCGCACCCTGTGGGCATTCTTCCATACATGCTCTACATCCTGTACATCGCTCCGCATAAAACAGTAATCCTTTTTTATACGACTGCGTTTCCGGATTGTGACACCACTTACATGAAAGCGGACATCCCTTAAAAAATACTGTTGTCCTTGTACCTTCCCCGTCATGGATCGAATATTTCTGTATATTTGTGATCAAAGAATTTTCCATTACATCTCACCCTGCTTTCCGCAGCGACTGCAGGTAGATTGGAAGCAGCTGCTTCCCTTTTTCCCTCAGGCTATAACTGCCGCCTTTCAGACACCAGTCATAGATCATTCCCCGCTCCAGAGAAGCATAATTATCCGCCAGATTTTCCGCGCTGTCTTCCTTACTGAATTCGCCGGTTTTCTGCCCTTCCTCAATCAGCTGCGGAATCAGATGATAATAAAAACGACTGTTGTCCAGCATATTCTGCCCCTCCTGATCTCTGCTCATATAAACATGACTTACCAGATCAAAAGGAACCTGTTCCTCAATCAGCCCAAACAACGCCTGATTCAGATAAACCAGTTTTTCATACTGACTGAATCTCGGATTCATGGAAACCATCAAATCCGCATATTTCTGGTCAAACAAATCACCCATTGTATCCTGAAGTTCATCTTTTTCAGTAAAGCATTCGTAGAACTCCGATTCTTTTATTTTTGCTCTTTCTATAATATCTGCTACTGAGGTGTCTTTGTATCCTTTTTCTCCAAAAAGGCTCCACGCCGCACGCACGATCCTGGAGCGCACACTTTCCTCCTGTTCTTCCATTGTTCCCAGAAGGAATCCACATTCCAGCGGATCATCGTCATCCAGAATCCAGTTGTTAATTCCGGTAATATAGGCACTTCCGGTAATTTTAGGAATGATACCATTCTTTCCATCGATCTCCACCTCCTGCGCGATCTCTCCTTTAAACAGAGAACCGGTAATACTTTCATAAATAAACGTATCTCCGGGTTTCATCTTTCCTTTTGCATACAATGCAGCCATTTTGGCACTCGTTCCTGTACCACATGGGCTTCTGTCTACCTGTGCATCGCCAAAAACCACACAGTTTTTCAGATCAGCTTGTTCATTTTCTGTCGTATCATAAAACTCAACCAGGTCAACGGTTGTGATATCCAGATACGGATGTCTGATTTCCACTGTACGGTTGATTTTTTCTCTCAATTCTATTCCGATCTGTGTCAATTTTTCTACATTCTGAAGTTCCAGAGAAATCCCGATCTCTCTGGCATTTACAAGTGCAAAAAAAGAGCCTCCAAAAGATATGTCGAAATGAATTTCTCCCACCCCCGCCAGTTCTGTACACAGATCTTCTTTATATAAAAATGCCGGAACATTCAGGATGCTGACTTCTTTCGCCTTGCCATCTACTACATGGACATTGGTACGGATCAGACCTGACGGAGCATCCAGAACTACTTCTGTGTACGGCTCCTCTGCCGGAACCATTCCCGTTTCCACCACCATGGATGCAGTTCCGATACTTCCATGACCGCACATATTCAGACAACCTCCACTGTCCATAAAGATCACACCGAAATCCGCCTCCTCATGAACCGGCTGTGTCAGAAGAGCCCCGAACATATCTCTGTGTCCGCGTGGTTCCAGCATCAATGCAGAACGGAGAAAATCATAATTTTCCATAAGATATTTCTTTTTTTCCATCATGGTATCTCCCGGAAGATACGGAAATCCATCATAAACGATTCTGGTTGATTCTCCCATTGTGTGCGAATCAATTGTTTTGATCTCATAGGCATATGGCAGAACTTTTGGCTGAAATCCCATTGCACATCCTTCCTTTCCTATAACGTAAAAAAGCAAAGACATCTTTTACAGACATCTTTGCCGGACATAAACTTTATATAATTTTATCTTATTATATAAAACCGCTTTTCATTAGTAAAGAAACACTTTCTTATCCCTGCCATTCCAAATTTTAATGACGCCAAAAGCTTTTACAGATATTGCAAATGCTTCCTTTATCCGCCATAATGTCAATAACCGATGGAGGACCACAGACAATGTGTGTCCTCTTTTTATTTTGGGAGGGAGTGATTTTATGGACATCAGTAAATATGCACTTTTCGCAGATGTTGCCGACACAGGAAATTTTACAAAAAGCGGAGAACGTATGGGGTACACCCAGCCCGGTGTCAGTCATATCCTGAAGGCCATGGAATCTGAATTCGGTTTTCCACTGTTTGTCAGAACAAAACAGGGTGTCGTCCCTACCCATAATGCCGAGGCGATCCTTCCTCTGGTACGTCAGCTTCTTGCCGTCAACGAACAGCTGGAGCAGACCGTCAGTTCTCTGAACGGACTTACCAAAGGTCATCTTACGATTGCTTCTTTTGCAAACATCGGGCGCAGCTGGCTTGCCACTGTGATCCATACATATCAGCAGAAATTCCCCGGAATCGAAATCGAACTTCTCGAAGGCGGAACTGATGACATCGTTCACTGGGTTGAAAACAGCCGCGCAGACTTCGGACTTTTAAGCAAATGGAATGTAGATTCTCTGGAATGGATTCCACTGTACGAAGATCCTCTGATGGCCATTCTCCCAAAAGACATGGATATGCATGGAAAAAAAGCTTTCCCCATTACAGAAATGGCCAATCAGCCTTTCGTTATTTCCGCGGAAGGTGTCGATTATGACATCCATCAGGTACTGAAAGAAACCGGCATCGAACCGGATATCCGTTTTTCCTCCATGGATGATCATGTGGTAATCTCTATGGTTGCCAATAATCTCGGAATCAGCATGCTTCCAAATCTTGCCATCGGAAACGCACGAGCCCAGATTCAGGCATTGCCTCTGGAACCCAATTTTTCCAGAGAACTTGGTATCGGTATCCGTTCCTATGCCGGTCTCTCTCCTGCTGCACAGCAGTTCATCGCTGCCATTCAGGAACATATAAATACTTTTTAATTTTACATCCCTTTTGCTTTCTTCACGCACTCCATCTGTGCCTCGATCACTGCACTGCGCAGTCCCTTTTCTTCCAGAACACGTACTGCCTGAATCGTTGTTCCTGCCGGTGAACATACCATATCTTTCAGTTCGCCCGGATGTTTGCCGGTTTCCAGCATCAGTTTCGCACTTCCAAGTACAGCTTGTGCCGCAAATTTGTATGCCTGCGCACGCGGCATTCCATCTGCCACGGCTGCATCTGCCATCGCCTCAAGAAACATAAATACATACGCCGGAGAACTTCCGGAAACACCAACTACGACATCCATCAGACGTTCCGGGATCACTTCTGTCTTACCAAAGGTATTGCAGAGAGTCACTGCAAGAAGTGTTTCCTGTTCCGTCACCTGTTCATTGACGCAGAGTGCCGTCATGCCCTCGCCGACCATCGCCGGAGTGTTCGGCATCGTACGGATGATTTTTGTTTCTTCTCCCAGGTGTTCCCCGAGCCACTGCAAAGTTTTACCCGGTGCAATGGAAATAAAAATCTGTCCTTCTTTTACATTATCTTTGATTTCATCCAGCACTTCTTCCAGAAACTGCGGTTTCACTGCCAGAAAAACAACGTCTGCAAAATCCACAACCTGTGCATTTGTGTCTGCCTTCTGAATGCCCAGTTCTTTCTCAATCTTTTCACGGGTTTTATCTGATTTTGCAGATGCGATCATATCTGCATTCTTTACTTCACCGCTTTTCAGAATTCCCTTTAGCATGGCAGTCGCCATATTTCCGCAGCCGATAAAACCGATTTTCATGATAATCTTCCTCCTTATATGAAAACATTAAATCATATGCAGGTGCTGACAATACCATCAGCATCTCCTCTTCGTCACTTTACAATTCTATAGTAATATTTTATCTATATCATACCTGTTTTCACACAAAAAGTAAAATACTATCTTCTTATTTTGAACATTCTCCATTGTTATCATCCTGCTTATTGAAAGTGTAACGTTTTATGGTATTTTGCGTACTGATCAAGCAGATCACTCCACCTCTGTCCCTCCGGTTTGTTTTCGTTATTGTTGTAATTATCCGGTCCTTTCAGTTCATCCATGTATTGAGTATAATCCAGAATGTAGATATCAACTGTGGAAATGTCTCTGTCTTGGATTGCAAAAATATTGCAGTTTCCGGCAGAATCATTATATGGAAGTTTATTTCCGTTCGCGTCAAGCGCTACCATAAAACAATCACTGTCAGAGCCGTCTTCATAAAGCTCATTTACGGTCAGCTCATATGGTGTACGAATTACAGATTTAAGGCCAATACCTGCATCATTTGTATCGTTCAGTTCCAGAACCTCGGTCTGAGAATCGTCTACTGTAACCGGAATATCAAAGTTCCAGTCACCTTCATATTTGTAGTAGCCCGCATCTGTTCCATATTTTTCATAGTCATCTTCTGACCATTCATAATCTGCTTCCAGTCCTCTTACCTTCGTGATATCCAGATGCAGATTAAAGGTATCCGGAATCTCAATATCTTTAATATATTTCTGATATTCTCCACCACGCTCAGATACTTTATTGATAAATTCTTCCAGCAGCGCATATCCTTCATCCGTTTCATCATTTAAATCATTCTGTGTCACGCCCATCTCATCCAGTACCTGCTGTGTCATTTCGTTATACTTTTCATTATATTCCGTATAATCTTTCGACGCCTGTGCGAGATCATAACGGAAAATACATGCATAAGTTTTATCATCCAGGAACTGCCCTTCCACCTGACCATCGATGACCAGATCTGCATCTGCATTAAAATCAACGCCACCGGTCATATCCAGGTCAATAACCGGTGTACCGCTTTCTGCTATGGTTTCCGTCTCTGGAAATGGCGTATCACTTTTAAGCTGCATCGTCATGTAAACTGCCTGGCTGTTGGCAAATACTTCGGAACATGTGATCGTCAGACCGTCAGCGGTTTTGGTGTAGGCGGTATCTTCTTTTGTTGCCGTAGCATTTGGGGCAGCTTCATTCCCTGTCGTATTGCTTTCTGTCTGATTTCCTTTCTCTCTGTCGGAAGCAGTATTTCCATTTTCTTTTGTCTCAGTTCCATCAACAGCTTCCAGTGTCGTTGCATGGTCTGCAAAATCTCCAAAGAAGCTTACGTTGTCCTGTAAGATTTCAAAAAGTCCACCCACAACAGGAATATTTTTTGCCATGACCGGATTTGTCATATAAAATATAAAACCAACTGCAAGTACTGCCGCCATACCGCCTGCAATCCTGCCCCCGATTTTCATCCAATGATATGGATCTTTTGGAGTTTTTTTCTGCATGACAGTATCATTTTCAATCATGCGATATGCCTGATTAATCCGCTCATGTACAATTACCGGAATTTCCGTATCCTTCTGAAGCTTTTCCTGAAAATCCATTTCATTATTATTAAGCGACTTCATTATGCACGTCCCTCCCTGACCTTATACTGATACATTTCTGCAATCTGTTTTCTTCCACGTTGGAGACGGGATTTCACAGTACTCTCTTTCATATCCAGAATCTCGCTGATCTCCCTGATATTAAAACCTTCCATATAATAAAGCAGGATTACCAGACGATACTTGTTATCCAGTGGTTCCAGTATCTGTGCCCATTCCTTCGACGCATATTCCTCTTCATAAAAAGGTGTTTCCGGCATCTCATCGGTGTAAGTAACCAGATTCTTTCTCTTCAGGATATCCTTACATTTATTGATCAAAATGCGTATCATCCATGTTTTGAAATATTTGTTCTGTTTCAGACTTTTCAGATTTTCATAACATGAGAGAATGGTATCCTGTATCGCGTCGGCAACGTCTTCATCGTTTTTCAGATATGCACAAGCGACCTTGTACATGCTCTGCACCTGCTCATCCATAAGCCGGCAGAACGCATCTTTGTCACCTTTTTTCGCCTTTCGTATCAAAAATTCATTCATCGTAGTCTCCATTCTCCTGTATTCGACCGGTCGTCAGGAAATGTTGTGTAAAAGCTTTGTTTATGTGCTTCTACTTATTAGACGCGCAAAACATCAAAAAGGATGCAGATTTTTTCATAAAATTTTCCACATGCAAAAATACCGCAGAGTCACTGGAAGGGGTATGGCTCTGTGGCATGTTATTGTACTACTTTGCAAGCAGCATGGACAGATAAGAAGTTCTCGTGGTGTCCTGCATAGAATAGCCGATCGTCTGCAATATTTCTTTAACCTTATCCAGTGCTGCTTCTTTTTTTTCTTCTGTTTCAACAATAATCTCCAGTTCCAGATAATCCCCAAGATTGGTAACAGTATCAACGCACGCTGTGATATTCTCCCTGTGAAAATACTGTCTCAGCTTTTCTACCGGGGGTACCGGTCGAAAACCGATGTGTTCGAGTATTTTCCGACAGATTTTGGCATCACCTACAGTTGTTTCCAACTCCTGTCTGGTCATGGAAATATTATCCATTTTTGCCCCCTTGTATGTAATGGCTGCACTCCTCTTGCCTGTCATTCGATTCTCCGTACTGCGTACACGAAAAGCCTCATCCAAAGCGGCAAAATCATGATGATCTGACGTATAATAAGTATCCGATTCCAGAACAAGATCTGCCCTCACAAAACCCGTTTCTTCCAGGGCCCTCTCTATATCTGTCTTGCTGTTTATCTTTAGTTTAATCTCAACTTCTACACTCATATTTGCTCCTGCTCCTTACATTAAAATACTGTCCGATTACCAGTTATTTTCTGTTACTGATACAGATTGATTTCTCAACACTTATAAAACATACAACTCATCTGAACTAAGGTAACTTCACTTCTTACTGCCTGTAAAATGACAGATCTTTTTCATCTAATATATCACAGTATAAATATCATGAACAGTACACCTCATATTATATAGTAGTCATTCAGAACTCATTTCAAACCTGACTTTTAATAATCAGGCTTTCCTAATACAGATTCACTTTTCTGCTATTTCTCCCATAGTATGTCATTTCGCAGGAAAGCCTTGCCTTACCATCTTCCCAGACTCAAAAATTCAATAAAAAAGAGGAACCCTTCATACGAAAATCTCCCCTCCTGAAACACCAGGAGAAATTTTCACAGGATTCCCCATACAACAAAATTTCTTATTCACACCCAGCCCAGGGTGTACAAAGTGACGAGCAACGTCCCTTTGCGGTTTTGTATGATTCTTTAAATCACATAATCTTTCTGAACAGATCTTCCACACTTGCATCTTTCGGGTTGCCCGGTGCTCATGCATCAGCGTGTGCAGATTCTGCAAGGAACTGAAGATCTTCTTCTTTAATTGCTTCCAGTTTTGTTGGAATTCCTACATCAACAGAAAGCTTTCTGACTGCATCGATTGCAGCTTTTCTGTACTCTTCCTGAATATAAGTAAACTTCTTCACAAGCGCATCGTAAACTGTTTTTCCCTGTCCCATATGCTCAAAAGATTTCACCAGAAGCTTGTCAAAATACCAGTTGATCAGATCATATTTATCCAGAAAATTTCTGTAAAAAGTCTGCCTGGTAAGCCCACATTCTTCCGTAATCTGCTTTACTGTAATGTTTTCTACCGAAGTAGATTTCATACATTCTTTCATTGCTCTTGCGAGCCGGTATTTCGTTTTTTCTCCCTTTGTCAGATCTCTCTGGTTGCCTGTTTCAGCCATTCTTTTTCATCCTCATTTAAGTATGGTGTGATTGTCTCATACACTTTGCGATGGTAATCATTTAATAGTTTTCTTTCATGGTCAGACATCTGTTTGGGATCGATTCCCTCCAGATCAAATGGAACCATTGTCAGTGTTTCAAACCTCATGAACTGTCCGAAAGAAGTCTTTTCTGCCTTTCTGCAAAGCACAAGATTTTCATGTCGGATTCCAAATTCTCCCTCCAGATAATAGCCCGGTTCATCAGAAGTAAGCATACCTTCTTCCAGTATCGGCGCCGGATGATTCGTGAGATTTTTCCAGCGGAAACCATTTGGTCCCTCATGCACATTTAAAAGATAACCGACGCCATGTCCAGTGCCATGATTATAGTCCTCTCCCAGTTCCCAGAGTGGTCCGCGCGCAAGATAATCGAAGTTTAATCCGGTACATCCATACTTGAATTTCACAGCTGCCAGATTCAGATTCCCACGCAGAACAGCGGTAAAATATTTCTTTTCTTTGTCGCTGACCGGTCCGAGAACTATCGTTCTTGTAATGTCTGTCGTGCCTTCCAGATAGTGTCCACCGGTATCTGCAAGTACCATTCCTTTCGCTTCGAGCGGAATATCCGTCTCCTTTGTTGCACTGTAATGTACAATAGCAGCATGTGTTCCATATGCAATGATCGGATCGAAACTGTCCCCGATAAAATGCTCCTGTTCACTTCGGAATTGATAGAGTTTTTCCGCCGCACTCAGTTCTGTGATCGTCTCTTTTGTCACATTTGTTTTCAGCCAGTGAATGAATTTAGTAACCGCCACTCCGTCTTTAATGTGTGCAAACCGCTCATTTTCCATCTCTGTAGAGTTCTTGACAGCTTTCGGAAGAAGTGTCAGATTTACCTCATCCAAAATCACCGCATCTGCCGGAATATTGCTCACAAGGCGACTGTTGACACCGGATTTGGAGAGAAGGATTCTGCTGCCGGACGGTATCGCCTGTACGTAAGAATAAACTTCATTATATGGATAAATTTTCACTCCGTCAGCTTCCAGATTCTCACAGATTTTCTGCGCAAAGGCACTGACATTTGCATATAACCGAAGCTCGGTATCTGTCATGATCAGATAAGAAAGCACCACCGGGCAACAGTGAATATCATTGCCTCGGATATTCAAAAGCCACGCAATATCATCCAGTGAAGTCAGTACAAAAACGTCTGCATTTTTTGCTTTCATCTGCTCGCGGATCTTTGCAATTTTATCTGCTCTTGTCTCACCGGCCCACTTTACATCAAGCTCCATCACCGGTTCACATGCAAGTGCCGGACGGTCTTTCCAGATTTCCCCGATCAGATCATCATCTACCGAAAAACTAATGTCTTTTTCTCCCAGAAGCTGCTGCAATTCTTCCGCTTCTTTCGCACTTACTGTACGTCCGTCAAATCCCAGACACATCTTCGGTTCCAGTTTTTCTTTCAGAAATTCATGGACGGTCGGAACTCCCGGTTCCCCGGATTTAAACAGTTCGATCGTACTTCCCTTAAGCTGATCTGCCGCCTGAATAAAGTATCTGCCATCCGTCCAGAGTCCTGCCATATCCTTCATGATAACTGCTGTTCCTGCCGAACCCGTAAAACCTGTAATATATTTTCTGCATTTAAAATAATCACCCACATATTCCGAACCGTGGAAATCATCCGTCGGAACCAGATATGCATCGACTCCTTTTTCTTTCATAAGAATACGAAGAGCTTCCAGCCTTTCTTTTACTGTCATAACCTACGCCTCCCGCCTGATAATCTGTAAATCTGTAATCCATGTTAAACAGATTCTTTCTGTTTGTCAACTAAGGGAACTGCCCTTAGACCCGTCAGGGGACCTCGCCGCTCCCCCGACAACCCCTGGGCTCCTTTAAACCTCCCAGGTTATCCAAATATGTAAACATACAAAAAGTACCAGAACACCCTATCTATGTGTGGA
>OLOM01002597.1_pt1 | contig 10832 bp, 7 predicted proteins | sample 1672531 | NCBI WGS metagenome assembly OLOM01 (sample SAMEA3136696, study PRJEB25190) | human gut metagenome | reverse complement strand
CGCACCTCGCTCGCCGTATCGGCACTTAGAATTATGCGGTATTGCCTTTACTTTTGCCCCCCGGCAGGATATACTTAAAAGCAGAACAATACGGGCAGCCAGAAGCCCGGCCAACTATAAGGATGTGTTATCATGAACCTGAAAGGCAAAACCATTGTGCTGGGCATTACCGGCGGGATTGCTGCTTATAAAATGCCCAATGTGGCCCATGCCCTGGCCAAAGCCGGCGCCAATGTGCATGTGCTGATGACCAAAAACGCCACGGAGTTTATCACCCCGCTGGTGTTTGAAACCCTGACCAACAACCGCTGCATTGTGGATACCTTTGACCGCAACTTCCAGTATGATGTGGCCCATGTTTCGCTGGCCAACGCGGCGGATTTGATGCTGATCGCCCCGGCAACCGCAAATGTGATCGCCAAGCTGGCCCACGGCCTGGCGGATGACATGCTGACCACCGTTACCCTGGCGGCCCGCTGCCCCAAGCTGGTGGCCCCCGCCATGAACACCCATATGCTGGAAAACCCCATCACCCAGGATAACCTGAAAACGCTGGAACATTACGGTTTCACCGTCATTCCCTCCGGTTCCGGCCTGTTGGCCTGCGGCGATACGGGCTCCGGCCGCCTGCCTGATGAGGGCGTTCTGGTGGACTATGTGGCACGGGAGCTGGAACACGAAAAAGACATGCAGGGCATGAAAGTGGTGGTTTCCGCTGGCGGCACCCGCGAACCGATGGACCCGGTGCGCTACCTGACAAACCATTCCACCGGCAAAATGGGCTATGCCGTGGCCCGCGCCTGTATGTTGCGCGGCGCGGATGTGACGCTGCTGACATCTTCCGACTTGCCGCCGGTTCCGTTTGTCAAAATGGTGCCTTTTGCCACCGCGGCAGAACTGTTTGAAGCTGTCAAGGTCAACGCCATGGATGCGGATGCCCTGGTGATGGCCGCCGCTGTGGCGGACTACCGCCCGGCCCAGGTGGCGCAGGATAAGATCAAAAAGCACGATGGTGAACTTTCAATTGAGCTGGAACGCACGGATGACATTCTGGGCTGGGTCGGCGAGCACAAGCCGGAGCAGTTGTTTGTCTGCGGCTTTTCGATGGAAACGAAAGATCTGATCGAAAATTCTACTGCCAAGCTGCACAAGAAAAACATGGATATGATTGTGGCCAACAATGTCAAGGTGCCCGGCGCCGGTTTTGGTGTGGATACCAACGTTGTAACCCTGATTACCGAAAGCATTTCCACCGCGCTGCCGCTGCAAAGCAAGGATGATGTTGCCATGCACATTGCGGACGTCATTGTGGAAGCAAAGCGGAGAAAACAGAAAAAGTAAGGCAATACCGCATAATTCTAAGTGCCGATACGGCGAGCGAGGTGCGGCAGATGCTAAGCCAAAAGCGCAGATAATACTTTGTTCGAGCATTTTGGCAACGCAGATGCCGTGCCGCAGCCGCCGGAGCGGTGCTTAAGCCGCAAGGCGGGAATTGTGCGGTGTTGCCTAAAGCTGCCCCCCGCAAAAGAAACGAAGCAGCAAAAGAATAAGCTGATTTGGCACCCCTGCAGCCGCGCAGGGGTGCTTTTGCATGTGCACACAATTTTCACATCCTGGCAAAAAAACGACGCACAATTTTCACAAATAGGCAGTATACTTCTGGATAGTTCAGGGGTACGCCTGCCCTGCGGCGGGCGGCCCCCAAGAAAAGGGGAGTGCATCCATTGATCGAAGTCAAGCATTTGACCAAGCGTTACGGAAAACACACCGCGGTCGATGATATCAGCTTCACTGTGCAGGACGGCTGTATTTACGGCCTGCTGGGGCCCAACGGCGCCGGCAAATCCACCACAATGAACATGATCACCGGGTATCTTGCGCCCACGGGCGGCACCGTTGCCATTGACGGCCATGATGTTCAGGAAGAGCCCAAGGAGGCCAAAGCCTGCATCGGCTACCTGCCGGAAATTCCGCCGCTGTATACCGATATGACCGTGCAGGAATACCTGCTGTTTGTCAGCGAGTTGAAAGGCAAAAAGAAAAAAGCGGACCGCGTGCAGGATGTAGCGCAGGCCGTGCAGCGCGCTGGGCTGCAGGAGATGGAAAAGCGGCTGATCCGCAACCTTTCCAAAGGCTACCGCCAGCGCGTTGGCATTGCCGCTGCGCTGCTGGGCAGCCCCAAGGTGATCATTCTGGACGAACCCACCGTTGGCCTGGACCCCGCCCAGATGATCGAGATCCGCAACCTCATCCATGACCTGGGAGAGACCCACACCGTCATCCTTTCCAGCCATATCCTGAGCGAAGTGCAGACGATCTGTGACCGCGTGCTGATTATTGCGCACGGTAAAGTGGCCGCCCAGGGCACGCCGGAAGAGCTGGCCGCCCAGCTGGCTGCCCGCGGCATGATTGCCGCCACGGCACTTGGCACCAAAGAACAGATTCTGGCCGCTGCCGCCAAGGTGGAGGGCCTGACCGACCTGCGCGTGACCGCAGAAAAGGGCGATGAAGTCAGCTTTACCGCCACCAGCACCGCCGGTGCAGACCTGCGCGCGGCCCTGTCCAAGGCACTGGCCGAAGCTGGCTGCCCGGTTGTGTCCCTGACAAGCGATACGATGAGTTTGGAGGATATTTTCCTACAGATCACCGAGACTGCACCGGAGGAAGCCCAGCCGGAAGAAACCGAAGAACCGGCTCCGGAAGCGGCTGCCGCACAGCCGGAACAGTCTGCTGAACCTGCCGAACCGCAGGCCCCGGCGGATGATACTCCGGAACAACCGGAAGCCGAAAACGACCAAAAGGAGGAAGAGTGAGCCATGTTTGCCATTTTTAAGCGGGAACTGCGCAGCTATTTCACCAGCCTGGTCGGCTATGTTGTCATTGGTGTTATGCTGGCATTTACCGGGTTATATTACTCCGCCAACTGCCTGGTGTATGGCACGTCGGATTTTTCAACCGTTTTGTATTCTACCACGCTGGTCATGCTGTTTTTGCTGCCGGCGCTGACCATGCGCAGCTTTGCGGATGAACGCCGCAATAAAACCGACCAGCTGCTGCTCACCAGCCCGGTGGGTATCCCTTCTATCGTGATGGGTAAGTACTTTGCCCAGCTGGCGGTGTTTGCCGTGCCCATGGCGGCAGCGGCCATCATGCCGCTGGTGCTCACGGCCTTTGGCACCATCTCCCTTACCAGCGCTTACGCCACCTGGCTGGCGTACTTTTTGATGGGCGCTGCCTGCATTGCCATCGGCACCTTTGTCTCCGCCCTGACGGAAAACCAGATCATTGCGTACCTGGCTACTTTTGGTGCGCTGCTGATCTGCTACCTGATGAACGGCATCAAGAGCCTGTTCACCAGCGGCAACACGCTGGCATTCATCGTGTTCTGCGTGGTGCTGGCGGTTGTGGCTCTGCTGGTCGGTCTGGCCTGCAAAAATGTCACGGTGGGCAGCGCGGTGTTCTGCGGCGGTGCCGTGGTGCTGGTGCTGCTGTTTAAGCTGCGCCCGGCCTGGCTGCTGACCGGCTTTAACAGCGTGCTTGGCGCGCTGGCACTGTTCCAGCCGTTTACGGATTTTGTGGGCGGCATGTTCAGCGTGACCGGCATTGTGTATTATCTATCGGTGGCGGGACTGTTCCTCTTCCTGACGGGTCAGGCACTGGAACGCCGCCGCTGGAATTAAAGAGGGGGGTCCGACGATGAACTTTAAGAAAAAGAACGCGGCCAATGCCCCTGCCCCTAACCAGGCACAGCAGGCAGCGCGCCGCCGCAGCCTGCGCAGCGGTGCTTACGCCAGCGTGCTGGCCGTTGTGGTGCTGGTGCTGGTAATTCTGCTCAACCTTGTGGTGGGCGCGGTGCCCACCAAGTTTACCCAGTTTGATATTTCCACCGGCAAAATGTTCACCCTGAGCGATACCACAAAAACCATGCTGCAGGAACTGAACACCGATGTGACCGCCTATTACCTGGCGGAAACCGGCAACGAGGATTCCAACATTACGCGAATTCTGAACCGCTATGCGGGCGAAAGCAGCCATTTTACCTGGCAGCAGCGCGATCCCGCACTGTACCCCACCTTTGCACAGCAGTATGACGCGCAGAACGCAAGCTCCTCCAGCGTGATCCTTGTATGCGGGGATAACCACACCGTGGTGGACTACAATGATATGTATACGGCGGATTATTCCAGCTATTATACCACCGGCAGTTACACAATGAGCTTCTCCGCTGAGAACGCGCTGTCCTCCGGCATTGCCAAGGTCACGCGGGAGAACAGCTATGTGCTGTACCAGCTGACCGGCCACGGCGAATCCAGCCTGGAAAGCGATTTTACCGAAACGCTGGATAATTCCGGCGTTACCATGCAGGACCTGAACCTGCTGACCACCGATACAGTGCCCGAAGATGCCGCAGCCCTGCTGATCAACGACCCGCAGACGGACCTTTCCACCCTGGATGCCGCTGCCATCAAGACCTATCTGGAAAACGGCGGCCACCTGTTTGTGACCACCGATCTGACGGTGAGCACCCCCAACCTGGATGCCCTGCTGGCAGAATACGGCATGACCCGCCAGGAAGGCCTTGTGATTGAAACTGACAGCAGCTATTACGCTTACCGCTACCCGCAGACCTACCTGCTGCCGAGCCTGAGCTCCAACGATATCACCGCGGGCATAACTGACGGCATGTATGTTTTTACCCCCGTGGCACAGGGCATTGTGAAAGGCGACAGCACCGATGACCTGACCCTGACCACTCTGCTGAGCACCAGCAGCACGGCTTATGCGATGCAGGATTACGCCGAGGCTACCACCGCCGAGCAGGGGGCAAATGATCCCAACGGCCCCTTTAACATTGCCGTTGCCTCCAGCAACAGCGCTACCGGCGCCAAAGTGGTTTGGGTGAACTGCCCCAACATGCTGAACAGCCAGATGAACAGCGCGGTTTCCGGCGGCAATGCCCAGCTGTTGACCAGCGCCGTGAACTGGATGACCGGCGAAGAAAACGGTGTGGTGATTGACAGCAAGAGTATGAGCGCCGAAACCTTGACGGTACCTGCCAAGGCCACCATGCTGCTTGGCCTGCTGTTTACCATTGTGGTGCCGCTGGCCTTTATCGTGGCCGGTATCGCCATCACTTTGATGCGCCGCCGCCGTTGAGTGTTCCGGTACTGCAGAAACCTTAGGAGATAACAGCCAATGAACACAAAAAAAATGTTGCCCCTTTTTGTGCTGGTTCCCGTGGTGGTTGTGCTGGGCGTTGCCCTTGGCGTGCTGAACCATGCAGACACCGAGGAAGAGGATACCAGCATTGCACTGTGCAGCCTGGATGCTGACAGTGTGACCGCGATCGCCTACAAAGACGCCAGCGATGGCGCAACGTTGGAATCCGCCCTGACCAAAACGGATGATACCTGGACACTGGATTCTGACCCTGCGCTGCCCCTTGACCAGAGTAAGGCCCAAGGCGTTGCCGACAGCATGACCGCTCTGACCGCGCTGCGCGAACTGAGCGATGACGCCGACGTTGCCAGCATGGGCTTTGATGCCCCGACTTATGAGCTGAGCCTGAAAACGGCAGATACCGAATGGGCGCTGACCGTTGGCAGCAAGAACTCCATCACAAACAACTGGTATGCCCGCCTGAGCGCAGACGGCCCGGTGTATACGCTGGACAGTTCGGCCCTGAGCGGCATCTGCAAAACCGCAAAGCAGCTGTATGCCGCCCAGAGCATTACGGACATAGATGTGGACGATGTGACCAAGATGGTGGTGCAGACCGCCAACGGCGGAACCCTGAGCTTTGCCCAGAATGACAGCACCTGGACGCTGACGGATGATGCGGAGTATAACCTGAATCAGGATATCGTCAAAAAGATGGCGAGCACCATCTGCGATCTGAAAACCAAGTGGAGTGTGACCGAACCGCAGGCCGATGCCGTGTATGGTCTGGATACCCCCAATGCCATCGTTACCCTGATCGCATCGGACGGCACCAGCATCCAGTGCAGTTTTGGCGGTAACGATGCCGAGGACGCCGAGGACGATACCCTGTGCTACCTGCGCAGCTCCGGCGCAGCAGGCGTTGTGTATGAAGTGAGCACTGACGCCCTGAACGCCTTTGCCTATGACAAGGCAGCGCTGGAAGCCGAGGAGGAAGCCACCCCCGAAACCGCCGATGTTGCCGCCGAAGACCCGGTTGGCAATGACAATACCGTTGATGATGAATAATCGGTCCGGCAGCAAAGCCTGAACCAATGCAAAGCCCCCGGCACGGTGCCAAACCACTGTGCCGAGGGCTTTTTGCAGAGTAATGCGGGATTTTACCACTTGATTCCTGTAAATTCCGTTCCATTCTGCCGCGAGGCATGGTATAATTAAAATACAATAGAACACGCCGCAAGGCCAGCATATGCAGCAGGGCGCGTTGTGCGAGGAAAATGGCATTTCCCTATAGTGACCGCAGGGGCGCACATTGTGCGCCCGCCAACTTAAGGCAAAGATATTTCCCTGTGAAAATATGGATAGGGAAAATGCCTTTTATGTAACAATTTGGATGACTTCTTCGTTTATCTTATTAGAGGATACACCCTAGACAAACAGCAGGGGGCGGTAAGCATGAGAAAAAGATTCGCGGCATTTGTGTCAACCGTTTTGGCGGCAGTCTTGTGTGCCTGTTCTGCTGCCCCAAAAGATGTACTCCCCAATAAGGCGGCCCAGCCGACCGAAGCACCAACACAGCAAGCCCAAACCACGCAGGCAGCACCCACGGAACAGCCCACCCCGGAGCCGGACCCCGTGCAGCAGCTGCTGGAGGAGATGACGCTGGAACAAAAGGTGGGGCAGCTCTTTCTTGTTCGACCCGATTCCCTGGACTTGAGCCAAACGCAGGACCAGATCAACGATGCCAAGGCGGACGGCGTGACCGAACTGACGGATGCCATGCGCCAGACTTTGGCGGAGTACCCGGTGGGCGGCGTGGTGATCTTTGGCAAAAATCTGGAAAGCCCGCAGCAGATCACCCAATTCCTGGACGATTTGCAGCAGGCGAGCGATACGCCGCTCTTTACTGCCATTGATGAGGAGGGCGGCCTGGTGGCGCGCCTTGCCAACAATGCCGCGTTTGACCTGCCCCAATACGAAAGCGCTGCGGCGGTGGGAACATCCGGTAACCCGGAAGATGCCCGCGCCATGGGCCGCACCATTGGCGGCTACTTAAAAGAATACGGCTTTAACCTGGATTTTGCCCCTGTGGCCGATGTGAACACCAACCCCGATAACCCGGTCATCGGTACCCGCGCGTTCAGCAGTGAACCGCAGACCGCCGCCGACCTTGTGGGCGGGGCGTGCGCCGGGTTTGCCGATGCGGGCATTGCCTGCACCCTCAAGCATTTCCCCGGCCATGGCGATACCAGCGAGGATACCCACGTTGGCACCGTAACGCTGAACAAAACGCTGGATGATCTGCGCAGCTGTGAGCTGGTGCCCTTTGCCCAAAATGTGAACAATGCTCCGCTGATTATGGCGGCCCACATTACCGTGCCGCAGGTAACAGGGGACGATACCCCGGCCTCCCTTTCCAGCGTCATGCTGACCGATCTTTTGCGCGGGGAGTTGGGCTATCAGGGCTTGATCGTGACGGATTCGCTGGCGATGCAGGCCATCACCGATGTGTATACCCCCGGTCAGGCGGCGGTCAAGGCGCTGCAGGCCGGTGCAGACCTGCTGCTGATGCCCAACGGCCTTGCCGATGCCTATACCGCCGTGCTGGAAGCTGTGCAGGATGGTACCATCCCCCAGCAGAGACTGGACGAAAGCGTGCAGCGCATTTTGCAGTGCAAATACCAATACGGCACCCTGACACAGTAACGCGGTGCCGTTTATAAGGAGAATGAAAATGCCCAAGTATACAGTAGACGGTTCGTTTTTTGTGCAACAGCTTTCCGGCATCCAGCGCTATGCGCGGGAAATACTCGCTGCCATGGACCCCATGCTGGAACCCGGCGAGCTGGAAGTGGCGGTTCCGCCGGATTGTATCGTTCCCGAATACCGCAATATCAAGGTGGTCACCCTGCCGCAGTCCAGCGGCATTTTGGGCTGGCAGCGGGTGTATGGCCGATATCTGGCACAAAGCGGGCGCTGCTGGCTGGGCATGTGCAACGTTATCCCCATGTTCCACCGTGGGAACGAGGGCATTGCCGTGGTGCATGATGTGTGCTATAAAGCACGCCCGGATTTTTATACCGACCTGCGCGGCCGCACCAGCGCTGTCTGGCACTGCATGCAGTATGCGGCCATTGCCAAAAAGGCCAGAAAAATCGTGACGGTCTCGGAATTTTCCAAAAGCGAGATCGTGAAATATTACCATGTGAACCCCGAAAAGATCACCGTGGTGTATAACGCCTGGCAGCATATGCAGCGCGTGCGCCCTGACCCCATGCTGTTTGGTGAGTACAGCAAGTGGCCGCAGCTGAAAAAGGGCGAGTATTATTTCTCAATGTCCAACCTACTTAAAAATAAGAACTTTCCCTGGGTGCTGCGCGCTGCGCAGAGCAAACCCCAGGTTATGTTTGCAATTGCGGGCGGCGGCAGCCTTGCCAAAGAGGCCGCTGCCCTGGGGTTGGACCACCTGAATAACGTGATGTACCTTGGCTATGTGACGGACGGCGAAGCCAAAAGCCTGATGGAAAACTGCAAGGCGTTTTTGTTCCCCACGCTGTATGAGGGGTTCGGCATCCCCCCGTTGGAAGCCATTGCCTGCGGTGCTCCACGCGTGATGGTAAGCAATACCCCCTGCATGCGGGAAATTTACGGCTCCCACGCTGATTACATTGACCTTTCTACCAACCACGGCAGTGTGGACCATGTAACCCCCGGCCGGGATGCCGCCGCCGTACTGCAAAAATACTCGTGGGAAGGCAGCGCCCGCCGCATGCTGGAGGTGCTGCGCGAGCCATGACCGTAACGATACCGGGTGATTTCGATCTGCAAAAAATAGCCGCCAGCGGCCAGGCGTTCCGCATTGCGCAAACGCCGCAGGGCTGGCGGTTTTTGGCCGGGGATAAGCTTTTGTACCTGCAGCCCGGCAGCGGTGATACGTATACAGCTAGCTGTACCCCGGAAGAATGGCAGGGTTTCTGGCACCACTATTTTGATTTGAACCGCAATTATGCGGCCATCCGCGCCGCGGTGCCCAAACAGGATGCCTACCTTTGCGCAGCGGCCCGGGCCGGGGCGGGCATCCGCATTCTGCGCCAGGACGCCTGGGAGATGCTGGTTACCTTTATCATCAGCCAGCGCAAAAATATCCCGGCCATTCAGGCTTGCGTGGAAACGCTGTGTACCCGGTACGGTGCGCCGCTACTGCAGCCGGGCGGGAATGTGCTGTATGCGTTCCCAACGGCGCAGGCACTCGCCGCGGCAGGGGAGCAGGCATTGCGGGACTGCGCGCTGGGCTACCGCGCCCCGTATGTTCTGGCTGCCGCCCAGGCGGTTGCAGCGGGAGCGCTGGACCTTGCCGCGCTGGAAACCCTGCCCGATGCCCGGCTGCTGGAAGCTCTGATGCAACAGCACGGCGTGGGCATCAAGGTGGCCAACTGCGTAGCCCTGTTTGCCTATGGCCGCATGGAGTGTGCCCCCGTGGATGTGTGGATCCAGCGTGTGATCGACCAGCATTACGCCGGGCAGAACCCATTCCCAGCCTATGGCAACGCCGGAATTTTGCAGCAGTGGATGTTCTATTTCGCCCGTTCCGAAAAGGAACGAGTCAAATAGAAAGAATAATGAAAAAAGAATAAAGAATAATGCAGGTGGACCGCGTTGCTGACGCAACGCTCAAAAAATATTAGAGTTCTGTAATCCATAGAGCACTAATAATTCTGAGCAGTGCGTAGCACTGCGATCCACCAACATTTTTAATTATTCTTTATTATTTATTCATTGGGCAAATAAGGTCAAGCACTTATTTGCCTACCGCCCTGTCCATTCTCCGGTATTGCAGCGCTTCCATCAGCTCTGCGGCGCCGATCTGTTCCACACCGTTCATGTCGGCAATGGTGCGGGCAACGCGCAGGATGCGGTCATAGGCGCGGGCGCTGTAGCCCATGCGTTCAAACGCACCGCGCAGCAGCTTTTCGGCGGCGGGGGCAAGCGGGCAGTAGCGGCGCAGCATACCGCTGGGCAGCTGGGCGTTGCAGGTAAAGCCAAGGCTCTTGTAGCGCTGAGCCTGCATGGCGCGTACCGCGGCCACCCGCGTGCGGATGTCAGCGCTCGGCTCGCCGCCGGTTTTTGCGGCAAGGGCGTCGTACTCCACGGGGCGGGCCTCTACATGCAGGTCAATGCGGTCCAACAGCGGGCCGGAAATCCGCTGCCGGTAGCGCTCAATCGCACTGGGCGTGCAGCTGCATTCCCGCACGCCGGAACCATAATACCCGCACTTGCAGGGGTTCATGGCGGCAACCAGCATAAAACGGCAGGGGTAGGTGGCGGTGCCGTGTACCCGGCTCACGGAGATGCACCCGTCCTCGATTGGCTGGCGCAGCACCTCCAGCGCTTCGCGGCTGAACTCCGGCAGCTCGTCCAAAAACAGTACGCCGTTGTGGGCCAGGCTCACCTCGCCGGGGCGGGGCACCGTGCCGCCGCCCGCAATGGCTGCGGCGCTGACACTGTGGTGGGGGCTGCGGAACGGTCGCTGCTGCAATAATCCGGTCCCGGCCTGCACCAGCCCGGCAACGGAATAAATCGCGGTGGTTTCCAGCGCTTCCTCATAACTGAGCGGCGGCAGGATGCCCGGCAGGCGCTTGGCCAGCATGCTTTTGCCGGTGCCCGGCGGGCCC
>OLOM01002595.1_pt1 | contig 10843 bp, 3 predicted proteins | sample 1672531 | NCBI WGS metagenome assembly OLOM01 (sample SAMEA3136696, study PRJEB25190) | human gut metagenome | reverse complement strand
CGAGGAGGACATGGTCGTCACCGTCACCCACGCCGGCTACGTCAAGCGCACGCCGGTTGCCACCTATCGCAGCCAGAAGCGCGGCGGCAAGGGCGTCCAGGGCGTCAACCTCAAGGACGAGGACTTCGTGGAGGAGCTCTTTGTTGCCTCCACCCACGACTACGTGCTGTTCTTCTCCAACAAGGGCAAGGTCTACCGCCTGAAGGTCCACGAGCTGCCCATTGGGGCCCGCACCGCCCGCGGCAGCGCCATCGTGAACCTCGTGCCGTTTGCCGATGGCGAGAAGATAGCCGCCGTCATCACGTGCCGCTCCTTCCCCGAGGACGAGTACCTGATGTTTGCGACCACGTCCGGCACCGTGAAGAAGACCTCCATGAGCGCCTACGACCGCACCCGCCGTGACGGCATCATTGCCATCAAGCTGCGCGCCGACGACGAGCTGGTCAACGTCCGCCGCGTCAAGGAGGGCGAGAAGGTCATGCTCGTCTCCACTGACGGCAAGGCCATCATGTTCCCCGAGAGCGACGTGCGCCCGATGGGCCGCGACACCTCCGGCGTCCGCGGCATCACCCTCAAGGGCGACGCCAAGATGCTTGGCATGGAGATCACCAACGGCAACGGTGACCTCTTCGTCATCACCGAGAAGGGCTACGGCAAGCGCACGCCGGTCTCCGAGTACCCGGAGCACAAGCGCGGCGGCCAGGGCGTCTACACCATCACGATGACGATGAAGAAGGGCAACCTGGTTGCGTGCCGCATCGTGGGCCCGCAGCACGAGTTGATGATCATGTCCAACGAGGGCGTCATCATCCGCGTGAAGGTCAAGGACATCAGTCGCCTTGGTCGTTCCACGCAGGGCGTGAAGATTATGAACATGGTGGACAAGGACAGTGTGTCCACCATCGCCCGCATGGCGGTCCGCACGAAGAAGGCCGCCAAGGCCGATGGCGGCCAGGGCGCTCTTGACCTGGCCTCTGCCGGCGCCGCCGATGCTGACGAGGAAGAGCCTGTCGACCTTGGCGACGGCGAGGAGCTGTCCGAGGACCTTCTCGACGGCGACGACGAGTAACGAGGCGGACATAGAGCCGCTCTAGCAGAGGAGGCCCTCCCGAGTCGGGAGGGCCTCCTCTTTGCGTGACTGACGTTAGGGTTGACAAAGGGACAGTCCCTTTGTCAACTCATGAGAAAAAGGGACAGTTCCTATTACTCACTGGCCGTCTGCGTTGCCGTCGGTGGGGACGTTGAAGTCCTCGGGGGAGAGGCTCTCGACGAACTGATGGAACTCGGCCAGCTCGGCCTCTCTCTCGTCCTTCTCCACTGCGGCAAAGTCGGGCAGGGCGGCCGTGGTGAGGACGGACTCCTCCGCGTAGACGGGCGCTCCCGTGCGTACGGCCAAGGCGATGGCGTCCGAGGGACGGGCGTCCAGGTACTCGCGGCTGCCGTCTGCGGCGACAAGCTCCACCTGGGCGTAGAACGTGGTGCCGCTGACCGACGTCACGCGGACGCTGGCGACCTTTCCTCCGAGCGCCACCACGGCGTTGACCAGAAGGTCGTGCGTCATGGGCCTGCCGCCCTCGGGGCGCTCGACGCCCATGCTGATGGCCGAGGCCTCGACCGTTCCGATGCGAATGGGCAGTTTGATGGCGCCCTCGCCGGTCTTGCGCTCCTGCGGGCAGAGGACCACCAGGGAGGCGACGGGGCCTCCTCCGATGACGACCGACTTTATGTCCATCCTTCTAAGTGACAAGAAAACCTCCTGAAGCGTCTGTTGCGGTGGTAATCCTACCCGCAAACGGGGACGGGGTTAAGGGAATTTGGCCCGCCGAAAAGTTTTCTCAAAAAAGTTGTTGACGGAGGTGGGGGTGGCGCGTAATATTACTTCTCGCGTTGGGCCTGTAGCTCAGTTGGTCAGAGCGTCCGGCTGATAACCGGGAGGTCACAAGTTCGAACCTTGTCAGGCCCACCACTTTTTTCCTTGGCAATAGCCGCCCCAGCGTTAGCCGAGTCGCCGCTGGGGCGGTTATTCTTTAGAAAAGAGTGACCGCCCAATCGGGGACATAGCTCAGCTGGGAGAGCGCGGGCTTTGCAAGCCTGAGGTCGTGGGTTCGAACCCCATTGTCTCCACCAAGACAGCATAGCCGCCGGGGTTCTCCTTGGCGGCTTTTTTCAACCTCTCCCCCTCCTTCATGTCTCTTTTGCCGGCCGCCGTGAGGTATAACGACAAATGTCCGTGAGACGCGGGTATGTCGTAGTGGCACTGTCGGTTTGGCCCCGCCCTCGTTTTGCGATACCCAATCAGTGTTGGGACTACTGTCGCTTTTTATTGTCCCCCACCTCAAATACTATGGGGGGACGAAGAGGGGGGGAGGTCCAGGATGAGCGAGACTAGCAAGTCCCATCGTGCTGACTGTCCCTATGGCGCTTCCTGGCCCCTCTTGATTGAGACGACGGCATTCGCGCTCTACCTCTTTGTCTGGAAGCTCTGTATGGCCGCGACGCTCGCCCGTGCGCCTCGTTTGGCGGAGGTCGGTGTCCTTGGCTCTACATATGCGCGCCTGCTGGCTTTCACGGGGCTTGGCTATGTCCTGTTCTGGGTTGCCCGCTCCTATTTGCCTACTCAAAAGTATAGGAAGATAGCAGTTGCCCTCGTCCTCGCGCTCTGCCTCGCTGGCTCCATTGGGATGATGGCCACCCGGCGCATTGAGAGCCTTCTTCTCGCGAGCTGCGCGACGGTCCTCGCACTCGGCTATATCGGCGCCGGCATTCACTATGATTTTAGCTTGGTGTCTCATGGCAGCGAATTCTTCGGCAGGGCACTTGGGATAGGGATGGGCGCCTCTTCCCTGCTTCAATATGCTGTCGAGGTGATGGCGTGGACACCCGTTGTGTTTGTCGTCTGCGTGGCCCTGAGCTTGTCTGCCATCACGTGGCTCGTCACGCGTCCAGCCAACAGCCGGAGACTCGAGCAAGACCCCTCCGCGAAGCAGACTCCCACCGTGGGAGGGCGGCCTGTCGTCATCCTCGTGATCGCCGCGGTTGCCATGACCTTCAATTACGGCCTTCTCGATAGCGTCCTCGTCTGGAAGTACGCCAGCGGCGAAATCATCAGTGTGGGCCTATCAAAAATCGTCTATATACTGTCCCTCCCGCTTGCAGGCGTGCTCTTTGACCTAAAGAAGGGCAATCTCAGATCTCTCATCACGGTATGCGTGATGTTTCTCATCGCCGTGGCAACGCCTGCCGCCGAGACGGATGGGTGGCTGGGCATGGCTACCGTCATGGCGGGAGTCTACGGCGCCTTCTACGTCATGTATCTCAGCGCAAGCTTCATGAGGATCGCGCCCGGAGGTCATCGCGAGCGTGGGCAGAGCCGTCAGCTGCTTTGTGGGAGCCATTGGAGCGTTGACCGCGCGCCCCTTCTTCGAGTCGTGTGGCATGGTGGCGACGGTGGGCGTGTCGTGTCTGTTGTCGATTGGCTGCCTTCTGGTCCTTCTTCGCGACATTGCCTGGGGCGTCGTGAAGGGCCTAGGAAAGGATGACGTGGCGTTTGGCGGTGACCTTCCGCAGCCTTCCGGCCCGTCACGCGTGGAGGCCCTCAGCACCTATGTCGAGAAGCTCGGCCTCACCGCTCGAGAGGCGCAGGTGTGCAGCCTCCTCCTCTCCACGGACCTTGGCGTTCAGGAGATAGCCGACGAGCTATTTATCTCTCGACGCGTCGCCCAGCGACACATCGCTTCCATCTACGAGAAGGCGGGAGTGACCACACGCATTGGCCTCTATCGCGATTTTGACGTCTGGTTTGATGGGGCTGCCAACTAATCTACCTGCGGTTATCTAAAGTTGGCGCATATGTGACCTATCAGTTTGCCTTCAATTCCCTGACGATAAGCTTGGCTAACTGGCTTTCGCTGGAGGAGGTCACCATGAAGCGTCTAAGGCTCTTGTTGTTGTTCGTTGTGCTTCTCGCATTAGCTCCGACGACGGCCCTTGCCGCGACGGTGGGTGCCACGACGTTGGCAGACCCCTCCTCTGCGTCAACGTGGCGCGACTGGGGCCTTGAGAACAGCACCCAGAATGTCGGCCGCATCTGGACGGACAAGACCGTCTCTGCGGGAGACATCGTGCTTACGGGCGCGGGTGGCGATAAGATCATCCCCAAAGAAAAGGACTCTGACTTCCTTACGGCCTTCAGTGCTATCTCCTCGACGTCCAACCTGCGCGAGACTGCGACCGAGCCGCTGGACATCGTGCTGGTGCTGGATGCTTCCGGCTCCATGGATGACCCGATGGGGCGCACCGATAGTACCAAGCGCATCGACGCACTCAAGGCCGCTGCTAACTCTTTCATTGACGAGATCGCGGCGAGAAACGCGGACATCTCCGAGGCGGACCAGCGCCACTCCGTCGCCGTGGTCAAGTTCTCAGGCGACAAGACGGGCAGCGTGGGAAACGACACATATCGAAACGGGAGGTACACCTACAACTACAGCCAGGTCATGCAGGGGTTGACCGTGGTGGACACCAATGGTGCCTCCAACCTCAAGGCCAAGGTCAACGCCATCAGCCCTGCCGGCGCAACGCGTTCCGACTACGGTCTCGAACTTGCTCAGTCGCAGCTCGAAGGTGGCCGTGCTGGCGCCCGCAAAGTCGTCGTTTTCTTTACTGATGGCAAGCCAACGAAGCTCAGTGACTTTGATTCTTCGGTGGCCAGTAACGCCATTACTGCTGCCAAGGCCATCAAGGACTCCGGAGGCACTGTCTACACCATCGGTATCTTTGATGGTGCCAACCCCACGGCGAGCGTAGATTCCGGCCGCACCTCTGACGAGAACAAGTTCATGCAGGCCGCGTCCAACAACTATCCTGATGCGACCTATACGTCTTCTTGGCGTGGTTACACCTGGAGCTTCGGAACTCGCGCTGAGGGCTCTGACTTCTACAAGTCCGCGACCAACGCCGACGAGCTGAAGAAGGTCTTTGACGGCATTTCCAAGGAGATCTCCGACGCAGCAGGCTACCCCACCGACGTGACGGACGGCCTCGAGCACGCTTCCGGCTACGTCACCTTCACCGACCAGCTTGGCGACTACATGCAGGTGGATGACTTCAACTGCATCGTCATTGCCAACCAGGTCTTTAAGGCCAAGACAAAGACCACGTCCGGCAACACGGACACCTACGTGTTTAGCGGCACTGCGGGCAACGTCCTGTATCCTGCGGGTGACCTCTCCAGCATCGTCATTGAGGTCCGCCGCTCCGGCGAGGGTGACGTTCGCACTGGCGATCACGTGACCATCAAGATTCCCGCGGCCATCATCCCGCTGCGTGACTTCAACGTCAACGCTGACGACAACACGGGCTCCGTGAGCCTTACCTTCCCCATCCGCGTCTTCTTTGGCTCAAGTCTGAAGCCGCAGGCGGCGGCCCTTCTCGCCAATCCAGACGCGCAGATGGCCGACTACATGAAGACGCACAGGGACAAGTCCGGAAACGTGTTCTTCCTGGCCAGTGCATGGTCTGGCAAGGCCAAGGGCGACGCCGCGGCAACCTTTACCCCGGCGGAGGAGAACAGCTACTACTACATCACCCGCGACACGCCCATCTACGAGGATGAGGCTCTGACCAAGCCGGCGGAGTATCCACTGGTAAAAGGCAAGACCTACTACTATGAGCGCACGTTCTGGAACATCAGCGGCACCTCCGCCTCCCAGGCCAGCCGCATCGTGAGCTTTGACTCAAGTGCCGTGGAGAGCATCGACGGCTACATCAGCGACACGGGTGACGGCCATGCGCAGTTCTCCCAGGGAACGCCCCGCATGACCTACATCAACGAGCTCCACAACGACAAGAGCAGCAACGCAACTAAGACCGCCACGAGCTTCATCAACCCCAAGTGGTCTGGCAACCAGGTCTTCGTCTGGCTGGGCAACAACGGCAAGCTCAGCCTGCCCGAGCCTGGCTCCCTTGAGGTCTCCAAGACCATCGTGGTTCCCGAGGGCTTTGACGCGGCAGTCTACGCCAACCAGGATTTCGACTTCACCGTGAGCATTCCCGAGGCTAAGGACAAGACCGTGACCGGCACCGTGACCGACGCCTCCGGCCGGGTCACGGGCGATGCGAACTTCTCGATTGCCTTTGATGCCAACGGCACGTACACGCACAAGCTCAAGGGTGGCCAGAAGCTCACCATCACCGGCCTTTCAGCCGGTTGGAAGTACGAGGTCACCGAGGCCTCGCTCTCTGGTTGGACCGCTTCCTCCAAGGGTGCTTCTGGCACCATCGCAGCTGGCGAGAAGAGCACAGCTGCGTTTACCAACACCTACGGGGCCACCGGAACGCTTTCCGGCGGCACCTCCCTTAACGGCGAGAAGACCCTGTCCGGTCGTGCCTGGACCGCGCAAGACAAGTTCTGCTTCGTGCTCACGGGCATTGACGGCGCTCCCATGCCCGAGGGCGTCAGCGATGGCAAGGCCATTCTCCAGATGACCCAGAGCGAAGGCACCCCTGGTAACGCCGCCGTGCCCTTCCACTTCGGCAACATCACCTATACCAAGCCGGGCACCTACGTCTACAACATCGTAGAGGCACGTGCGGGCGATGACTACGACGTGAGCATCCTGCCCGGCATGTCCGTCAGCCAGGCTCTCTACCGCGTGACCGTCACCGTGACCGACGAGGCTCACGACGGCACTCACGGCGGCACGCTCAAGGTCGAGTCCACCATGCTGCGCCTCAAGGACGATACCGGTGCCACACTCGCCGATGGCGCGGGCGTGAAGACTGACCGTGCCGCCTTCACCAACGTCTTCGACGTCAAGGAGGCCGAGTGGGACCTCCGCGGCACCAAGAACTATGAGGACAAGACGGGTTCCCACCCGCTGAGCTCCGGAATGTTCCAATTTGAGCTCACAGCCAAGACCGAGGGTGCTCCCATGCCTGCCAATACTGTGGGCGACAGGGCCACGGCCAACGTTGACGCCACCGGCCGTTTTGCCTTCGAGCAGGTCACGTTTGACGAGAATGACGTCAATGCTGACAAGACGCCCAAGTCCTACGAGTATGAGCTTCGCGAGGTCAACAGCGGCGTCAACGGCATGACCTACGACGGCACCGTCTGGCACATCACCGTGACCGCGAGCTTGAACGAGGCGGGCGAGGTCGTCTTCAGCGTCCAGAACACCCGTGAGGGGCAGACGGCCGTTCCCGGCGAGACCATCTCTTTCTCCAACACATATGAGGCCACGCCTGCCACGGTTCAGAGCTTCATCTGTGGCACCAAGACCCTCAAGGGCCGCGATTCCCTTGACGGCGAGAAGTTCGCGTTCTCGTTGACGCAGACTTCAGGCCCCGAGGGCGGCTGCGCGGGCTTCTCGCCTGAGGTTGAGGTTGGGGACCTTGCGGACTCTGAGGCCAAGTCTTTCAACTTTGGTACCGCCACGTTCACCAAGGCTGGCACCTACGTCTTTGAGGTCCGCGAGGTCGCGCCCGACCAGCCTGCTGGCGGCATGACCTATGACGGGCACGTCTACACCGTGACCGTGAAGATTGCGGACCAGGGCGGGCAGCTCTACGTCCAGTCCACCACCTACTCCGACGAGGCTGCCCGTGACGTCAATGCTGCGACCTTCATCAACACCTACAGGCCTGCCGACGCCGACTATGCGGGCATCACGGTCAGCAAGACCCTCATCGGCCGCACCATGCGCGAGGGCGAGTTCAACTTCACCATCAAGGGCGAGGACGAGCAGTCCCAGGCGCTTCTCGCCAGCTCTGACCGCGCGTTTGCCAATGACGGACAGCGTGCGTCCGGCGAGAAGAACGCAATGACCAAGCTCTCCGGCCTGCACTTCGACCGCAGCGACGTGGGCACGTACCGCTTCAAGGTTGCCGAAGTCATCCCCGCCGATCCCGACAAGCTTCCTGGCGTGACGTATGACGCAGTCGAGCACGAGGTCATTATTACCGTTGAGGACGCCCTTGACGGAACCCTGCGCGTGACCACCACCGTTGATGATGCCCCCGGCAACGAGGTCGCGTTCCAAAACACCTACCAGGCTACTCCCGGTAGCTTTGACACCGCAAACTTTGGCCTGGCAAAGGTGCTCGAGGGTCGTGACTGGGCTTCGACCGACGCCTTCACGTTCAAGCTTGTTGGCCTCTCCGGCGCTCCCATGCCCGCAAACGCGCAGGTCATCGTGAGGGCCGCTGATGCCAGCTCTGGCCACGCCCCGTTCGACTTTGGTGAGATCATCTACACCGCCGCGGGCACCTATGACTACGAGGTCCACGAGGTCAACGCGGGCCAGACCATCGCCGGCGTTGGGTACAGCTCCAACGTCGCCCACTTCTGCGTGACGGTCACCGACTCCACGGCAACGGGCCAGCTCGTGGCCTCTTCTCGCCTGGTATCTGGCTCTGCGGCCTTCGTGAACAGGTACAGCGCGGAGCTTGACTACAACGCCATGGGTGGCCTGAGCGTCACCAAGACGCTTGAGGGCACCTCTGCCCCGGCGGGCAAGTTTGGCTTCACCATCTCCACCACGGGCGATGACGTGCTAGGCATCGCCGGCACCTACAGCTCTTCCGAGATTGCCGATGGCGGTACCGTGACCGTTGCCGCCACCAGCGGAGAGATCATCTTCACGCAGAACGACGCGGGAAAGACCTGGAAATACGAGGTCTCCGAGGATGACCCCGGCAAGGGCTTCACCTGCAAGTGCTCCAAGTGGAACGTTTCCGTGAGCGTGGCCAATGACGTCGAGAACGGCAGGCTGCTTGTGACCACGACCGTCTCTGGCGAGGGTGGCACCCGCAGCTGGACGTATGCCTCTGGCGGCGAGCCCGCGGCCCCCGGTGCCACGGTGGCGTTTGTGAACCGCTATGCCGCCACGGGCACCACCGCGGAGATCGTGGGCACAAAGACCCTTAACGGCCGCCTGATGAGCGCCCGTGAATTTGAGTTCCAGCTAGTTGATGAGGCTGGGGACGTTGTGGCCACTGCCTGCAACGACGAGTTCGGAAGCGTCAACTTCGGCTGTCTGAGCTATACGACGCCCGGCACGTACACCTATACGGCGCGCGAGGTCACCGATGGCCTGAAGGCGGAGGGCGTCACGCCCGTGCGCGGCAGCTTCACCATCGAGGTCAACGTAACCGACAACGGTTACGGCGCGCTCGACTGCGATGTCTACTATCCCAAGGGCGGACTCGCCTTTGTGAACTCCTATGGCACCGGCGATGCCGAGATTGAGGTCTCCGGCACTAAGGTCCTTGAGGGCCGTGACCTGCGCGATGGCGAGTTCGGCTTCACCATCACGGGCAAGGACGACGCCCCCATGCCCGAGCGCACCAAGGTGACCAACGCCAACGGCGGCTTCTCCTTTGGCAAGATCACGTTCACTCTTGATAACGTCTTTGGCGGCGTCGTGATTCAGGACGCCGACGGGGAAGCCGTGCAAAGCGGCGAGGTGCCGTCCGACGAGAAGCCAGTGGCCGACTCCGAGTCCGAGGCGGGTCCGCGTGTCGAGGCCCCATCCTCCGCGACTGGCGAGAAGGACGCGGAGCTTGAACCTGCTGCGCCCGAGACCGAGCCTGTGAGTGACCCCAGTGACTCTCCCGCTCCTGCCGAGGAGCCTCAGCAGGACGAGCTTCTCGCCCAGGACGAGGTCGCTGACCTGGGTACCCCTGTCGTAGAGGAGGTCTCCGTCCCTGACGCCGAGGCTGCGTCGACCCCTGACGCCACCGACGCCGCGACGGTCAACGCCGCCCGCTGGCAGACGTTCCGCCGCAACCTCCCCCACATTGCGAGCGAGGTCGTGGAGCCGCTGGCAGGCACTTCTCGCCAGAGGACCTTCCACTACGTCGTGACCGAGGAGACCCGCTCCCCCGCTGGCGTGACCAACGACCTGCGCAGCACCCGTGACATCTACATCACGGTCACCGACGACGGCCACGGCAAGCTGACGGCCGAGTTCACCGATGCCAACGGAGCGTCCCTCACCGCTGGCCAGCCCGATCTGACGTTCACCAACGTCTACAAGCCTGCGCCCACGCCCTCCAGAGTTACCGATCAGGTGAGCGTCTCCAAGGTCCTGATCGGCCGCAGCATGGTCGCTGGGGAGTTCTGCTTTGAGATGCTCGAGGACGGCAAAGTGGTGGCCACTGGCACCAACGCTGCCGACGGAACCGTGGCGCTGAGTCCCATCACCTACGACGTGCCCGGTACCCACAGCTATGAGATTCGCGAGGTCAACGCTGGCAAGACCATCGATGGCGTGCGCTACTCTGGTACGACGTACCACGTCAACACCACGGTCTCTGACACGGGCGACGGCGCGCTTGCCGTGAAGCATGAGCTGGTGGAGGAGGGCCCGGCAACCTTCACTAACGCCTATGAGACGACTCCCGCCGACGTGACCATCACGGCCCACAAGGAGCTTCTGGGCGCGACCCTGACAGACGGGCAGTTTGCGTTCCAGCTCACGGGCATGGGCTCTGACCTGCGCGCCACCAACGACGCCCAGGGCAACGTGGCGTTCCCGCACCTGTTCCTTACCGAGCCGGGAACCTACACCTACGAGCTGCGCGAGCTCAATGACGGGCAGGAGGGTGTGACCTACGACGAGCGCGTCTACGTCGTGACCGTCACGGTGACCGATGACGGTCTGGGGCACCTCTCTGCCGAGGTCTCCATGGATGCGGCTGACGGTGCCCTGGCGTTTACCAACACCTACACGCCGCCCGTCACTCCCGAGGAGCCGCCCGCGCCGAAGCCGCCCACCAAGCCCGACCCGGCGCCTGCCCCCAAGCCGGCACGTCCTTCTCGCCCCCTTCCCAAGGCGGG
>OLOM01002593.1_pt1 | contig 10848 bp, 4 predicted proteins | sample 1672531 | NCBI WGS metagenome assembly OLOM01 (sample SAMEA3136696, study PRJEB25190) | human gut metagenome | reverse complement strand
CCGGATTTACCATGTATGACAAACAGAGCGGACAGTTTTCCTATCGTGCCGGGGCGGTCATGTGCAACCTTTTACTGGCAGATGAGATCAACCGTACTTCCAGTAAGACCCAGTCTGCCCTTCTGGAAGTAATGGAAGAAGGAAAGGTGACGGTAGACGGGGAAACCCATTGTGTGCCATCCCCGTTTGTAGTCATTGCCACAGAAAACCCGGTGGGCTCTTCCGGTACACAGCTCCTTCCAGAATCACAGCTTGACCGTTTTATGATCAGTGTCAGCATGGGATATCCGGATCACCAGAGCCTGGTCGAACTGTTACGGGACAGACAGAAGGAAAATCCCCTGGAAAATGCAAAGACCGTAGTCACCCGGGAGGAGGTGCTGGAACTCCAGAAAGAGGTACAGGAGATCTATGTGGCAGACCAGGTGCTTGATTATGTGGCACATCTTGCAGAGGCTACGAGAAATCATGAACTGATCACACTGGGATTAAGCCCGCGTGGAACCCTGGCACTGGTAAGGATGGCAAAAGCAGCTGCCTATATGAAAGAAAGGGATTATGTTATTCCAAAGGACGTACAGGATGTCTTTAAGGACGTTGCGGCACACAGGATGATTCTGGATTCCAAGGCGAGGTATCAGGAAAAATCTGCCCGTGAGATCCTTTCTGAGATTCTGGCAGACGTGGCGGAACCGAAGGTGGAAGGATGATAAAGGACAGGATCCTGTGGCTCTTGTGGCTGGTCTGCATGGCAGGAGCAGCAGTAATTACAGGCACATGGCTTTTTGCAGCGGTTCTCTTACTCTCCGCCCTTCTTCTGATCTTTTCCGCAGGGAGTGTGGCCTTATCCGGAAAAAAGGCCGTTATAAAACTGCATCTTCCAAAGGCATCAGAAAGAATGGAGTGTTTCCATGGAAAAATGTATTTGGAAAATCAGTCTGCATGGCCGGTATTTGGCGGGGCAGGAGTGCTCCGGTGGGAAAATCTTTTTACCGGTGAAAAAGGAGAGATCCCTCTTTCCTTTTCCCTGGGAGGAAAGGAAAAGCAGGTCATTGAATTTGAGGCTAGAAGCAATTGGTGCGGCTGTATCAGATTTTGTTTTTCTGACTGGAAATGCCAGGATTTTTTTCGTGTCTTTTCTTTAAAAAGGAAGGCTGATACATGCGCTTATACCGTTGTAATGCCGGAAAGACAAAAAGGTGAGCTTTCCCTTTTTACAAGGGAAGGATTCGACATGGAAAGTTTCCGCTATTCCGGAAGCCGCCCGGGGGATGATCCGGGAGAAACTTATGACATCCGGGAATATCGTTCCGGTGACAGTATCCGGCAGATCCACTGGAAGTTGTCCGGAAAGCTGGATGACATTATGATCCGGGAAAAAAGCTTCCCGGTGGATGATACGGTACTGATTCTGGCAGAAGCATTTCAGGCAGACCGGGATCCGCAGCGTGCGGAAACGGTGGCAGAAGTCTTTTCAGCAGTCCTTCAGAGCTTTATGGAAAAGAAGATCTCCTGCCAGGCCGGAGTCTATGACCACAGCACTGGGAAGTTCCGGCTGGAGAAGATCCGTACAGAAGAGGACCGCGAAAACATCCTGTACCGCTTCCTGCGTTATGGAAGTGATGCAAAAACGCCGGTCACAGTACGGGAATATCTGAAAGACCCGGGAATACAGAATTTTGCAAACTATGTATATATAACCGGCGACCCGCAGGACAAAGAAGCAGAACTCCTGGCAGCAAAGGGAGAAGTGACGATCGTAGGATGCGGTACAGACGGCAGAGACAGTGGAGGAGAACAGGTATTATGGAAATACGGATCACAGAATCCAAAAGACAGTCAAAAACAGCATATGGAAAACAACTGTCCGGTATCCTGCTGGAAACTGCACTGATCTGGCTTAGTGCAGGCGGAGGGCTCCTGCTTTTTATGAGTGTCCTTACTGAGCAGGAACGCATGGCACCGATTTTGGGAAGCGTGCTTCTTATGGCAGTGTTCTGTACTGCAACAGAAAGAATGGGAAAATATGGGCTTTATGGACGGCTGGGACTGGGAATGGTTTCCATCGCAGGGATCTTCCTGTTCCATGGACAGCTCTTAGACGGCATGGCATTATACTGGAATGATATGGCAGACATCCTGGGAAGCCGGGCAGGAATTTACCTCAAAAGGTTTGAGACTGCCGGGATACAGGGAGGGGATGCCGCCCGCATGGTATTCCTTATTTATCTTGGAATGGCAGCGGCAGTCTGCGGATTCCTTATCCTGAAATTGAAGTTTTATCTACTGGTGCTTGCCTGGGCTCTGGTACTTCCTGTCCTTTCGGGAATCCTTGGTATGGAACCGGATGCAGGCACAGGAGTTATTTTTTACATGGGGATCCTTTTGGAACTGAATCTTATCCTTTCCCGTTCTGGAAGGAAACGCCACCGGGCAGAGAGCAGCCGGGCATTTTTGACAGGAAGCATCCTGGCATGTGCGGTAATGCTGGCAGCCGGGATCCTTCTGGAACAGTTTATGCCGTCCGAAGACTATGGTTCCTCGACACTTGTCACAGAAGCTAAAAAAGAGGCCCTGGACGGGATCAGCAGCCTGCGGTACAAAAAAGGAAAGATCAATACCCTTCCGGATGGAAAGCTGAAAGAATGCGGTGCCTGGAGTGCCTCAGACGATACGGCACTTTCCGTTACCATGGAAAATCCGGATTCTCTCTACCTGAGAGGATTTGTGGGAAGCGCGTATGACGGTTCTTCCTGGGAAAGCCTGGATACGGAGGATGCCTATAAACAGAGGACGCTCTTTTACTGGCTCCACCAGGATGGATTTTATGGGGAGACCCAGCTAAGCCGTGCAAGGGCACTTGCAGATGATGATGCCCTTTCTGACAAAGTATCCGAAGTGGACATAAAAAATGAAAAGGCAGACAGCCGTTATCTCTATACCCCTTATGAGATCACAGAACTGCCTGTCGGATACAGGAAAGAGACACCGTTTGCTGACAGTATGTTAAAAGCAAAAGGACTCTTTGGAGCAAGAAACTATCACTATCAGGCAAATGGAAACCTGGTAAAAGATTTTACGGTGCTGGGGGCAAGGGTCTATCAGGCACTTGCCAGGGATGAAGGGGATTCCTACCGTGATGATGAGAGTTATTACAACGCATTTGTGTACAGCCAGGATACGAAGCTGTCCGGTGCACTGGAAACCCTGTTCCGCAAAGAACTGGGGGACGGTGGAAACCGGGAACAGGGGCATACCGATTACTATACAGCGATCAGCAGGATCCGTTCCTATCTGGAAAAGAACCTGACTTACAGCACGGCAGCCGATCCGTATACCGGACAGGGGGATTTTGCAGAGGACTTCCTGACAAACACCAGGATCGGCCACAGTGTCCATTATGCCACGGCAGCGGCACTGATGTTCCGTTATTACGGGATCCCGTCCCGTTATGTGGAAGGCTATCTGATTACACCGGAAGATATCAAAGATAAAAACCCGGGGGATACGATAGAAGTCCCGGGAAAGAATGGACATGCCTGGACCGAGATCTATATGGACGGCCTTGGATGGGTACCGGTAGAAATGACACCGGAATACTATAATGTCATGGAGGAAGCAGACCTTACGGCAGGCCTGGAGGCAAAAGGAGCCAAAGCAGCCGCCATCCCGGAAGCACAGGACGAACCGCCTGCACAGGAGAACATCCAGACACACTGGAGCTTAAAACTGGCACTGTTCGGAATCGAAAAGCTTCTGATCCTCCTGCTTGCGGTATTTGACCTCTTCTGCCTGATATTTATCTTTACGGTCTGTGTGCTCCGCATCCACGCAAACAGAAGACGGAGAAAACTGTTTGAAAGTGAAGATGACCGCCAGGCGGTTCGCGCCATGGCCGGATATGCGCGGCTTCTTTATTATCATGGCCCTGAGCTTTATTCGGAAGATGCCATGAAGTGTTACCGAAAAACAAGCGTTATCGGGGAAAAGGCTGCGTTCAGTCCCCATGCTGTATCAAAAGAAGAACGAAAGGATACCGCTCTGTGCGTGCAGAAGATGAAAAAAGAACTGAAAAAAGCCAGAAGCTGGTATGGAAACTGGATCATGAAATATATAGAAAGGCTGTATTAAGGAGGAAATGACCATGAAAAAGAGAAAAAAGAATAACCGGCTTTCCTTTCTGACAGCTATTGTCTGTCTCCTGCTTTTTGCTGGAGTATTATTTCTGGGAATGAAAAACTATGAACCGGAGAAAAGTGAAAATCCGGTACAGGGGGTGAACAGTGAAAGCTCCTTAAAGGGCTATCTTGGAAAGGGATATGCTTATGCCGGAAGCCAGGAAGATGCTTCCACGGGTGAAGAATCTTCCTTTGAAGAACAGGCACAGATCCTGGAAGATGAACCGGAGGAAGAACCGGAAAAGAAAAAGGAAGAGGCACAGGCGACTGTCACCCCGGAGCCGACATCAGAGCCGGAAGCTTCCCAGACACCGGAACCGGACAGCCAGAAGGAAGATACCCAAAAAGGGGATACCGATCCGGAAGACGGCTCCACAGGAGAGGATAATGACAGCTCCAAAGACAATACCATCCATTATGACAAAAATGGTGACCAGGATGATGACAGCCGGAAAGAAACACCGGACCAGGACGATAACCGGAACCAGGATGGGGCGCAGGTACCGCTCAGTGCAACGCCGACGCCATCTCCGGAGCCGGAACCGACACAGGAACCGGAGGAAGACCATTATCCAACGATCGCCACAGACCTGACTGACGGGGAAACGGTAAATGCCGCATACCGTACATTTTATGTACAGGCGGTAGACTGGTACGGGAACAGCTTATCCTCTACGGCACTGGAAGTATATGGAAACGGTGAAAGACTTTCTTCAAAAGGGGAGCCTTCGCCGGGAATCCTGGCTTACCGTCTGGATCTGAATGAGGGCAGCAACACTGTGGATATCAAGGCAACGGATGATGAGGGGTGGAGTACCACGCTTCCAACTTTTACCATCTATAAAGGGGATGAGAGCCAGGAAGAACCTGCCGGCTCCATCACGGTCAGCATTGAGGCGGGGACTGTCGGACTTGGGACAATCCTGCCGGCGACATCCATCGACTTTTATCAGGGCGAACAGCTTTCCTCCGTGGTCTTAAGGCTTCTGCAGAACAGCGGGTTTGACTGGAGGAATGATGGAAGTGCAACAGGAGGTTTTTACCTGAAAGCTATCGGACGCGGCGGCATCACTTCCGGAGCTTCAATCCCGGATGACCTGATGGCGCATCTGACAGAAGTAAACTGCCAGCTGTCCGGGCATGATGCCAACTGGCTGGGAGAATTTGATTTTACCATGAATTCCGGCTGGATGTATTTTGTAAACGGTGAATATATGAACATTGGAATGTCGGGCTATTTCCCGGCAGACGGTGACGAAGTAAGGCTTCGCTTTACCCTGTATTCCGGAGCAGATCTGGGTGTCGGGGATAACGGCGAAGTATGGGGGGACTGGTAATGAAAAAAAACAATTTAAAGAGACCGATCATTAACAAATTTATTATCGGGACCCTTTCTGCAGGACTTCTGGCAGGAGGGGCTGCACCAGAAACAGATGCGATCTTTGTCAGGGAAGTTTATGCAGCAGACAGCACAGAGAGTTCGGAAGGGGAAACGCTGGCAGAACCATCGGTACCCGCAGAACCTACCGCCGTTCCGGAGCCGACTGCAGAATCGGAGCCAACTGCCACTCCGGAACCAACCGCTGCACCGGAACCAACCGCTGCACCGGAACCAACCGCAGCTCCAGAGCCATCCGTTACACCGGAGCCTTCTGTTACACCGGAACCGACCGCTACACCGGAACCAACCGCTGCTCCAGAGCCATCCGTTACACCGGAGCCTTCTGTTACACCGGAACCGACCGTCACTCCGGAAGTTAAAAGCAGCAATGCGGATCTGAAAGAATTATATATATCCAGCTCCGATACCTGGGGAAAAGGGATCTTAAAACTAGATCCCGCATTAAACAAGGACCGTGACAGATACAAGGCGGTTTATGACGGGGAACGCCAGAGTCTGAACATCTGGCTGACAGCGGAAGAAGAACATGCCACGGTCAAGATCTATGCGCTGAGCGGAGTGAAGCATTCTACCGTGGAAAAAGATGAGACCATCAAAGAAAGCAACGATGGAAAGGGGCATGTTTACTGGAAAATCCATTTCGGAGACCAGGAAAAGGAAGCTATGGTCCGGGTGCAGGTAACCGCACAGGACGGCACCCGGAGGGATTATTACCTGACACTTGGGATTACGGACCAGACCCCGCCGGAACTGAAAAAGATCAGTGCCAGCAGGATATCCGTGGACCAGGCCTCAGTAGTATATAAGACCAGTGAAAGGGGACAATGCTATTACCGTGTTATAGAGGCCGGTGCGAAAGTACAGACCCCGGATACCTCAAAAGAGGGAAGAGAAGTACTGAAAGGAAGCGATACCCTGACCATTACAGGCCTGTCAGAAGGTGAAAAAGATGTGGTGATCGTGGTAAAAGACCTTGCAGGCAATGTAAGCAGTCCGATGGTGATCCGGATCCCTGATGTCAGAAAGAAGAATAACGGGACAGCGGGAAATGGGGGCAATGGAAATTCCGGTTCGATCGCCCAGAGACCCGGATATGGTGGAAATAAAAGTGAAGCCGGAGTCCCGGGCAAAGGCAATAATGGGGAAGGATCCCTTACAAATCTGAAAACGGTTGGCGGAAAAGGTACGGCATCCGGAAAGAACGGATTGGATAGCACAGACGAAAACAAGGAAAAGAAACTGACGGCTTATGCAGGTACGAAGAAAAAAGGCTCCGGTTCCGGTACATCAGGTGAAAAGAAAAGCAGCAAAAAAGCGGATGCCGTAAAAGACAAAACAAAAGAGAAAACAGAAGAGTCATCCACAGAAGAACTGACTGAAAGCAAAGAAAAAGAGACTACATCCGGGACAGCATCCGCTTCCTCCAAAAACGAAGGAAAAAGTATCCCAGAACTGGTAGGAAGTAAAGTAACAGACACCTGGACGCACATGAAACTCTTTACCAGGATTCTATCCTTATTTGCACTGGCAGGAGTTTTGTACCTGCTCCTGTGGACAGGAGCGAGACGCAGTTTCAGAAAAATAAAAAGCAGGAATCCACTGCTTCAGCAGTAAAAAATCCAAAAGGGAGGTAAACATCAGATGAAAGGAAGACTAGGAAAATGGCTGGCAGTCCTTCTGTCGGTGAGTATGCTGGCAGGGACAGCTCCAGTCTATGGAGCCGACATATCCATGGAAAGTGATTTTTCTTCCGGGGCAGCAGAGACGGAAGCACAGCCGGATGTCCAGGAAGGGACCGAGATCACAGAAGAGCCGGGAGACAGTGACGTGGAGATCACAGAAGAACCGGAAACAGAGCAACCAGAAGATGCGGAATTCTCAAAGGGGGAATTTAACGGCGAGGATCAGGAAGAACTGGTCATGGACGGCTCTGACGATGAAGATTCTGCAGAACTTACCTTTGAGGATGCTCCATTTGCCGGGGAGAACAGTACGAAAGAATATCTCAAGGATCTCAGTGTGTATTCCGGCTATGGCGTTAAGGATCCTCTGGAGATCAGCCGCAGGGAAGATTTGGATGAAACTTATGGCGGGAAAACCTATACCGTTGAGATCGGATCCAGTTATAATTCTACCGGATTTTATGTAACGGCAGATCTGGGGGCCGATGCGCCGGAGGGATCAACGATCCGGTTATCTGCCTGCGATCTTGATGGAAAGACGGTTGAGAGTGAGATCATTGCAACCGGATATACCGATGGAAAACGTTATAATTTTTCAAATGTTTTTACAAAGGATAATGGAAAAAGGGCTGTTTACACAGTAACAGCCGGTACAGCCACAGACAGCCAGACTTACAAGATCGTAGTGCTCCGGAGGCTGGATCTTTCCATGATCGGCTGTTACCTTCCCTCGGACACGGACATGGCCAAAAACCTGATCTCAGAATTTGACAGTGCCGGTATCACCAGGGATTATGATGTGACAGTGGGTGAGAATACAGAATCTGTAAAAGTTTCTGCAAAAGCCTTTAATGACAAGTGGTATGGCCTTACCGTAAACGGACAGGCAGTATCCGGCAGCAATGCCATTGAGATTCCTCTTGACGGTTCTGAGACCAGGATCACTTTCCAGATGAAAGAAGACGGGACTTATCAGGATCCGGCTTATCAGGATATCACTTATACTTCCACAGGAACCTATACGATTACCGTACATAAAAAAGCAAAGTCCTCGATCACTTTTGTAACAGATCCATCGGATGCAGTGGTCAGTGTATATGATTCTAAAGGGGAGCGTGTGGAACCTTCCAAAGATGCTTTTGTGTATGATTCTCTTTATTACGGGGATGAGTATACCTGGAATGTGTCACGACATGGATATATCTCCAGAAGAGAGAAGTTTACGGTAGGTGAGGAAACAGAGATCCAGGTAAAACTGGAACAGCAGACGGCAACGCAGCCAGAGATCACGGATAATGACTGGAGCAGTTACCGGAACAGTGAAACAAACAACGGGATCACCAATACCTCCACGCCGGCAAGCAAGGATACAACGGTGCAGAAATGGTCCCTGCATCTGGATGCAAAGGGATGGGATGCAGCACTTACCCCTCCACTGATCCTGGGCGGCTATCTTTACGTGGCATCCGGACAGTTCATCTATAAAATAGATAAAAATACCGGGGATATCGTGCAGACCAGTGAACAGATGCACGGAAATATGCAGTATGCCATGATCCCGCTTGCTTATGCGGAAGGAATGCTTTTTGCACAGATCGGCGGCGGACAGATCCAGGCACTGAGTGCCACTTCTTTAAAATCCCTCTGGATCAGTGAGAGCCTGGGAGGCCAGACACTTTCCCCGATCACCTATAAGGATGGATATATTTATACCGGAACCTGGACTTCGGATACAACCCCTGGTTCTTACTTCTGCCTTTCTGTTACAGATGAAGACCCGTCAAAAGGTGATGAGATAAAATACTGTACCTGGAAATATAACCATAAGGGCGGTTTTTACTGGACAGGTGCTTATGCGTCCGAAAATTATCTGGTGTTTGGTTCTGATGACGGGGCCGGTGATGCCTATACTTCTATCCTGTATTCAGTTAATACGCACACCGGACAGCTGATCGACAAGCGCACGGACATGATCGGCGATATCCGATCCACCATTGTTTATAACAACGGATATGTTTATTTTACGACCAAAGGCGGCTATCTCTACCGGGTTGCCATGAATGCAGATGGTACTTTCGGTGCAGTGGCAAGCTATAACCTGGGCGGTGCGGCAACATCCACACCGGTCGTCTATAAAGGAAGAATCTATGTAGGTGTCTGCGGAAACGGCGGACAGTACAATGCGGATGGGGGACACCATTTTGATGTCCTGACAGAATCTGCTTCCGGTCTTTCCCTTGCATATAAAGTTTCTATCCCGGGATATCCGCAGGCAGCACCGCTTCTTTCGACCGCTTATGAAAACCAGGACTTTAATGGAGATGGCAAAGCGGATGGACGTGTTTATCTGTATTTTACCTACAATGCAAAACCTGGCGGTATCTATATGCTGACAGATGAGCCGGGCCAGACTTCCGGAAAACCGAAAGAACTCTTCCGTCCGGTACTCGCACAGCAGGAGTACTGCATCAGTCCGATCTGCGTAGACAGGGATGGGACACTTTATTATAAGAATGACTCCTGTTATCTGATGGCACTGGAAACAAATGGAGCTTACCTTGACAGTGTATCAGCAGAAGCAGATACTGGCCGGGTCAGCTGGGAAAAAGCATTCCAGCGTTCGGAAAAAGAGCATACCTTAAGGGTTGCTGAAAATGCTACAAAAGTGACCCTGACATTTAAAGCACCTGCCGGATGTACCCTGACTGTCAACGGAAAAGCTTCCAATGGAACTTATGTGGCAGATGTAAGATCCGGACAGGCAGATGTTACGGTTAAAACAACACTGAACGGAAAGAGCAGGGATTATATCTTCCACCTTACCAGCGGGCTTGGAAATTCCTCCCTGGCAAACCTGGTGGTAAGTACCAGCAATACTTTTACAGATACTTCAAAATATCTTACATTATCACCGGTATTTGACAGCACCAAAACCAGCTATACCGTTTCGTATCTTGCAGACAAAGAGGAAAATAAGGAAAAGTTCCTCCGCCTTTATGTGGAACCTTCAGATGGGGATGCCACGGTAACGGTACAGAAAGTAAAAGGTGTTGAGAAAGTATCCATGCCGGTTGTGGCAAACGGAAAAACGAAACGTGTAAATGTATACTGGGAAACAGATGCAAGCGAAGCACAGGTGAAGATCACGGTAACAGCTGCCGGAAGCGGAAAAACAGACTATCTTCTTACCATACAGCGGAAAGAAAACGTTCCGACACCAACACCTACAGAAGTACCGGAGGTGTTCGGACCATGGAAAACGATCTCTGCAGCCACGGTATTTTCACCGGCTGTACAGATGCGTACCAGCAACAAGGGCCGCAAGGAAAAGAGGACCGTCGGCAAAAAACTGACACCTACGATCAAGGTAACGGCTACCCGCATTAAGCTGAAAGTAAAACAGTCTACTTCCAAAATAAAGGTTTCTAGACTTGCAAAGGGTGATTCCGTTAAAAGCTGGACTTCCAGCAATAAGAAAATCGTTTCTGTAAACAGAAAGGGAACGATGAAAGGCTTGAAAGCCGGAAAAGCCAAAGTGACCATTACACTGGCCAGCGGCAAGAAACAGGTCATTTCCGTTACTGTG
>OLOM01002588.1_pt1 | contig 10867 bp, 1 predicted proteins | sample 1672531 | NCBI WGS metagenome assembly OLOM01 (sample SAMEA3136696, study PRJEB25190) | human gut metagenome | reverse complement strand
CCTTTGACAATGCTTTGCGTGCAAGGTTCGGTAACCTGGACGGCATCATGGACGACAAGTTTCCGGCAGATCGCCAGCCAAAGGGAAACGGACTATATGCGGACAATGCCTTTATGAAGGGAACTTTCGTGCTGGAGACTGGAGAAGACGTGAAGACTCGGTTTGAGATAACGGAGGGTAAGGTACAGAGTGCCATTGACAGTGTGAGGAACGATATCGTGAGTGATAAGAGCTACCTTAATAACCCGACGTTTGCATCGGGGCTGGCGAAGTGGGACTCGGTGGATGAGACGGTGTTCTTTCTCGTTGGCAACAAATGGGTGTGGGCCAACGGTGGGGCACTGAGCAAGAAGGGTGACGGGGCAAGCGTGGTGACTGACATGGGGCGCAAGGTGGTGCGGATACGCAACAAGTATATCCGACAGAAGCATGAGAATCTACGCTTTGTGCCGACCTTTCCGACAAACAGCGCCGGAAAGAAGGAAGCCTTGCCAGTGTATTTGAGTTTCTTTTATCGCTGCGCAAAGTCCGGCACGCTGAAGATTGGTTTTGAGAATGTTGACAAGACGGGCTTTGCGGACTTCAACAGTATGGAGGTAAGCGAGGAAATCGCTGCTACCGGCGGCTATGTGCAATACACCTGCAGCGGACTGTGGAACGGCACGGGCGACTTCAAGCTGGCGTTTGACGGCGACATCTATCTGTATATGCTGGTGTTGAGCACAGATAAGATTGAGGCGCTGACTTACAAGTACAAAACTCTGTTTGAGCAGTCTGAGCGGCTGGTGAAAATATCGGCAGCTGTGTATGACAAGGACGAGCGAGCACTGCAAGAGACGGGACTGATGGTTCAGCCCGAAGGTACGGGAATCTATATTAAGGATGCAAACGGCAAACTGGCTCTGATAGGAGTAGGCGTAGAGGAAACGGATGCAGAGGGCAATAAGAAAACCGTCATCAAGCTGACGGCTGACAATATCAAGCTGGAGGGCCTGGTGACGGCCAACGGCTACTTCAAGGTGAAGGAAGACGGCAGCATCGAGGCTGTGAATGGAACATTCCGAGGCCACGTGTACGCTGAGGGTGGAGCCATAGGTGGTTTCAGCATAGGAAACGGGCACATAGGTGGTGCAGATGTAATTTATAACGAAGATGGCACAATAGAGGTGAAGGATACCGAAAACGGTCTGTTCTTGTATGATGACATGATAGGGTTCAACGACAAGGGACGGCAAGCCATATTCGGCACGTGGAACAACTACGGGCAACCTATGCTATGCCGGTTGGTAGATACTGCCACTGATTACAACTTCGATTTTGGCATATCCCCGAAGTATGGCATCGTGTTCGACATAGAAAACTCCATGAACGGAAATTTCGCCTTTGCGGGTAAGGGTTCTGGTGTGCTGAACGGTGCTATGGACGGCTATGCGTACAAAAAAATAGCCCTTGACAAGGCGAATACGGTGTTTGTAGGCTATATGGACCTGCAGGCAGCGAACCGCTTCATCGTTAAGGCGACGCAAGGTTCTACCGTTGTGGCACTGCCCAAGATAGAGCAAGTGAGGGATGGTTTGGCCATTGGAAAGAATACCCCATTCTGTATGAGAATAACTATCATCGCCGATATAGGGTCGAGCAACTACAAGGTGTGTGGACGCTACAGCCAGCAGGACAGCAAGAAGGAATATCCTTGGAACACCGAGGAACTGCCAGTGATGGTACATTGGGATGGCGGACACTACGAGACTCTGGATATGGGCAAGGGTGATACGCTTGAGGTGCTACTGGTATATGACCCAGACAGCACCGAGACGCTGAACGGCTGGCCTACGAAATATACGGCAAGAATCATCAATAAACAATCATAACAAAAAAGATATACGACTATGGCACTGACAGAAGAAGAGAAAAAGGAACTGGTGCAGGACGTGGTGAACCAGATAAAGACGGACAGCCAGAGCGTGGACGAACTGGAAACGGTGAGCACGCTTGACGGTGTGGTAAGCCTCCCTGCCATGCGTGGTGAGACAGTGGTGAGCGCCCCTGTGAAACTGCTCTCGAAACCAGCCGAGGACGCTGCTGTAACCGCCAAGGCATCGGCAGCTGTGGCTGACGCTGCAACAAAGGCGGCAGGAGAAGCCACGACCAAAGCGGAGGCGGCAGCCAAGACCGCCACCGATGCGGCAAGCAAGGCTACGGACGCTGCGCAGAAAACAGATGCAGCCGTGGCAAAGGCTGTGCAAGTAGAAGCGGAGTACAAGGCTACGGCACTGGCTGCAAGGAATGGCGCGACAGCGCGGTTCGACGGAATGGTGGAAGGCGTGGAGATTGTGCATATGTCATACGTCCAGATAGATGGCGTGTACTACGACACGGTGAACAAAGCCTTCTACGGCAAGGTTGGGGGCAGATACTGCAACAACTGGCCCCAGGCAGACCTGTACATGAACGAGGGACGCACGGAGGTGTTGAAAGACAAAGCGTATGTGTGCGGTGGCGTGGTGTATGTATGGAGCGAGGAAGAAGAAACCATCGTGGAGATAAGCGGCAGCGGCGGTGGCAATACCTATAACGTGACGGAGCAGGTTCCGCTGGAGAGCGGATACTATACGCTTGAGACCGCCATAGCAGCCGTGGAAGGAAAGGCACGTGCGAAGGGACGCTGCATCACCTACGAGACGGCACAGGGCAAATGGGAGACGAAGCAGTTCAAGGGCACGAACATCGAGAGCTGGGAACAGGCGGCAAGCTGGGAGGACTTTGGCGGCGACGGCACGGTGAAGAGCGTGACGCTGAACGGCAAGAAGCTGGAGCCGGGCGAGGACGGTAACGTTGCCATCACCATCAGCGAGACTGAGGTGGACGAGAGTCTGAACGCAAGTTCGACGAACCCGGTGCAGAACGCGGCGGTGGCGGCGAAGCTGATGGAGATAGAGGCGAGCACCGTCTTGGGCATGAACGCCGAACTGAGTGACGACGGCAGCAGCGTGCGCCTGGCACTGACCAACAAGAGCGGTGCGGAGATAGCGTCTGCAGACATTCCGGCAGGAAGCGGCGGTGGAGGCGGTGACGCTTCGACCACGAAAATCGTGCTGGATGCAGCCGCCAGCAAGACCATCATCAAGGAAGGCGACAGTGCGATGCTGACATGGACGTATGACCACCAGTACAGCAGCGGTGACGAGAAAGGCACATCCACGGGCCAGAAGGCAACAGTCAGTATCGAGATGAAGAGGGGCGCGACCGTGATGTATGCAGACACGCAGCATGATGTGAGCAAGGGAACCTATACCCTGGATCTGACGAAATACCTGCTGCTCGGAACGACAGACATCTATGTGAGGGCTACCACAACCGACCCGACCACCGGCAAGACACAGACGAGGCAGAGCTATGTGAGCGTGAAGGCTGTGACCCTTGCGCTGAGCAGCAGCTTCAACATAGCCGAGTGTGTCGCCAAGGGCGGCTACGGCGTGAGCGAGGCGGTGAGCATCCCCTTTGCGGTGAGCGGAAGCGGCGACAAAACCGTGACGCTGTATCTGGACGGACACCAGTGGGACTCGCAGACGGTGAAAAGAAGCGGCACGACGAACGGCAGTTTCTCCTTGTCGATGTCGGGAGTGAGCATCGGCCGGCACACGGTGCAGATCGTCGCCGAGATGGAGGCGAGCGCGGAGCTGACGCTGAAGAGCGAGAGCATCTACTTTGACATTCTGAAGGCCGGACAGAACGCCCCGTATATCGGCACGAAGCTGACCTTCGGTGACGGACGCATTTTTGCGGACGACCATCTGACCCCGACTATTGAAACCGGCCAGTATGAGCAGGTGAGATTTGACTTTGTGGCGTATGACCCGACAACGACCCCGGCGACGGTAGGTGTGTGGAGAGACGGCATACGGACGCAGACGGTGAGCGTTCCGAGGACTACGCAGGTATATACAAACCGTTTCCTGGAGCAGGGCGACGTGGCGATGGTGCTGAAGTGCGGCACTACGGAATACAAGCTGAACGTGAAGGTGACGGAGAGCGGCATTGACCTGAGCGAGGCGACTGCCGGACTTGTACTGAAACTGACGGCAGCCGGCAGAAGCAATGCCGAGAGCGAGCCTGCTGAATGGCGTTATAACGACGTTCAAACGGTGTTTGAAGGCTTTGACTGGCAGAGCAACGGCTGGACGGGCGACGCGCTGAAACTGACGAACGGGGCAAACATCGAGATAGGTTACAAGCCATTTGCCAATGACGCCACCACGACAGGTGCGACCTACGAGATGGAACTGACCTGCAGTAATGTGACCGACCGCAAAGGCACGGTGGTGGACTGCATGGCCGGCAATGTCGGTTTCAGACTGACCACGCAGGAGGCGTTGATGCGGACGGGCGCAGGCTCGGAAGTGGGCACGAAGTTCGCGAGCGGTATGACACTGAAGATAGCCTTCGTGGTGCAGGAGAAAAAGGGTAACCGACTTATGATGCTGTATGTGAACGGCATCCTATGCGGTGCGAAGCAGTATGCCTCGACGGATTCGCTGCTCCAGGCAGAACCGACGAACATCAGGATCACGAGCGAGAGCGCGGATGTGGAGGTGCGGAACCTGCGCGTGTATAACCGTGCCTTGGGCGATGACGAGGAACTGGCGAACTACATGGTGGACCGCCCGACGAGCGACGAGATGGTGGTGCTGTTCGAGAAGAACCAGGTGATGGACGACGAGGGCACTGATGTCGATATAGACAAACTGCGTGCGATGGGCAAGAGCGTGATGAGGATCGTGGGCGACGTGAACCTGGTGAACCAGACGAACAACAAGAAGTTTGAGGTTCCGGTGGACATCTACTTCTACTCTGCCTACGGTAAGGAGTATGACTTCATCATCTACCAGTGCGGACTGAGAATACAAGGCACCTCATCGACGACCTACCCGAGAAAGAACTACCGCATCTACTTCAGCCGCTCGACGAAGTACGGCACTAAGCTGTATGTGAACGGTGTTGAGGTGGCGGACTTCAAATATTCGTTCAAGCCAGGTGCAAGACCGATAGACATATTCTGTCTGAAGGCGGACTTCTCGGATTCTTCATCTACGCACAATACGGGTGCGGTGAGAATCGTGAACGACATCTGGAAGAGATGCGGCTGGCTGACTCCGCCACAAATGGCCTACAAGGGCAACTATGATGTGAGAATCGGCGTGGACGGTTTCCCGATAGATTTGTTCTACGACAACAACGGCACGGGTGAGAACGTGTATCTTGGCAAGTACAACTTCAACAACGAGAAGAGCGGCAGCGGCATCATCTACGGCTTTGAGGGTATCGAGGGCTTCAATGACGAGGCTGCACTGAAGGGCGGGCGCAACAAGTGTATCTGCCTGGAGTTCCTGAACAACTCGGAGACATTGTGTCTGTTCGGTACGAGCAACATGGACACGTTTGACGACGCCCTGGAGTTCCGCTTCAAGGCCGACGACACATGGGCGACGGCGCATGAGGACGACAAGGCGGCAGTGAAGCGCCTTTGGGAGTGGATATACTCGTGCAAGGGCAACCCGACGAAATTCCTGAACGAATATGCGGAATACTTCGGCAACGACTCGCCATTTGCATGGTATCTGATAACGGACTACTTCATGGCTGTGGACAACCGCGCGAAGAACATGATGCTCGTGACGTGGGACGGCAAGATATGGTATTTCATCCCATACGACATGGACACGGTGTTCGGTGAGCGCAACGACTCGGTTCTGAAATACGACTACACGATCACGTGGGAGACGATGGACGAGAGCATCGGCTCGTATGCGTTTGCAGGACACGACTCCGTGCTGTGGGAACTTGTGAGAGGCTGCCCGGATAAACTGAGGGAGGTGGCAGACAAGCTGCGAAGCACGATGTCGCTGGAGTATGTGCTGAAGGTGTTCAATGAGGAGATGATGGGCAACTGGTGTGAGCGCATCTACAACAAGGACGGCATCTACAAGTACATCAAACCGCTGACGGAGGGTGTGACGACGGCAGACGGCACCAAGAGTTACTATGACTATCTCTATGCACTCCAGGGCAGCCGATATGCGCACCGCACCTATACCATCCAGAACCGGTTTGCATTGCTGGACAGCCAGTATGTGTGCGGTACATACAGAAAGGACAGTTTCGCGGCCTACTTCGGCTATAAGTTCGGAAGTGACAACCGGAAGATAAGAATCACGGCGAGCGAGCGGTATTTCTTCGGTTACGGCTACACGAGCGGTACTCCGCATGAAAGCGCAGTGCTTGCGGAGGACACGGGAAGTCAGGTGGAACTGACGCTTGACACGGACCTCATCGTGAATGACCCGCAATACATCTACGGTGCGAGCCGCATCATGGGGCTTGACTTGACGGACGTGAGCCATGCCATACTCCAGACTCTGAACTTGAACAACTGTTCCGCTTTGAGGACGCTTGACGTGAGCTGCGGCCAGACACAGACAACGCTGAACGCATTGCTGGTGAACGGCTGCCGAAATTTGCGTACTCTGAATATGACCGGCTTGAAGTCAGGCAGCTTCACTGGCATAGACTTGAGCAACAACACGAAGCTGGAGACACTGAAGGCAGGCAAGACAGCCCTGACCGGCGTGAACTTCGCACAGGGTGCTCCGCTGACGAGCGTAACACTCCCGGCAACGTTGCAGACACTGGAACTGCGCTACCTGAGCAAACTGACGACCAGCGGTCTGACGCTGGAGGGCACAAGCAACATCAACAGGCTTGTGGTTGACAATTGCCCTGGTGTGGACTGGCAGACGCTGCACGCAAGGTGCGGAAACGTGAAGTATCTGCGTGTGACGGGCATCGACATGGAAGGCGACGGCAGCCTGCTGGCCTCACTGATGCAGACGGGCGGTGTGGACGAGAATGGCGGAAACGTGGAGAGTTGCCGACTGGTGGGCACATACCGACTGACGAGATACAAGGCCGATGAGGAGTATGAAGCACTGCAGCAGCACTTCCCGGAACTGAACATCGAGCAGCCGGAATACACGATGCTGGAGAGAGCTGAAACCGTTGCCGACGATGCGTGTATCAGCAACCTGGACAACGAGACGGGCTACAAGTACGGCAACGATTACAAGCCGAGCGGCCATGTGGCGGCGATATTGAAGAACCGCCACAGAGTATTGGCGAAGGTGACGAAGAAAGCAACGACCCGGAACGTTACCATCGCCGGTGTTGATACGGTGATGAATAACCTGGACGGCGAAATGACATGCTACCCGCTTGACGATGCTGACAGCAACAAGTATGCGGACGGGAGCCCCGCAAAGCTTGACGGCTCGGAGGGCGACTGGATGATGCTGGAGCCGTTCTACTGGAGCAAGGGTGTGAATGACTATCTGAACGGTAGAAACTATGACTGCTACAGTTTCAGAGACAGAGCCCACATGCCAAGAGTGCCGGAGGCGACAGTGATGACGCTTGAGGACATCAAGAGAACGCAGGGTGGCTATACAAACGGCAAAAAGGTGATGAGCGGCAGGGACACGATAAATAACGCTTTCAGTAATGACGGCTCGTACTCCGTATGTATGGTGAGCGTGGAGGGCTACAAACGTGTACGCTTCCCGAGTGTGCCAGGCACGAATCTTGTGGGCAGCGTATTCGTTGACAAGACAGGTGCGGTGCTGCAGTCCATTGTCGTGTCTACGCTGAGCAACAAGTTCGAGGCTGGCATGTATCTGATAAGCGATGTGCCGGAAGGAGCTGTGGCGCTTTACTTCTCTATACTTAATACCGCAGAGTTTGACAAGGTGGTGCTGAGCAACAGCGAGAAGATAGAGGACATGGAGCCTGACTGGGTGCCCAACGACGAGCACCTTTGTGGTGTGGCGGGCAGTTCGGTGGTTGGCACGAAACTGCGTTCCTGCATAACGGGTGGTTCTACGACTGCAAATATGACATGGGCGGACTTCCACTACTATAGCGTGCTGAGAGGTATGCAGCAGATAGACCCGCTGATGCACTGGCGCATCGCAAATCTGAGCTATGCAAAGTATGGGCGAAAGAACATGCAGGAGCAGTGTGGCGCAGGTTCGCACTCGAATACACGCACGACTGGCGGTACGGCATCGAGGGGCATGCAGGACACTGTGGGCTACGAAGAGGCGAAGGGGATTAATCCGAATGTGACGAACAGTCTTGTGGACAATCTTGTGCATCAGTATGCCTGGTATGTGGAGAAGGACGAGTATGGTGCGGCGAAAGTGACGCAGGTAAATAATATCTGCTGCCTGGGCTATGAGGACATCTACGGACACAAGTATGACATGATGGACAGGGTGGACATACCGAACACGAGTGGCAATGTGGGCAAGTGGCGCATCTGGATGCCGGACGGTACGATTATGATGGTGAAGGGTACGACAAATGGTGACTCTTGGATAACGGCAGTGGCTCATGGCAAATGGATGGCCGTTGTGCCAGTTGGTGCCGTGAGCGGATCGAGCAGCACTTACTATTCTGACAAATACTGGTTCAGCTCGGCATCAGGTCGTGTGGTCTATCGCGGGTACGTCAATGCGTACGCGTATGGCGGTGTCTCGAATGCGAATGCGAGTAGCGGTGCCTCGTATGCGCTTGCGAGTGTCGGCTCGCGCCTGGCCTTCCGCGGCAAGATCGTGATGGCGCAAAGCGTGGCTGCGTATAAGGCGATAGTCGAGGTAGCGTAACGCGAAGCGCGCAAAGCGGGAGCGAAGCGACAAAACGAAAAGAACGGGGTTCGGATGGTGTCCGGACTCCGTTCTTGCATTATGTGAATACCGGCGTAAGCCGGTCGAAAATATTTTGGGGTGGGGGAGTACCCCCAGCGGTACGCTTCGTTTTAAGAAAATAGACGGCTCGTTCTGGAATGGCGAAACGTTTCGTTTTGCGGATTATAAATAGGTGCTTATAATTAATGCTCTTTTGTTTCGCTTTTTCTTCTTTTCTGAGGGGACTGGGTCTTTTACTTCGCAGCTAAACTCTACTTTAATATCTTTCGGTTTCTGTTCGTTTTCCATATCACAAAAGGTGTTAGTTCTTTTGCAAAAGTGCGACTTTATAATTTACCAACCAAGTAAAACTCAATAAATATATGGCTTCAAAAGAAATAAAATTCAACCTAAGGCTCGCTATTGACGGTAAAGAACAGTTGGGGTTTATAACTTCATCTGCAAAAGATATTGCAAGGTCTTTAGATGAAGCCAAAAAGGCAACAAAGCGCTTTCCTGATAGCATATATAACTCAAGTTCGAATTTAACAAGGGCGACTTTGGGGGTATCAGCATCCATGTCACTATGTGCTTTACAAATAATCGTAATCGCTCTCGCCACCATTGCTACGTTTGATATCCTTATAATCAGGGAAATCGTAATATGAGTCGGCTACTGCTGAGGCGAAGAACAAGAGAATTGACAGGACCATAAAAGCTGCGACAAAAAAGAAACGAGCATCTGTCCACCTTTCTGTTGTAGCGTAAAAGTATATGCTATCGCAAAAGAAAAAGAATGAAGCATAACCTAAATATATGGGGCACAGAACGAAGCGTATATGAGTCGGTCGGCTGAAAAATTGGTGAGAGGTTTGTGTTTCAATGAGTTAGGCGTGTGTGGCTGAAATGACGGCGTAAAACGAAGCGTTTACATAGGCTTACATTTGGTTTACTTTTTGGGCTTGTTGAGGCTCCTGTGGTTTACATGGGGCTTACGGGTGGTTTATATTGCGTTTCTGTTGGTGCTTGGTGTTGTGTTGGGGTGGGGTAGAATGGTGTCTGAGGCCACTTTTTTTATGCCGATTTTGAAATTTGATAATGCGAAATTATTCCATATAATGATTATTTGGTATATTTGCAGAAACAAAACGAGTGAATATGGCAAAGGTAATACATGTGCATCTGCTGCACAATATAGATGGAACGAGGCGGAAAGACTGGTACTTTAGCAGCATTTCCGCGGTTTATACGGTTCTGACGGCTGAACAGATCGGCGCAACGAAGAATTATTTGCTTCATGCCGGGCTGTCTGGTAATGGTACATTATGCACGAAACGCGCTATAATCAAGCAATCTACGCTTATTTCATGCTCTCGTGGGGCAGATGATTAGGCTGGTGTTTTTATGGCGTTAGAACGCAAATAAAAGGCCGTTTGGGCGGTCGTGTGAAAGGAGGTCGTTTGACCTCCTTTTTTTATGTCCGAAAATGGCAAAAAATGGGAATGGGGTTACTATTGGGGTTACAGATAGGGGTTACATTTTCGGAAATTAGGGGTTACACATTCGGGGTTTTGGGGGGTAGGATAGAGGGGGAGGGAAAAGGATGGTTTTAAGGGATAGGGTGGGGGAAACTACCCATTTGTAATATTGGTGAAATGGGCGTGAATCGGGCTAAAACCTTGTATTTATGGGGATTCTTACATGGAAGAAGCCTCGATAGAGGGGGTACACCCCTCCAAACGGGGTTCTAATGGCGTTGGAGGGGTATGTGTATGGGGTTATTCTAACCTTATAACACCGATGACTAAGGCTACTGCGTGAATGGCAGAGTATGGCAACTCAAAAGGGTCGTATTTTTCATTGTCCGATACGATGAGAACGTGGTCTTTGTCGCTTCCAGGTTTTATTCGTTTGATGAGTGCGCCTTGGTTTGTGTCTATAACATAAACTTTATTCCATTGGAAGAACAAATCTGACATGGGAACTCGTTGGCAAGCGACAATATCACCTGAACTATATTTGGGGTACATGCTTGACCCTTTTACGGGAATGAGAAAGTCTGCGCCTTTAAATGCTGGCACAACATATCGTTCGCACTCGTATTCAAGTACGGTTCTCTCGTCTGTCAA
>OLOM01002587.1_pt1 | contig 10869 bp, 9 predicted proteins | sample 1672531 | NCBI WGS metagenome assembly OLOM01 (sample SAMEA3136696, study PRJEB25190) | human gut metagenome | reverse complement strand
GGGCAGCCTTCTCGGCGGCCAGCGCGGCGGCGGCTCCCTCGTTGAAAAGACTACCGGCGGCAGCGGCCTCGTACTGGTCGTCGGGGATGTCATCGTACTCGACGATGGTGTGATGCTCCCTGCGCGGACGGGCGCGACGGCGGGCATCTTCGTCTTCCTGCGAGAACTCGCCATCGTCGGGTTCGCGCCAATCGTTAGGGGGATCGTCGTCGGGAACGATCTGATCCCACCCATCAGAGTCGCCTTGAGGCGCATTCGACCAAGCACGATCCCACGGATCACCCTCGCCGTTGTCGGCGAAGCCAATCGGCGCGAACGCCTGAGTCAGGCCGATGGGGTTGTCATATTCGTTTGCCTTGCCGAACGAACGCCCCTTGGCAGAAGCGTCTTCACGGTCGTTGGAGATCTCTTCTTCGTTTTCGTTCATCGATTCTCTCCTCGTTGCCTTTTACGGTAATTGAAATGCTGGCGCGTTGTTTAGCGCGAAGGTCTACGCCCTAGCGCATGAACACGAAGTAGTACACGACCGCCGCCGCAACGGCGGCGATGGCGCACGCGATGATGATCTTCTGAGTCTTGGACATGGGCTCGGACTTCAAATCGTCAAGCGTGGTCTCACGATAGCCCAGATCTTCGACATCTGGCTGCGCAGTACGTTCAACGGGCGCCGGGGCCTGTGCAGGCTGAGAGGCTTGGTTAAATTGGACGCTGTCGGGCACTTCCAAGGAAGCGCCCTCGGCGTCCGCGACGTTAAAAGTACGGGCACTGTCGCAAGCTTCCGCGGAAGCTTGCTCGGTGCCGGCCCGAATCACCACGTCATCATCGGAGTCCGCCGAGACGGAAATATGCTTGAAGCCACTTACCTCAGCCACAACGGCCCCTTCCTTTCGATTCAAATGTTCGCAGGAACAGGCGAAACCCTAAAACGGAACCCCCATTATCTGCGAAAACGATCCTATAAATTATAGTTGAGAAGCATTTGGCTTATAGGCGGCACAGATAATATTCACGCGCGATGAACGGCGATCGTGGGATAATCGACGCGACACATTCGGCAATCACCCACGATCTCCGAAAGGCATTTCATGGAACTGTCCCTTAACCAACGCGTGCACGGCTTCGTCGTCACCGACGTCCAACCCCTTCCCGAAATCAACGGCACTGCGTTCATCCTGAAGCATGAGCTTTCCGGCGCGAGGCTCATGCACCTTGCGAACGACGACGTGAACAAGGCGTTCTCCATCGCGTTCCGCACGCCCCCGCAAGACGACACGGGCGTCTTCCATATCCTTGAGCACTCGGTGCTGTGCGGCTCCGATAAGTTCCCCGTGAAGGAGCCCTTCGTCGACCTGCTGAAAAGCTCGATGCAGACATTCCTGAACGCCATGACCTTCTCCGACAAAACCATGTACCCCGTTGCGTCCACCAACGAACATGACCTGTTCAACCTAATGGACGTGTACCTTGACGCGGTTTTCCATCCCGCCATCTACCATAAGAAGGCCGTCTTCGAGCAAGAAGGCTGGCACTACGAGCTGGAAGAAGCCGAAGCGCAAGAAAGCCGGGACCCTGCGCGGAAGCTGATGTACAACGGCGTCGTATTCAACGAGATGAAGGGCGCGCTGTCCGACTCGTCCTCGGTACTTTACGACGAGCTGCAAAAGGCGCTCTTCCCCGACACCGCCTACGCATTCGAGTCGGGCGGCACGCCCGAGGGCATCCCCACGCTCACCTATGAAGGCTACCTTGACGAACATCGTCGCCACTACCAGCTTTCCAACAGCTACACCGTGCTTTACGGCGATCTCGACATCGAACGTGCCCTTGCGTGGCTTGACGAGCGGTACTTCACGCCCGTGCACGAAGAAGAGCTTCGCAACCAGGAAGAGCGCCGCGAAGCAGGAGCCGATCCGCTTTCACCGCGCGCCATCGAAGCGCAGGCACCCGTTTGCAATCTCGGCCTGACGAAGACCATGCGCACCGCACCCGAGAACGCCGTGGCCGGCGCGGGCTTCGTCATTGGCGACGCAGGCCAGCGCACGCGCGTCATGGCAACCGACATCCTGCTCGATGCCCTTTTCGGAAGCAACGAGGCCCCGATGAAGCGAGCGATGCTGGACTCTGGCATCGCCGAGGATGTCAGCGCATTCGTTGCCGACGCCATGAAACAGCCCTTCGTCGTGATTCAGCTGAAGAAGCAACAGGACGAAACCGCCGCCGATCTTGTTCCCACCATCGAGCGCGAGATCGCGAAGCTTCTTGACGCCGGCTTGAGCAAGGACCTTATCGAGGCAGCCATCTCACACGAGGAATTCGTCATGCGCGAGCACGACTTCGGCCTTGCCGACGGCGTCGCCCATGCCATGAACTGCTTGGCCGGCTGGCTTTACGACGACAGCCTGGCCACCACCTACCTTCGCTACGAGGACGACTTCCGTTTCCTGCGCGAGGCGCTTGAGGGCGCCTACTTCGACGATCTGGCCCGCAGCCTGTTCCTGCAAAACAACCATCGCGCAAGCGTCGCCGTCGTTCCCACGCAGTCCGATGACGACAACGTACTGCGCACACAGCTTGACGCCCTTCAGGCCTCGATGTCTGAAGCCGACCTCAACGCCATCGTAGAAGAGGTGGACGTTTTGCGCGAGATGCAGATGGCGCCCGACAGCGACGAAGCCAAGGCAACCCTTCCCCGCCTTACCACGCATGACATCGACGATGCCCCCGTCGAAACCCCGCTTGACGTCGTTGACGATACGCCGATGCGCTGCCTGCGCCACCATATCCAAACCCACGGCATCGCCTATGCCTACCGTTACTTCGACGCCACGCGCGTGAGCTTCGAAGAGCTCCCTTACGTCAGCCTCCTTGCGCTTGTGCTGGGAAAACTGGGCACCGCACGTCACAGCGCAGCCGAGATCGACACGCTTGTTCAGGGGAAGCTTGGCAATCTTTCGTTCTTCACCGACCTGTACGAGCGCGCCGACGACCCTGCGGTCACCGACCTGAAGTTCGTCGTATCGTCGAGCGCCCTTGAATCGAACGCAGCCTGGCTTGCAACCCTTCCGCGCGAGATCATGCACGAAACCGACTTCACGGACACGGCCAAGATCCGCGACCTGGTGGCACAAAACGTCATCTATCTCGAGCAGAGCTTCGCGGGTGCCGGGCACAGCAGGGCCATGGCGCGTGTCAGGTCGTACTACAGCCGTGCGGGCCTGATCCTCGAGCAGCTCTCCAACGTCGACTTCTACCGCTTCGCCAAGGACCTTCTTGAAAACTGGGAAGAAAAGTCCACGGACCTCCCGGCTATCCTTTCGGGTCTTGCCGCACGCCTGTTCGCCGACGACGCTTGCGTGATCAGCCTTACCGGCTCCGACGAAGCAATCGCATCGTTTTGGGCAGAAGATTCGCGCTGTTGCGCCGGCGCCTTCCCAGCAGCTGATACGCAGAAGAAACTCATCGTTCCGGCCCCCGTCGCACGTAACGAGGCCTTCATCGTGCCCTCTGACGTCACGTACTCGTCGGTCGGTTACGATCGTCGCCTTCTGAACCAACCTTACACTGGAGCTTGGGCCGTCGCCTCCCGCGCGCTCACCTACGATTTCCTGTGGAACGAGGTGCGCGTCAAGGGCGGCGCTTACGGCGTGGGATTCAGCGCCACGTACTCGGGCAACATGCGCTTCTATTCGTATCGTGACCCGCATATCGACGAAACAATCGAGCGATTCGAACAATCTGCTGCGTATCTTCGCGCGTTCAACCCCTCGAAAACCGAGATGGACGGCTTCGTCGTCAGCTCGACTGCCGGCTTCGACACCCCGAAGAAGGCACGCGATCTCGCCCGTCGCCAGGCCGGCCAGTACTTCGCAGGCATCCCCACCGACCAACGCGCTCTTACCCGCAGCCAGATCATCGAGGCCAGTGTCGACACCATCAGGGGGATTGCCGGCGCCGTTCAAGCAACGGCCGACAAGAAGCTCGTCTGCGTGTTCGGCAACAAGGAGATCATCGAGTCGGCTAAAACACCGCTTGAAGCAATCAACCTGCTTGGTTAACCGCCTTGCAACACAAGGAACACGCTGAAAAGGGCATTCACATCACCTTCATGTTACTGATGACATACTTGGAATATGCGAGTAGTATGCGAATCGCTCTTTGCACTGCATTGCGTTGCGGTCGGCTTTGCCCGACGGACGCGAGCTCAACAGCGCAATCTGATCAGACCGTGGCATTAGCCATGGAGTCGGGTCTGCGATAAGCAGACAGCAAGTGCACGCGCGCTTGTGGGACAGTTGCCGGTTCCGCAAGCGCGTTTTTTGTTGCCCGATTTCACGCGGCGGCTTCGAATGCGATTCGTGAATCAGCGCGATTGGCAAAGGCTGTAACGACAACCGCGACTTTGAAGAGGGTTTGATCATGGCATCTAGCGGATATTTCTCATCGGGCGCAAACGCCCTTAAAACTCACAGCTCGAAGATGAGCAATCCCGACGTCAACGACAGCTTATCCGAGAAGGAAACCGAGCGGATCGCCGCGAAACTTGCCATTGTCGGCGTGAGCGGAAACGTCGCCCTGTCGGCATTCAAGCTGTTCGCCGGCATCTTCGGCAACTCTGCGGCAATGATCTCGGATGCCGTCCATTCCCTTTCCGACGTGCTGGCCACCGCCATTGCGTTCGTTGGCGTCAAGCTGTCGAAGCGCGCTGCCGACGCTTCACATCCCTATGGTCACGAGCGCTTCGAGAGCATCGCCTCCCTGGCGCTTGGCCTCATCCTTGCCGTCACCGGCACTGGCATCGGCTTGGCAAGCATCCGGTCCATCTCGACGGGCGCATTCCTTACCGCACCGTCGCCCACGCTTCTTGCCCTTTCGGCAGCGGCGGTCAGCATTGCTTTGAAGGAGGCGATGTTTTGGTGGACGCGCCATTGGGCACGCGTGCTTGACTCCGATGCGTTCATGGCCGACGCATGGCATCATCGCTCAGACGCCTTGTCATCGATCGGCGCTCTGCTAGGCATTGGAGGATCGATGCTGGGCGCGCCCATCTGCGATCCCATAGCCTCTATCGTCATCTGCATCGTCATTTTGAAAGTAGCCTACGACGTTGTCTCCAGCGCCATCAACAAGGTCACCGACACGCCCTGCGAGAAAAGCATCGAGAACCAAATCCGCGTCTGCATCGAAGAACAAGAGGGCGTCATCTGCATCGACAAGCTGCACACGCGCCAGTTCGGCAACAAGATCTACGTCGATGTCGACATCGCGGTAGACGGCAACCAGACGCTCTTCAAAGCGCATGCCATCGCCGAAGCAACCCATAACGCCGTCGAGAAGAATTTCCCCACGGTGAAGCACATCATGATCCACGAGAACCCGGCTTAAAAGCGCTGAGCACTTCGCAAAAGCACGAAACGCCGTGCACCGTAGCACGAGCCTGGGGCCGCGCCTTAATCAAGCGCATCAAACGCAAAGGATCACGCGCTGTCCGCCCTAAGGTATGAAGCCGGACTTCCCCATCGGACCCAATCTGCCCTCAACGCAAAGAAGGCGCCGCTTGAAAGCGACGCCTTCTTCATCTTGCTCGAACAATAAGCTACTCGGCGGCAGCAGCATTGGTGTCGGCGCCCTCCGCCGACTTCTTCTCATCAGAAGATCCATCGGTCTTGGACTCGTCGTCCTTCAGGGCCGAAGTCTTGGTACCGGCAGCAGCCTTCACCACCGTGGTCTTGGAAAGATCAAGCGAGGAGCCCAACCACTTGGCCTCGATGATGCTCATCTCGCCGCCCTTGACGATCTTGTTCAGGGCATCGGAAACAGCCGTCTGAAGCTCGGTGTTGTTGGTGGAAACGCCCGCGCAGTAACCGGATGCATCCTGAAGCAGGGCGATGATCTTGGCATCGACGCCGTTGGTATGGGCAACGTACGTACCGATAACCGCATCAGAGGCAACGTACTCGACGTTCTTGTTGGACAACGCAGTAAACGCGCTCTTCAGGTCAGCTTGAGCATTGAGGGACTTGTCGCCGAACAGGTTGGTAACGCGCCACGAGCTTTTGGAAGAAGTCTGAGCGGCAATGGAAGGATTGCCATCGACCTTCGGAACCGTGGTATTCGAAGAAGTAGCGAACAGGGCAACGCCTGACTGCAGGTACGCCGACGAACGCCAATAGCTGGAGTCGGTGGTAGAAGAGTCGATGCCCAAAACGATATCAGCGCGCTTGCTGGAAAGAGCACCTTCGGGGTCGCTTCCCACATCGACAACCTCAAGCTTAAGGCCAAGCTCGTCAGCAATGGCGGCGGCAACATCGACATCGATGCCGACGATCTCGGACGACGAGGACGTCTGGCCCGCCAAGGGGGCAGCCGAAGCGTTCACGCCGACACGCAGCGTGCCAGCCGAGCTAAGCGCCGAATTGGAAATGGTTTGATTCTTAGGGGTAGGCGTGTATGCCTGAGAAGAGCAACCCGCCAGCACAGCAGAGCAGCACAGTGCCGCAATGCAGGTTAGTGCTAGGGCTTTCCAGCGTTTCATCTGTTAGATCCTCCATGTTCCGATCGACCTTGCGCGCCGATCATTATCAATGCCTCTTTCGACTGACCTAGTTTTCGACCCCACACCCGCGCATAGGGGCTAAGCTCTCACTTCACCCTCTCGCCCGTCGCGACCCTTGTCACGAAAATAAGTTAGTCAGGCGATGCGACTTACTCCTAGAACGCGCCGTGCTCGCCATACGCCGAAGCGCATGGTTTACGTGGATCCTTTCGACCGCGTCTGCCATGGACTGAAGGCACGCAAGCGCACCTCGCAACTACAGACTCGAAAGAAGCCTTTCTAGTTTAGCAGATGAACCGAGCAAAGCACCTCCCACCAGCACTCCTTCCAGAAATCCGTGCATTTCGTTGCGTCGGTGTCGGACGGATGTTTGATTGTGTTGGAGCGTTGATTGGCTGCGGGAAGATCATCCTTCTAGCATGGAGGCATGAACGGCGAACACAACAAACTTGAAGCGCTCAAGCAAACGACGAGCCCATTACCCGACGTCGGCTTCAATGCCACAGATTTGGCCAATAGAAGCCTGCGCCTTCAAGGGGCGCGCATCGCGAAAGAGATCGTGCATCAAGCAGCCGAGTGCGCTGCCGAGATTCTGTGGCCCACACGCTGCGCCCTTTGCGATCGCCCGGGAAGCGTGCTGTGCCCGCAATGCGAATCAAGCCTGCATTTCATCGACGCCTGGCAAGCATGCCCACGCTGCGGCGCGCCCTTCGGAAGGACCGTTTGCACCGAATGCAACCCCGTCGCGCTGAAACGCATGGCACGAGACAGCCTGCCTTTCATTGGCTGCGTAAGCGCTACCGAATTCAACGACGAAAGCGGCAGAATCGTTCGAACCTACAAAGACCAGGGGGAACGAAGGCTCGCAGCAGACATGGCACGCATCATCGCGCGCATGATCCCACCCGAGTGGCCCATCGATGCCGTCACGTTCGTCCCCGCCTCGATCGAGGCGATAAGACGGCGCGACTTCGACCACGGACTGCTTCTGGCCGAGCATCTTGCGAAGCAACTTGGACGCCCGCTTCTGCATACCTTGGAAAACCCCAGCACGAAGGATCAACGCGAGCTCTCGCGCAAGGAGCGCAGCCGAAACCTTGCCGGAAGCTTCCACGCGAAGCCATGTGCACGCGAAACGCTTCTGCTTGCGCCGAAGCTATTGCTGGTGGATGACGTGTTCACAACGGGAGCAACACTTTGCAGCGCAACCGATGCGCTGGTTGAAGCCGGATTTGAAGAAGTGCGCTGCGCAAGTTTCGCCCGCGTCTATTAACGGATGCGAAGATTCGCCCGTGCGCACCAATAAGCTGGCGACGGACAACGCCCATGCGCACGCCGGCCTTTACTGATTGTTCGAACGCTCAGTGATCTCCTCAACGCCGACGTCGATGGAATGGCGAATGGGTTTCCACTGCGTCTTATGGAACAGCGCGACCAGGGCAATAGGCACGTACGTGATCATGAACAGCGGGAACGTGAACATGTAGCAAATCTTCTTGCCCGTCGTGGAGTGGATGGAATCCCACTCGACGAACGTCGTGATGGCACCCAACACGAACATGAACATCATGTAGCTGGCCAGGCAGAAGACAATTGACGAAACAGACGAGGCAACCATGGTACCGGTTGACATGACGCCAGTAGCGCCAAGCACCAAAATGATGGAGTTGAACAGAATGGCGATGATGGTAAGCAGCATGCCGGGCGCGATGGTCATCAGCATGTCGTAGCATGCGAAGCGATAACCCTTGGCATTGGTAAAAATACCCTTCACAAGACCCGCGCCATAATGCCAGAACACCTGGTAGAAACCCTTTGCCCAGCGCTCGCGCTGGTTCCACGAATCACGGAACGTGGTGGGCTGCTCGTCGTACAGGATGGCCGTCGGGCAATACGCAATGCGGATGCCCTTAAGGATGCTGCAAGCCGAGAACTCGATGTCCTCGGTAAGAAGATGCCACTTCCAACCGCCGGCCTCATCGATGATGTCGGCAGCGATGAAGAAGCCGGTGCCCGAAATGGCGCAGCTGGTATGAAGGTTCAAACGGGCCTGGCTGAGGAATTTGGCCTCACGCAGGAACCACACGGCGTAACCGGCGGAGATCCAGTTGGAATCGTAGTTCTTGGAATTGCGGTAGCTAGTGGAGGCCTTCGCGCCGTTGTCGAAGGTCTTGTTCATCTCACGGAAGTAATTCACATCGAGGACATTGTCGGCATCGAACACGAAGTACGCCTCGTACCCACGGTCCGCATAGTCCTTGTGGATGATTTGGAACGCATGGTCAAGCGCGTAGCCCTTGCCAACTTGCTCGGTGTTGAAGCGCTCGAAAACCGTGGCGCCTTCGGCAGCGGCAACCTGCGCCGTGTTGTCGGTGCAGTTGTCGGCAACCACGAACACGTCGATCAATTCCTGCGGGTAGTTCTGAACTTTGATGGAATGGATGAGATTGGCGATAACCGCGCTCTCGTTGCGTGCGGCGATGATAACGGCAAAGCGATGGTTCTTCTTCGCGGTGATGGGCTCTGGACGATGAACAAGAACCTCAACCACGTAGAACAGCTGGTAGGTGTAGCAAATCGTGAAAACCAGGAGCACGCACAGATTGAAGACGTCCACAAACGACATCTGCGATATGAACTGATTGATCACAGCTTCCCTGTTCTTTCCTGGACGCGAGCCAACTCGCATCCTCCACTCGACGCGTTTTGCGCCGAAGGTGATTATAGCTACTTCAAAGGCGGACAACATCGCCAAGCGGAAACTGGCGAAGATACGCCGCTATTTCATTGCGAATGAGGGCATTTCGCCACTTCTTCTGCACCAAACGCACACCGTCAGACGACGGTTTCACGCAAGCTGAAGGATATGCGAGAGATAAAGACGAAACAGCTCCCCCGCCAATCGCAAAAGATCAGATGCAGGAAATCGGTTCCATGAATGGAAAACAGCTTCAAGAAAGGCCTTTGCGACACAATGGCAAAGGCCCGATTTTCGAAATCAGACCTCGCGGCGCGCCTCGATGGCGCGGCCAAGCGTTACCTCATCGGCGAACTCGAGGTCGCCGCCAACGGGAAGGCCGCTGGCCAAGCGAGAAACCTTCACGCCAAGCGGCTTGATCAGACGAGCCAGATAAGAAGCCGTGGTTTCGCCCTCGACATTGGGATTCGTGGCCAGAATGACCTCGTGGACCGACGGGTCGCCCAAACGCTTCAGCAGTTCGGCGATATGAAGGTCTTCGGGACCCACCCCATCGATGGGCGACAGCTCACCGCCCAACACGTGATAAACGCCGTTAAAGGCGCCCGTACGCTCGATGGGCGGGATGTCACGCGGCTCGCTAACCACGCAAATGGCGCCCGCATCGCGCTTCGACGACTGGCAGATCTCGCACAGGTCGTCCTCGGCGTAGTTGAAACAGCGTGAACAGAAATGCACGGTCTCTTTCACCTCGACGATGGCCTCGGCCAAGCGAAGGACCGTTGCCTTGTCGGTGTTGAGCATCCAATAGGCGATGCGCTGAGCCGACTTCGGACCGATGCCCGGAAGCCGTTCCAGCTCGTCGAGTAACTTTTGCAACGCAGGCGCAGCGTACATGAACGACCTACATCAAACCCGGGATGTTCATGCCCTTCATGCCGGCAGTGACGTTGCTCATGCGAGCCTCGCTCTGCTCGGAAACACCCGTAAGGGCGTCGTTGACGGCGGCAAGGACCATGTCCTGCAGCATCTCAACGTCTTCGGGGTCGACTGCCTCGGGGTTGATGACAACGCTCTCGATGGTGTTGTCGCCCTTGGCGGTAACGGAAACCATGCCGCCACCAGCGGTTGCGGTGTAAGTGAAGTCCTTGATTTCCTCCTGAGCACGGGCAAGCTCGAGCTGCATCTTCTGAGCCTGCTTCATCATCTTACGCATATCCATGTGAATCTCCTTTGCCGGCGCAGGTGCGCCTTTAACGATCTGAACATTCTGAGCGTTTCAGTCAACGCTGGGAAGGGGCTATTTCAGCTCCTCGAAAACAACGCCGTCACCGAACCCGGCCTGAAGCATCGCTTGAAGGTCGTCGGGCTCTTCCATGCCTGAAGACGCAGGGGCCTGAATCTGAGCAGGCGCGGCAGCAGGCTCGGGCGTGCGCGGGGCTTGCGCATAGGAAGCCGGCTCGAAGGAACCCGGGTCGTCGTAGCCCGCATCGAACGCAGCGTCGTCTCCGTACGGAACGACATCGTCCTCGAACACCGGCGGCGCTGCCTGCGGACGAGGCTGCTGCATCGCGGGCGTAGGCGCCGGCTTGGTAAAAGACCGAGCCGCAGGCCTGGG
>OLOM01002582.1_pt1 | contig 10882 bp, 10 predicted proteins | sample 1672531 | NCBI WGS metagenome assembly OLOM01 (sample SAMEA3136696, study PRJEB25190) | human gut metagenome | reverse complement strand
TCACAAATATGCTTTATTTAGCTTCAGGAGTTCGTCTGCTTTGCAGCCTCACAAACCAGAATTTGGCAAGACCTCATTGTTTCCAACGCACTTTCATGCTTCTCCGGTGTTACTCCCGCACAACAGTTACTATCTGCCAAAATCGGTACTTCCGGCAAAAATGCTTTGATAAGTAATGCATTAGACACAACGCAAATATCTGTGCATAATCCAATAAGTTCTATAGACTCTATCTCTTTTTCTTTATGAAGTTCTTTTAAGAAATTCGCCAGCTTACGAGAACCAAACGTTTCCTTTTCAAAAACAGCAAGTGCTTTTTTTACATATGGCTGAAGTTCATTTATAATCTCATGCCCTGGTGTTCCTTTAATACAATGAGGAATCGGAAGATTCTGCCCTTCCTGTGTATTCATATAATCTTCCCCATGTGTATCCTTTGTAAAGATAATATCTCCATTAAAATTCTCAATTTTCTCTTTCACCGCTGGAACAATCGCCTGTGCTTCTTTTGTCCCAAGAGAACCATCCACGAAGTCTTTTTGCATATCTACTATTATTAATATCTTTTCCATAATCTTTTCCTTTCAGTCCATTATAACAATTTAAATAATAACTCTCTCCAGCCAAAGACAGCTCCCCATGCGAGAAGATATCTTCTCACATGGGGAGGGAGCATCAACCTTGCCTGCTGCAAATTATTATTTCATCTGCAATCCTATCGGACAGTGGTCAGAACCCATGACCGTCTTATATATAATGGCATCTTCTATCTTTTCTTTCCATCGTTCGGATACTACAAAGTAATCAATACGCCATCCAGCATCTTTTTCTCTTGCTTTGAAGCGATAAGACCACCATGTATAAGCTCCTGCAAGTTCTGGGTTAAGATAACGGAAACTATCAACAAATCCCGCACCTAAGAGTTCTGTAAATTTATCCCTCTCTTCCTGTGTAAATCCGGCATTCTTTTTATTTGTTTTTGGATTTTTAAGGTCAATTTCTTCATGTGCCACATTAAGGTCACCCGTCATAATGACTGGTTTTTCTTTATCAAGTTCCTGTAAATATTCTCTGAAATCATCTTCCCATTTCATGCGATAGTCTAAACGCTTCAATTCTGACTGAGAATTTGGTGTGTATACAGTTACAAAGAAGAAATCTTCAAATTCTAATGTGATAACTCTGCCTTCCTGATCATGTTCTTCCATTCCGATTCCATTCCACACTTTTAATGGGTGTTTCTTCGTAAATACGGCTGTGCCAGAGTAACCTTTTTTCTCTGCATAGTTCCAGTAACATTCATACCCTTCTGGTGCAAAGTCAATCTGTCCTTCTTGAAGCTTTGTTTCCTGTACACAGAAAATGTCTGCATCCGTCTCTTTGAAAAAGTCTTCAAATCCTTTTTTTACGCAGGCACGAAGTCCATTTACGTTCCAAGATATTAATTTCATAAATAAATCCTTTCCTTATTTCTCTTGTCTTAATTGTGACATCCTCCCCCACCTCGGCAAGTTTAGTTTTCGACGAGTCTCGCACTGCGGACAATCCCACTCTCTTAACGCAAGATTTTTCATTTTTGCATTTTTGTAACCACAAACAGAACAGATCTGGCTGCTTGCTAGAAGAGGACAAAGCCTTACTTATACTCCATATCTATTGTTATCGAATTATCTTTTACCTTCGCTTCAGCCACGCTTCCACATACCAGCGGCATCATTGGTGGTAAATGTCCGATATCCAGATCCATAATTATCGGTACGTTATATTTTGATAAAATATCAATAACTGCTTTGTACTGATCTAAACCGAAGAATTCTTCTCCATGACAGTATGGTCTTCCAATCAAAAAGCCTTTTGTATTTTTAAACCATCCTGACTCATCAAGCTGCCATAATGCCCTGCGAATTCCCATTACATTAAGATCACAAGCTTCTAAGAACCAGAGCACACCATCTTCCTTATACTTTTCATTAAATTCTTCTACTTTATCGAACTTTGTACCACATAAAGTAGCAAGGCAATCGAGGCATCCTCCTAAAAGCCGTCCTTTTACAGCAATTTCTTCCCTTTCATTTATAATTTTATGAGGTTCACCTGCCGATACCTTATCACGAGATATTTTATTACAATCTGATACACTCTGAATTTCTTCTGGTTCTTTTCCTGTAGAAAGCCCATCCTCCGCCGTCCAGGTACGAAGCTCAAATTTTTCCGTCACATTATATGGTACTAATGGATTCTCTTCTGTCTTTAAACCTTCCCTTTCCCATTTGTCATAATTGTGTACTTTTTTACACATTCCTGTTAATATTTCCATCGAATTTTTTAACGATTCATGCCACGGTTCCATGCCAAAAGCTGCTGCACACGGGCCATAAATGCCTGCGGTATCACAAAGAGTTGCCAATAAAAAAAGGAGATTTGTGTTATCTGAATAACCCATAAACCATTTTGGCTCTTCCTGTCGAATCTTTTCAAAGTCTACATATGGGAGAATTTCGCACATCAATTCTCCGCCACCACAGGAAATAAGAACATCTACATCTTCTTTTTCATACCACTCATTGAACTCTTGGGCGCATTTTTCCGGCGTATTACTGATTCCTATGCCGCATCCTTCATAAACATTAGGGCCAAGACTCAAAGAATACCCCTCTTTTGTCCATACTTTCTGTGCGTTCTCAAATGCACTTTTATAAGGTTCTATGTTACATCCAAATGATGGTGCAACAAATCCTATTGTACCATTTTCTGGTAAAAATTTTCCGTATTTCATGCCATTTTTCCTCCTGTTTTTATCATACCATAAACTTCCATGTTGTTACTAGCTTAGTCTTAATTATTAAGGTTTTTAACATCATTTCGCTATAAGTGTTACAAAATTGTTAACTTTATCTTGACATTTCTTAATAATTATATTAATATAGGTCTTGTGCAAATCGAAAAACACGCAATTTATTAAAAAGGAGATATCGTTTGAAATATTTAAAATCAAAATTATTTACTAGTTTATTCGCAACTTTATTAATATTAAGCTTCTGTATGGCTAAGCCTGCACAGGTTCATGCCAGTAATGCAGATTCTGCTAAGATGGCTCGCTGGATGAGCATTTGCAGTTCCATGGCTGACAATATCGAAAAGAAACATTTCGTTTACAGCAATGGCGGAACAGCAAGAACTTACAACTCTGCAGTTAAAAGAAGCAGACGTTCTAACTGTGCATTATATGTTTCCTGGTGCTTACAGAAATACGGCGCATTAGGTTCAGGTCAGACATTCTACATCCGCCGTGGAAGTTCTTCTATCAGAAAAAACTTCGGACACTGGAAAAAGAAAAAAGTACAGGTTATCAGAGTTAACAAACGTGCTTCCCGCGTAAACTTAAAGAAGGGTGACGTTGTTCTCTGGTCCGGACTTGGACACACAAACATTTACGCTGGTAAGAATTCTTCTGGTGAACGCTTATGGTTTGACGCTGGTAAAGCTGCCACATATGGTCACCACTCAGGAAGCCGCTTTAACAATATCGGAAAGAAAACTCAGGGATATTTAAATTCTAAAACTGTTTCTTATATCATCCGAATTAAGGGACTTTAAGATTTCATACATAATTTAGATTAAATATTTCAAAACCGATTATATATAGTAAATATAACCCCCACGGAATTTTTCGTGGGGTTTTTTATTTGTAAAATACTACTTATTCATAATTGCATCAATCGCATCAATAAATCCAGCCCTGATTCCCGCATGCTCTAATGCATCCACACCACAGATTGTTGTTCCTGCCGGTGAACATACATTATCCTTTAACACACCTGGATGCTCGCCGGTCTCAAGCTGCAATTTGGCACTTCCAATTATCATCTGAGATACCATTTCATACGCCTGCTTTCTAGGCACTCCATATTTTACCCCGGCGTCTCCTAACGCTTCAATTATCAAATCTACAAAAGCAGGGCCACAGCCTGTAAGTGCTCCACCAATTCCCATCAAATGAACTGGCAGCTCAATTACAATTCCCAATGCTTCAAATAACTTTTTAATTTCTTCTCTTTCTTCTGGTAAAAGTGAATTTTTCTCTTCAAATAAAAGAACACCCTCTCCTACCATTGCCGGTGTATTTGGCATGATAAACTGAAATCTTGTACTTTTATCAAGATATTCCTCATACTTGTCATAATTCCAGCCTGCCGCGATAGAAATTAATGCCTTTCCTTTTAACTCTTCCTTAATCTCAGAAAGAACTCCTTCTATCTGATATGGTTTACAAGCCATCACTAAAGTATCTGCTTTTGCTGTTAATCCTTTTAAATCCTTGCATGGAACAAAACCAATTTTTTCTGCATTTGCCTCAAGCTTTTCATAATGCGGTGCGTAGGCAAATACTTCTTCTTTTTTCATTAAACCTTTTTGTAATATTCCTGCTGCTATTGCTCCTGCCATGTTTCCCATTCCAATAAATCCTAATGTTTTCATGTTGTCCTCCTGTCTGTCAATTCTATGATTTTAGATATACATATCTTTCACAATATTAAAATAAAATTATGAAAATGTATTGTCTATGGCTTCTTTATTCCAAGAAATAAAATCTCTCAGAACTTTATTTGCAGATAGTTTACCATATTTTTTGTTATCTCTCACTCTTTTTTCCTGTTTTTGTGATATGATGCTAAAGGAAACAAAAAATAAATTGTAAACTGTACAGCCTTGTTTCTTTTCTCATATCGTTTGCGTAAAACAACGGGCTGACTACAATCACACAATGCGTCTTTATGCAGGAATGATTTTTCAAACACTCTAGAACTACAAATTTATTACAATAGGATTTTGACTATGGATTTTACAAAAAATACAAATTTATCAATTGAGAAAATATCTGAAAACAAAACATCAGGCACTGAACTATCTGTTACCAAAATATACGATAGTACAGCCGAAAAAACATTTACGAATAATGCTTTTTCTCATTTTGTTACAGATACTATGACTATTCTCTGGGAACCTGCCGATTCGGGCTGTCGGCTGCTTCGCTGTTTTGGCAACAGCCCCATATTGAATGTTCCAGATATGATTGACGGACGGACAGTCAGTGAAATGGGAGCTTACTGTTTTTCCCGTTCTCGCCCCAGATTTCCTGAGAAAATTTACAAAACTATTTTTATAGATATAGAAAATCAGGAAACTACACTGGAAAGCGGACAGGCTTTTAACCAGAAAGATTTTGATTTTTCAGCTTTTGGAACAGAGCTTGATGGTACCTTTCTTGAAGAAATCACTCTTCCTGACTGTGCAACAACACTTCACAATGCCGCATTTTATAACTGCCGTAAATTAAAAAAACTTTCTGTAGGAACTGCAATTTCCGGCATTGGAAGCGATGAATTTATGAATGATTCCCAGCTGGAGCATCTGATCATTCGTGGAAAAGATTCTGAAGCAACCGGTTTACCTCTTATTTTGGAGCGAATCGCAGAAAATATTACCGTTTCTTTCTGTCCGAATTCCTCCTCATCACCAGAAAGTATTGTGTTCTTCCCTGAATATTATGAATGGTTAGACGAGATTTCCCCGGCTCATATTTTTAGCAGAAGTATTCATGGTGAAGGCTTCCGCATGAGAAAGAGCTTTGAAAACGGTATTCTCAATTACAGAAAGTATGATTCCTGCCTTGAAAATGCTCTTACGGTCGAATCGCCGGAGTCTTTATGTAAAATTGCTTTAAACCGCCTTCGCTGGCCTTCTCGGCTGGAAGACATTTTTAGAGAAAAATATGAAAATGTCATAAAAAAATATATGGGCACTGCTTTTACCCTTGCCGTAAAAGATCAGGACTTTCCGATGCTTCAATTTATCTGCGAGCATTTTTCTCCCGATGCATCCGCTCTCGCTTCTGCCATCGACCAGTGCATAGAAAAAGAATGGGGAGAGGGAAATGCTTTTTTAATAGAAGCAAAACATAAGTCTTTTTCTAAAAAAACATTTGATTTTGACCTGGATTTTTAGGAGGTGATACAATGACACAAACTGAATGGGAAAATGAAATGTGTATTAAAATTCTCGAACTTATTCAAAATGAACTATACGTAGATTTTCGTTATCTTGATGTTGCCGTTTCCGCACTTACCTTAACACCAAATGATTCTCTTCGTTCGACAGCAACCGACGGAATCTCCTTCTTTTTCCCGCCAGAACAGATTCTTCGGGTATTCCGCTCCAACCCGCTTTTCTTAAATCGCGCTGTACTGCACAGCGTATTTCACTGTATTTTTCGGCATCTGTGGATTCGTGGAAGCCGCAATCCAGATTTGTGGAACCTTTCCTGCGACATTGCTGTAGAGTGGATTATTGATTCTTTTGAGAAGAAAAGCGTAAAGCGTGCTCTCTCTGGAATATGCACAAATATTTATAACGATTTTCGTCAATATAAAATTCCATCACGGCCGCAAATATTTATAGGTATCTTTTACCCGATATCGCTGACAATCCAGACCGATTAAATCAACTTATGATGGAGTTTTTTACCGATGATCACCGTTTCTGGCCAAAAAAACCGTCAACTTCGCCTTCCGCCGCAAAGGCAGGACAATCATGGGATAAAATCAGCCGCCGCATGGAACAGGAATTAAATCTTCGTGGCGATGATTCCGCCTCCGGCATTGATGCTATGAAAACGCAGATCAAAGAGGGAAAAAGCCGCCGTTCCTATAAAGACTTCCTTCGAAAATTCACCGTACTTAAGGAAGAACTTCACTGTGACTATGATGAATTTGACTTAAATTATTACTCTTATGGTCTGCGGCTTTATAAAAATATGCCGCTGATTGAACCATTAGAAAGCCGGGAAGTAACTAAGATTTCTGAGTTTGTCATTGTCATTGACACAAGCTATTCGACCAATGGCCCGCTTGTCCAGAAATTCCTTGAAGAAACATTTCAGATTATTCAGGAGCGGGACAGCTTTTTCCATAAAAGCCAGATCCGAATTATTCAATGTGACAATCAGGTACACTCAGATACCATTATTAAGGAACAGAGAGACATTCCAAAACTGCTCCATAACTTTGAATTAATCGGTGGCGGGGGTACCGATTTCCGTCCTGCCTTTTCTTACATTAATAAATTACTTGAAGATGGAGAATTTCAAAATTTGAAGGGTGTTCTGTACTTTACAGATGGAAAAGGCATTTATCCCGCAAAAAGGCCACCTTATGAAACTGCCTTTTTGTTTTTAGGAGAAGAAAAACATCCTGATGTGCCAGCATGGGCGATGAAATTGATATTGCATGAGGAAGATCTTTAAATATTTATTCAACTTTATGAATATGACCAAAAATTACCTGTTATTATATTTGGTATTCTATAAATCTATCAACAACGAAAGGATTCAATCTTATGAATATAAAAAAAGCAAAAGAAGATATTAAAAATACCGTTCGGGCTTATCTGAAGAAAAATGATTACGGACAGTACAGTATTCCCTCTATCCGCCAGCGTCCCATGTTATTAATGGGGCCTCCCGGAATCGGCAAAACACAGATTATGCAGCAAATTGCACAGGAATGTAACATCGGCCTTGTGGCATATACCATCACTCACCACACCAGACAAAGTGCTGTCGGACTGCCATTTATTAAAGAAAAAACATTTGATGGCAAATCTTACTCCGTCACCGAATATACAATGAGTGAAATCATTTACAGCATCTATCAGTACATAGAAGAGTCCGGCAAAAAAGAAGGTATTCTTTTTATCGACGAAATCAACTGTGTTTCTGAAACACTTGCTCCGACAATGCTGCAATTTTTACAATGCAAAACTTTCGGAAATCAGGCTATTCCAGAAGGCTGGATTATCGTTGCCGCAGGCAACCCGCCAGAATACAACCGAAGCGTCCACGACTTTGACTTCGTAACCTTAGACCGTGTACGCAAAATTGATATTGAAGCAGACCTTGACGTTTTCAAAGGCTACGCCAGAGCAAGACATTTGCACCCATTCATTTTAAGCTATTTAGAACTCCGCCCGCAGAACTTTTACCGTACAGAAAATGATGTGGATGGCATTCAGTTCGTAACCGCCAGAGGATGGGAAGATTTAAGCAGCCTTATCTACACTTACGAAGAGCTTTCTATCAAAGTAGACGAAGACATCATCCACCAGTTCATTCAGCACGCGGACATTGCAAAAGACGTTGCCGCCTACTATGATCTCTACCAAAAATACAGAGACGACTACGATATCAGCCGCATCCTCACAGGACAGGCCGGAGCCGACATCTATGCCAAACTGTTCCGCGCTTCTTTTGACGAACATTTAAGCTGTGTCGAACTCCTCATCAGCGGACTGCATAACTATATCTCCGATGCTCTAACTGCCGATAATCTGACAACAGAAGCCTATGCCTTCTTAAAAACTTATCAGATTGAATTGAAAAAACAGATTCAAAATTCTTCCGATTCAGATTCTGCAGCTCCAGGCTCGGATATATCTGACACTGTCTCAAAAGTGAATCACTCAAATGGCAATATAGCTGCTACTTCTAATACGACTCATTTAGATTGTGGTACACCTGATCCTAAATCCAGTATCCCAACTGAAAATGGACTCTACCGCGTCCTTCTACAGAAAAAAGCAGCAGAATATGAACAGGAAAATAAAGCAGGTCTCACCTCTCCAGAACAGAAAAACTTCCAATTAAAATTATTGGAACTCCTTACTGCCTGGACACCAGACTCCAGCCTTCCACCAAAAGAAGCTTTCTTCACCGCCAAATCTGGATTTGATAAACAGTGCCAAACCCGCATAGATACAATAAAAAAAGCATCCTCCGCGCTGGAAAATGCTTTCACTTTCATGGAAGAAGCCTTCGATGAAGGCCAGGAAATGGTTGTATTTGTCACGGAACTTACAATGGATCCGGAGGCATCACAGTTTATTACGGAAAATGGATGCGAACGGTACTTCAAATATAATAAAACCTTGTTAGTCGGCAATCGACGGGCTGCAATCCTAAAAGAATTGGACAGAGATGCTATATACTCTAATCCAAATGAATATGAATTCTGATTTGCCGCAGGCAAGATAGACGCCCACAGTAAATAAAAGAAACTATATTTATGACTTTAGTCGCGGCGGTTTGAATACTCGCTTCTACACGCTCGTATCCAAACCTTGCTCCGAGGTCACAAATATAGTTTCTTTTATTTACTGTGGGCTGTGCTTTTGCTGCTGGAAAAAACAGAATTCATATACATAATAATGTGTATTGAAAATCTATTGCTCATCTCCTACAGCGGCGTCTGTAAGCTTAACCAAAATTTTAAAGGAATAAATTACATCCCGCAAAGGAGATTCCTGCGGAAATAACGATTTTCCAAATCAAATGTATATTCTTTCCTCTTCTCTGCAGCCACATTAAAACAAGATTCACCGCAATTACAATAAGAGTAATCACAAGTGCCGGATGTCCACTTCCTGTCTGTACCTGACCGCGGATTCCTGATGTATACAGAGATACTGCTACGGTAAGGAGCAGTCCGGAAATAATCGGGCGGATAAAATGTTTTACTACGGAAAATATCTGAAGGCTCTCGTATTTCTCATAGACACAGAATACTAATTCAAAGATAGCTCCTGATGCTGCCACGCTGCAGGCAAATCCGGAAAGTGCTACAAGAAATCCTTCTATTACAGAACCGTTTAAGTTATATCCTACATCATAAGCAATTCCGGTAAGTATTTTACATAAAATAGAACCTGGAAGTGCGTTAGCTACAGCTACTACATTACCGTAAAAATCTGCATTATTGATAACTCCACCTTCCACGAACAATCCCTGTGCTACAGAAAGATACGCATCTCCGCCGCCAAAAGACATAATAGAGGATAACCAGCCCATTCCGATAAACTTTAATGCCTTTGCTGTGAGGAACATTGCCGGAATAGAAAGGATTACTACGAATAAGAGCCAAAATCCTGCAGATGTTGCAAGTCTTTTTGCTGGAAATGCTTTCTTATGCGGACTTTCTACGATAGACTGTACCAGGCCAAGAATTGATAATACCGCCATAACTGCGAGAATAAATGGTTTTGCGGAAACTGGTATAATATGTGCATTGCCGGCACAAAGCAGATAGCATACCGTAATTATTGCTGCTGGTATGGATCTTCTTAAGCAACGTACATGTCCTTTTGTAAATAAGATTACAAAGAATGCCGCTCCTAATACCTGAATCGTTGACAGTGCAAATATTGGTTTAATATCAAGCCCGAATAACTGATAAATGCTTTTCTCTCCTGAAAGTAAAAACACTCCAAGAATAATCAGACCATACAATTGTCCTTCTCTCTTATTCACTGCCTGGCATACTGTTCCTAATGAATAAGCCAGTAAAGTTAAAATAATAAACGCAGAGATTCCGATAGAAAGATAATTAATCTGTGACTTCACCACACTTCCTGCACTGGAAATAACTGCCTGTAATAATACTGTCAGTAAAGCACCCGGTAATGCCATCGCTGTCGCTGCTGCTGCCATTCCCTTTAATCCTGAAGCCTGTCTTCCGATTCCTGTAGCAACCTCTACAGGAAGTGCTCCTGGAGTTATACTGGCAATCATTACATCATCATTAAATTCTTCTTCTGATACAATCTTATCCTTCTCTACGACCTCATCTTCAATTACTGGAATCAGTGCGCTTCCCCCACCAAAACCAATGAAACCGATTTTTAACATAGTCATAGTCATGGAAATAAACTTTCTCATCTTTATACTCTCATCACTTACTGTTGTTTTTACTTTTTGTCTTCTTTCTGATATCTGTACTGCTGTTACACTCATATTATCATATTGCCTTTCATTATATAGGGATATTCAAAA
>OLOM01002580.1_pt1 | contig 10886 bp, 8 predicted proteins | sample 1672531 | NCBI WGS metagenome assembly OLOM01 (sample SAMEA3136696, study PRJEB25190) | human gut metagenome | reverse complement strand
CTCTCAGACGGCGCTGTCCACCGCGTTCGGCAACGACGAGGCGGCTGTGGGCGTCTTCGCCCAGCAGGTCTACGGCTACGGCGAGCCCGGTGACGTGCTTCTCGCCATCTCGACGTCGGGTAACTCCGCCAACGTCGTCGAGGCCGCCAAGGTCGCCCGCGCCAAGGGCGTGCGCGTGGTCTCGCTGACCGGTTCAAAGGAATCAAGGCTCACCGATATCTCCGACGTGTGCGTCCGCGCGCCGCGCGACGAGGTCTTCCGCGTCCAGGAGCTGCACCTGCCCACCTACCACGTGCTGTGCGCCGCGGTGGAGGCAGACATGTTCGGCGGTGTCGAGTAGATGCGCCCCTACCGTGAGGCCATCGTGTTGGCGGGAGGCTTCGGCACCAGGCTCGCCCATGTCGTGCCCGACGTCTGCAAGCCCATGGCGCCCGTCGCCGGCAGGCCCTTCCTGCGCTTCATCATGGACCAGCTCGCAGCGTCCGGCTTCGACCGCGTGGTCGTTGCTGATGGTTACCGCCGCGAGCAGATCGAGGGCTTCTTCGGCGGCTCTTATCGCGGCATGGCGATCGAGTACAGCCCCGAGGACACGCCGCTGTTCACCGGCGGCGCCGTGAAGAGGGCGCTCGGCAGGTGCCAGTCGGACTGGGTCTTCGTCCTGAACGGGGACACCTGGCTCGATGCGGATTTCGCAGCCATGGAGACCGCTGCGCACGAAGCCCCCGTGGGAGTCTCGGCCGCCATCGCCGTCAAGCGCATGCGGGATTTCGAGCGCTACGGCACAGTCGATGTCGACGCCGGCGGCGCCCTGACCGCCTTCCACGAGAAGTGTCCGTGCGAGGAGGGCCTCATCAACGCGGGCGTCTACCTGCTGCGCGGGGATGCCCTGGATAACATGCCGGAGAAGTTCTCCTTGGAGAGCGACTACTTCGAGCGCGTCGTCGGCGAAGGGGCGCTGCGCGCCGTAGAGTGTGCCAGCGGCTTCATCGACATCGGCGTTCCCGAGGACTACGAGTTAGCGCAGACGATGCTCGCGCCGCTCGCCAGGCCCTGGAAGCTCGCCATGTTCGACCGCGACGGCACGATCAACGTGGACACCGGGCACCTGCACGAGCCCGAGAAGCTGGAGCTGATCCCATCCACGGTCGACATCATGCGCGGCTACTCCGAGGACCCCGACTGCAAGGTCGTTGTGGTGACCAACCAGGCCGGTATCGCTAAGGGCCTCTACACCGAGTCCGACATGCGAAAACTCCATCGCTACATGGAGGACGAACTGGAGAAGCTCGGCGTCCATGTGGACGCCTGGTACTTCTGCCCACACCATCCCGACTACACGGGCCCTTGCAAGTGCCGTAAGCCCGCGCCGGGGATGTTGCTGGCTGCGATGCGTGACTTCGATGCTAATGCAGTTGATTGCGTTATGTACGGTGATATGCCTACCGATGAAAAGGCCGCAAGGACAGCAGACATCAAATTTATTAACGTTTAATGCCGCCTTTATGACTACCCCAAAGTTCACTATTGCGAAGTTCAATTTAGGGGATAGCGGCTCAATGCCATTTGTATTTGATACGTCTGAGCGAACAACCGCATCGGGAAACGCCACCGAGACCAAGGCCTTGCTCCATCTTCTCTCATTTGATGAAGACTGTGACAAAGTTAACGTTAGGTTCCTTGGGCCGTTCGACGCCCCTGCGATGCGTGATCGTTACCTACGCACGCATGTCTATGTGTCGCCCTCGACTATTGAGAATTCGCCTAATTCTGTCGGGGAGGCGATGTTGCTAGGCTGCCCAGTCGTCTCGTCGAACGTTGGTGGGGTTTCCGATCTGCTCTATCATGGCAAGGAAGGCTTCCTCTACCAAACGAGCGCCCCTTATATGCTCGCCTGATACGTCAAACGACTGTTTGACGATGATTCTTTGGCTATGGAATTCTCCCATGCATCGCGTAAGCGCTCATCCAAGACTCATATAGGGACGCCAATCTCTCTACATTGCTTCGCATCTATAAATCGATTTCTTCAAGCGGAGGGTCTTTCTCGTGAATGAATACATCAAAAGTGACGCTGTGAGGTATGGTGTCGCTCCTACCTTTCGAGGAGTCGCTTCCGAATATCTTAGAAACAAGACGTTTCGTTGGCGGGTTGCATTCAGGCTTGTGAACTCTACCGGCATCGAAAAGATAATCGGTGCGATTCTCTGGAAGACCAATCGGAACCGTCAGAACATTCAGATTCATCGTAGGGCCACCGTGGGTTATGGCTTATATATTGGGCACAACGGTCCCGTTGTCGTAAACCCAACTGCTATCCTGGGCAACAATGTTAACTTGTCGCAGTTCACGACTATCGGAGCTATTGATGGTGATGCTGCGGTTATCGGGGATAACGTCTATATCGGTCCCGCCTGCAGCCTAGTCGAGAACGTTCATATCGGAGACAACGTCACCATAGGTGCTGGGAGCGTTGTCACGAAAGATGTTCCTGCTAATGCCACGGCAGTCGGTAACTACGCCAAGGTCGTCAACTTTAATAACCCTGGAAGGTATGTGAGGAATAGATGGGAAGTGCAATAGCAGGTACTCGACGAGCTATGCGATTTTCCTGCTGCTCTGCCCCTTTTTAAACGAGGGGCTTCGTTCGTTGGACAAACGGGCACATTCGCTTCTTCGCTTTGTCCTGTTGCTCCTCTATTCCCTGTTCCCATATTCCTTTTTGAATGGGTTAATTCGATTCGATATGTCCTATTCAGTTTGGCTATTTGTTTACGAATACGTACCAATAACCTGTCTTCGATGGCATTATTCAGAGTTTCTACTGAATTGGCGCCTTGGAAAACAATTGTTGGCATTGGGACTTGCGTCGCGAATCGGGACACAGCTTCTGTTTGGGCTCCCGTTGCTGATCATGGGCAAATCTATGCTTAGTCATCAGCTTTGGCTTAATACGCCGGCGTGCTTTCCCCCGATGTTTCTCGTGCTTGGTGCGCTGATAATCGCATCAACGAAAAATCCCCGGACTAATTTGATTATCAATAAGGCGGCTACTGGCACGCTAGGCGTTTACCGTATGACGATGAAATCGAAAGGCGACGAATTCCGCATGAGCTGCATCTAGGGCATCAAGGAGCGCGTGAAGGCCAAGGGCGTGCCCGTGGTGGTCTACGAGCCCACGCTGGACGCGCCGGAGTTCTTCGGCTCCGAGGTGACCCACGACCTGGAGGCCTTCAAGGCCGGCTGCGACGTGATCGTCGCCAACCGCTGGAGCGACGAGCTCGCGGACGTGGCGGATAAGGTATACACGAGGGATTTGTTTAAGCGGGACTAGGGGGAGAGGGCTCACCTGAGTTGGGCGGGCTTAGCCTTCCGTTTGTGTAACTGTGTTGAGGATGAGGGTCTATCGGCTTACGCCGATAGACCCTCATCCCTTTTTAAGCAAATTAGTTGCCGCTCGATTGTCTAAGCCAATAGCACGTTCCGCTATTTGACTCCAAGCTGGTACCATTGAATTCAATTAGGTGACTGCCATTGTGTGTGTCAATTACATCGGCAATGACACTTTATGGCAAGCAATTACAGTCCACGCATTGAGCAACGGCGGCTCTTCATCGGAAGGTTTGATTCAACTTGAGTATTTCAGACAAATCTCAGCTTTCGTCCGACGATAATGCAAGCGTGCTGAAACCAATGACTCCAAAGTACGATGAGAGTCAGCATAGACGATACGTTGATCGTCTTTGGAACGCTCTTTATGAGCAGAATTGTAAGAGCGTGGCTCTTTCTGGATCATACGGAAGCGGCAAAAGTAGCATTCTGGAACAATTTGTTAAAGAGGCTAAGGAGGATGGCCACTCTGTCGCTAAAGTCAGCTTGGCAACTTTTAATGCTGATCTATATCGGAAAGAGGACAGCGACGATTTTTCGCTAACCGCATTACTTGAGCGTGAGATTTTAGGCCAACTGCTCTACCAAGGAGACCCTACTAAAGCGCCTAAATCTTCCTTTAATCAAATACATAACGCATCGTTGCGGTGCAAGATTAAATCGGCAATGCCCGTCTCCCTGATTATCTTAATCAGTCTTATAGGTGCTTTGATATTTCATTTTTCAAGAAGTGTCACATTTGCGTCGTGTCTTACGTTTATCGCTGACTCTAGCAAAGAACGACTCCAAATGCTTATGACGCTCGCTGTCTTCCTATTGGTGGCGGCCTATTCGGCTATTTCGGTCATATGTGGATACGTCCTCTGGGTTTTTGATAAGGCGCGTATTAAGTCAATTTCTGCCTCGGGAATTACATTATCCATTGCCGCAGACGAAGATTACGCTTCATACTTCAATAAATACAGAGATGAGCTGATTTACCTGTTTGAAGTGAACGGGTTCGACACGGTGATTTTCGAAGATATTGATCGGTTCGATGACCTTGCTATTTTCGAAGAGCTTCGAAAACTGAACGATCTTCTGAATATGGCGCCCGGCATTGTTGGCAAAGAAGGCAATAAAGTTGTTAGCTTTGTATATGCCGTAAAAGACAGCATATTCGCATTAAAGAAGGAGTCAACCGAAGACTCTAGGGAAGTCCTCGGTTCGGGGCGCGTGAAATTCTTTGACATGATTATTTCCGTAGTCCCATTTATTTCGAAGTTTAATGCCAACGAGATGGTCACCAAAGTATTTGAGTCGGAGCTAGAGCAAGCCAAGTCCACAAAAGACAGTCAGCGTTTTTCCGATCTGCTTTTGCTTGCGGCTCCCTATATTGCGGATATGCGCTTGATGATTAGCGTTCGCAACGACTACCTGATCATGGTTCAGGAGATGGGCTCCCCGTCTTTCGATAAGCCATCTTCATTAGGGTTGACTTGCACTGGAATATTGGCAATTGCAATCTATAAGAATTTGTATCCTCTGGAATATGAAGACCTTCGTATTCACAAGGGAAAGCTTAATGAACTGTATGACATCCACCAAAGGGGGATTAACCGTGCTGTCATGCAACTTTCGGCAGAAATAAAGCTTCGCGAGCAATGCGAGGTCAATAATTGCATTCCAGATGGCGTGGCCGAAACATTGGGAAACCACCTTATTCAGGCGTTAGCCGAGCGTGTGGACTCAATAAACCAATTAACCATTGAATCTGATGAGTTTGACATCAGCACTAATGAAAATGATAGTGTCTGTACTACTAAATTCTGGAATTGCTTCCTTGAACTTAATCCAGATGACATTCTATATATCGGACGAAATCGCAGCTACGGCGATCCGCACATTAAGCTAACTAAGAGTGAGTTTCTAAGTTTGCTGGATGTGGGTTTGCCTGATATCGGAATTCAAGACTTCATGCAGAACGGACTGAAAGAATCCTGCTCTGCCATTAACTCGAGAATAGAATCCATTCGCATTTTCGATTTTTACACCAACCCGAATTTACTGTGCCCAACGTATACCGTTAATCAGAAAGATCATTTAGAGCCATTTTCCTCAATCGTAAAAAATTCGAGTGGAGAAGGTCTTGTTTTCGAGTTAATAATGAATGGCTTTATTCGAAAGGACTTCGATCTTTACATTTCAAAATATCCTTCCGATGCAAAGCCCCGTGTTGTGAACTTTGTCTATCACTGTTATCAGCGCGGTGTTCAGGATCTTGACTACGCACTGGACAACGACGACTGTCAAGCCGTCTTAAATATCATTCCGACTACCCATCTAGCCAAATCTTGTTGCTTTAATCACTATTTGTTTGATTATGTTCTAAACAGAAAGATAGTTGAGTCATCTATCAATGCTCAAGACGCTATTACCACAATGGTTGATGGCATAATCGACAATTTCCCTGGATCCGGTAAGCAGCTTATAGAGCGCTTGCTTGAGGGCTATCCAAACAACCGGAACCAAGTGCAGACGCTTATTACGACACTGCTTGCCCAAACCGAACGCGCTTTCGACATCCTTGTCGATTCGTCTAAAGACACGTGTTCGCAGCGATCTCAGTATGAGCTTATGTCCTACGCCCTTGCAAACATGAACACAGATTGTTCTTATACGTATGAATTAAGTTCGCCTTGGCTTTCAAATAATATCGAATCAATGTCAATTGCTCGTATAGTCGCAGGCGAAACGAGGGCCATCGCGATTGCAGACTATCTCAAACAATGCTCAGTCACTATCCATGAACTTAGCTCTCTTGGTGATCAACTCGGAATGTCCGTTGTTGACCTTGGAAACTATGACGTTACACGAGCCAATTTGTTGTTCGCATGCAAAACAAGCCGAGTGCCAACGCTGGACACACTCGATGAGGTTTACCCCGTTGTCTATGAAAAGGTGACTTCTTCTGGAGAGGCCCTGGCTTCGTATTTAAATGCCATGGAGCCTACGGAGTACACCGCTACACAGTTTGCACCCTTTGTGTTTAACGGGCTTTGTCGAGGAGTTGAGTCATGGCAGCAATCTGCTGACGTCGACAGTCTTACTGTAACTATAATCGAACGAGTTAATCCGGATGCTGAAGCTGTTAACCTAGATGATCTCTGTCCTCTTGATTCGATCGACAAGCTTAATGTGATGGGACGAGCATTAATACACGAGCTCATTCGCAACCAAAAAGTTGCGAAAACGTATAGAAATGCCATCTATATTTTGAAGCTCGAAAATGTTGACGATACTTCTCGAAACCTTCATCTATTCGACGGATTCATGGGTCAGGACGGCATTGGTGTAATGCTTAATAACTTAACCAACGGAGCTTCGAACGTTGAGGAGTTTGCAGATGGTTTGTTATACAGAACTCATCTATCTTCCGAAGAACTATTAAGTGCTATGTTAAAGCTGAAGGAAATTGGAGAAGGCCTCTTTCCCATCACGGTCGTTAGCGACACCATTGGCGAAATTAATTACGATAAGCCAACCGTAGTCGCATTAGCTGAACATGGGCTAATTGGCCCACTGAGAGTTGTCTACGAATACCTAGATGGCAGCAATTGGAATTTCCGGAAGAAGATTCTCAAGAAGCTACTCCTTGAAAACCCGACCAAAGAGCGGAACATCTTGCCGCGGATGTTCGCATGTGATTTGCCCCGTATTGTTGCTGCCACCAAATCCTGGGGTTCTTGGTTGGCGGAGGATATAGCTTCTGACCTTCATTTCTACATTGATCAGTGCTGTGATGATGACTCTGAGAAAGAGAAAGTGCTAATGGAGATCAAGAAGAAAGCTAAGGAAAAAGGGGTTACTCTAGGTCCTTATTAGATACCAGATAGCATCGAGGGGCTTATCGACAACCTCATTAATGGCCAAGCAGGCGACTGCTCGCTGGTAGTTGGTGTCTTAAATCCAACTCGGCACCATCCGACCCTCCATTCACCGACTGGCAAAACGATTTACACCTAATTTCGGGGTTCGTTTACAGGTAATTCGTTCTCCACCTGCCCGATCTCGCTACACTAATAGCCACTGCTACCAGGACATTTCCTGATGCAGCTTCCATTGGCTCCTGCGAAGATCGGAGCGGTTATGTTTGCTACCGCGTTCCACACTAGCCGAAACTACATCCTGTTTACTGTCATGGCCTGCTTATGCGTTTTACTGGGCAGGCCTTCTTATGCCGCGGGCGCGGACAGCCTATTTATCGCGGGCTCCACGTACTACGAGCCTGGCATGTCGGGTCCCGGGTGGGCTTGGACTGATGCCGACCATCTGGAGCTAACCGGCTATGAGGGCGAGTCCATCGGCGCCGATGGCAATCTGGTGGTGACGCTTGTGGGGCCAAACTCCGTGGTCGAGACGCATGCGCCCGATGCGGACATTTCCATGAGCGGCATGGAGGTGTGGGGAAACCTTACGCTTCGCGGCTCCGGCTCGCTCGCGGCGACGGGTTCGCAATGCGGGATCCATGTGTCCCAGGCGCTGGTGGTCGACGGCTGCACGGTCGATGCCAGGGCCGATGGGGCAGGTGTTCTTGACCAGACTGTTGCCGGCATTGCCGCAGGCGGCTTGACAGTACGTGGCGGCGGGCGCGTTGTAGCCGCGGGCGCGGGAACCGAAGCGGGCTTGCGCTTTTATGGCGTGCGTTTGCTCGACGAGGGGTTTGGTGCTGGCGTTGCGAGCGAGACACTTGCCGTGGATGCGTCCTGGCTGGATGCGACCGGTACCGATGCCGGCGTTGCCTGCGATCGCGGATCGCTCGTGGCCGCGCACTTTGTGACGCCTGCAGGCGGGGCCTTTGGCGCTGTTAGCGTGGTTGATGCTGGCGGGGCAGTGGCACCGCATGTGGTGATTGGGCCCGAGAGCGTCACGGCACCGGTAGGGAAGACCGTTACACCCGGCGGCGAGGTACCGGGGGATGGCACGGGCGAGCCTGCTGGTGGCGCCGATCCTGCTGCGGGGCAACCCTGTGCGGGACCGGCGACGGATCCTGCGATGAAACCCGCAGCTGCGTCGCCCAAGACAACGGTCACCAAGACGACCAAGCCCAAATCCACTATGGCAACAACAAAGAAGCTTCCCAAGACCGGCGACAGCTACTGGATAGCCGCCTCCTTAACGCTATTCCTGCTGGGGACAGTGCTTCTGAGCGCTGCATATCGTTGCTGATGCGGTACGACGCACCTAGCTGCGATACAAGAGCTCTGTAGGAGCTTTAAGGGCAACGCTTTCGGCAAGGGAGCGTTGCTTTTTTTCATTTTGGAGCTATGTTCAGCTTGATGATGGCACCCAGTTTGCCTACTCAGAGACAAGAGAAGACGGAACCGTTCGCGTAGCCGTCGAGCGCCCGGTTGACTTTGGCTTTGACCATGCGGGATGCTTCTTGCCTGCAGTCAAATGGTTCAACGTCGAAGGATTTACAGCTGATGACCTGGATTTCTTAATCGAGTTCGTCAGGTCAAATGCGCCGCTTATCTTCGAGCATGCCGGACGCCGCCGATCATCTTAACCCAGCCCTAAAATCTTCTTGAGTGTGAGAAAAATCGATAAACGACGAGGCGATTGCCTCGGAAGTGTCAGACTGGTGAGAGTAGGTCTTTTGGACCGAGAATTACTTTGCTCCTAGGGTCAAGCCTTGCTACTGTCGGTGCATCGATGCATCTGGTTGGACCGATATGATGCACACATAATGAACGAAGCACCTAAAAGTAACGCTTCCCCTATATCTTCAAATTTCTGTCGCAACGAGCCTTTACCATAAGGTGAGATTATTCGGCAATTGTCGTGAGGATTGGAACTGCTGTGAACACCTTCACCTGGAACGACATGAATTCAACTGCCCGTGAATACATCTTGATGTCCAAAGATGTGCGCGATATGCAATATCGTAAACAATGGCCTGCGCCTGGAGATAAAACGCTAATCGAACTCGTTGCCAGCGAGAATAAAGCCCTTAAGTTCTATCTTGATCTCACTGAGAATAAAAGAAGTTCATCCTTAATCCTTGGACTTTCTGCTGACAGAAAAAGCACCATGCAGACACGCGTGTCAGATCGTCCATTGATTCGTCTCGACTATAGTGATAACCCAGAGGTCCTTCGTCATAGGAATCCGGACGGATCGCTGATCGTTGGTACCCATGTTCATTTTGATTTAGATGGATACGGTGCCAAATGGGCTTGTGGCATTCCGGGTCAGAATATTCTTAAACCCAAGAGCTACGATTTTGCATCGCTCTTTTGGTCATTTCAGGAAACTTGTAATATTACAGACAAGCTTAAAGTAGAGCTATCTTTGGGGGTGTGAGATGAATGTAGAACAGGCTCGGGGCTTTATTAGCGCGTACGCCAAGTTCGTAGAAGCAAATATGGTGCCGGTCCAGCAAGGTAATGGTGTCTGCATCTCCACGCCCATGCTCAATCGAAACAACGATTGCATGCGGGTATACCTTGGCGACGACCCTGCTGGTGGCTATGTCATTTCAGATCTTGGCGAAACCATCAATGATCTTGAATTATCTGGATTCTCCATGAAAGGGCAGCGAATCGACAAGCTGAATTCGATTCTATCCGGCTTTTCCGTAAAGGTAAAAGATGGCGAACTGTGCATGACGGCTTCTGCAACGGATCTTCCCATGAAGATGAATATGCTTCTCCAAGCTATGGCCTCAGTTGATGATATGTTTTTGCTATCTCAAAGCAGCGTGAGAAACCTCTTCACTGAAGACGTCGGCAATTGGCTGCTCGAAAATGAAATCCCTTATGTACTCGGGCCGTCCTTCCAGGGCCGATCCGGACTTTCGTTTAAATTTGACTATGCAATCGGCAAAAATAAAAGAAGGCCCATGCGCCTAATTAAAACGGTAAATAATCCAGGTAAGCAGGGAATTCAAAACGCGCTATTTGGATGGGAAGACATTAAGTCGGCACGCAACGATTGCGAAGGAGTTGTTTTTCTAAACTCCACCAACACTAAAGATGGTGTTGTCCCACCCGAGTCTATCGAAGCTTGCAAAAACTACGGACTTACACCAATTATTTGGGGCGTCGATCAGGACTCCTATGTTCCCATGCTAGCTGCGTAGTCGGTTTAGTCAAGAACGGTTCGCGGGCATGGGTTCGCCCGCGAGACCTTGACACTTCTAGGGTCGCCTTGCATCTAATATCAATCATTTATAAGCTTGCCTAAGATTTTGGTCGTAAGGCGCGACCAACGAAATCAAAAGAAAGCCTACCGAGAAGATCTTGGTCGTAGGGCACGACCAACGCAATCAAAATAATGCTCGTTGAGAATACGCCTTCGACCGTTCTGGTTGAAGGCGTCTCTTTTTCTCAGACGACACTAGAAAGTGCATGCACGGACGAGAGGAACGTTGATTCTCTCTGCTGGATAAGGCGCATCTGGAGATCGCGTCGGAAATGTTGGTGTAAGCGCGCCGACGGCTGACCGCCAAACGCAAG